>Ga0207120_1163_pt1 | contig 12567 bp, 15 predicted proteins | sample Alteio_BWMinHeat_40_FD_153509 | JGI IMG/M metagenome (GOLD analysis project Ga0207120, IMG submission 153509) | Enriched cells from forest soil in Barre Woods Harvard Forest LTER site, Petersham, Massachusetts, United States -... | ecosystem: Environmental > Terrestrial > Soil > Temperate forest >...
TGGCCCCCGCGGGGGCGGATCGGGCGGAAGCGGCTTGCTCTGGTTTTTGCTGGGAATGCTCGCGGACAGCGCTGGAAGGCGTTCGGGAGGCGGCTCGGGAGGCTGGGGCGGGGGAAGCTTCGGCGGAGGCGGAGGCGGTGATGGTGGCGGATTTGGGGGATTTGGCGGCGGCAGCAGCGGAGGCGGAGGCGCTTCAGGAGACTGGTAGCGCGGATGAAAGGAACGGATTCGAATGCTCTCCACAGAAGCAAAACTGACGGAGCTGGTCAATAGGCTGAAGGAATTCGCGGCGGCAAACCTCGAATGCGTCATTTTGTTCGGGTCGGCTGCGCGCGGTGATTTTCACGAAGGACACTCGGACCTCAATGTCGTTTGCATCCTTCGTTCGTTGAGTGTCGAGGAGTTGGGACGCCTCGCACACGTGGCGAAATGGTGGTGCGTCGAGCAGAAAGAACCCGCGCCTCTTTTCTTCACGAAAGATGAGCTGAGGGATGCCGCGAATGTTTTTGCCATCGAAATTCTGGATATGAAGCGCGGGCGGCGAATCGTTTACGGAGCGGACGTCGTTGCGGACATTGAAGTGCCGATGAACCTGCATCGCGTGCAGATTGAGCATGACTTGCGCACGATCCTGCTGAAATTGCGGCAGCATTATCTGCGCGCGCCGGGAAATGCAAAGGAACTGGCGCCCGTTTTGAGAAAATCGTTTTCCGGAGTACTGACGCTGCTGCGCCATGTGGTGATTGCTTTTGGAGAAGAGCCGCCGGTGGCCGCGCATGATATCGTTGCCCGAGCAGCGGCGCTGACGGGCTCAAGCCCGACGGCATATGGCGCCATGCTGAAGCTGCGCGAGACGGGCGAATTTCACGGCGAAATTATTCCGGCGTACGGTGCGTATTTAAAGGCATTGGAGAAAACCCTGGACGCGCTGGAGCATCACTTTCCCAAGCGGGAATGGCGGCGCGTGAAGAATGCACATTCGTAAATCCAACTGATTCGAGGCGGATATGAAGAAAGTTCTGATAGTTCTAATTGTTCTGGTGGTCGTTGCGCTGATGCTGGGGAGTTCGTTTATCAGCCGCAGAAATCAGATGGCCGTGAAACGCGAGGCGGTGAATGCCGCTTGGGCGCAGGTGGACGTCGTTCTGCAACGGCGAGCGGACTTGATCCCTAACCTGGTGGAGACGGTGAAGGGCTTTGCGGCGCAGGAGCAAACCGTGTTCGGCGATATCGCCAAGGCGCGTTCCGCCTTGCTTGGCGCGCATTCTCCGGCCGAAAAAATCGCGGCGAATGGACAATTGGATTCCGCGCTGGGGCGCTTGCTCGTAGTCGTCGAAAACTATCCCCAGCTGAGATCCAACGAGAATTTCTTGCGTCTGCAGGACGAGCTGGCGGGCACGGAAAATCGCATCGCCGTGGAGCGCCGCCGTTACAACGAGGCGGTGCAGGATTACAACACTTTCATTTCCCTTTTCCCGAACAGCTTGGTGGCGAGCCTGGGCGGCTTCACGCGTAACGACGCCTACTTCAAGACGGAAGAAGGCGCGCGCCAGGCCCCTAAGGTGAATTTTGGAACTCCCAACGCGCCGGCGGTGCCGGCTCCGGCCCCGAAGCCAGCACCTGCGAAACCCTAGAGTTCGGCTCCAGCGGGCGACGCATTTTAAGATAACGCGAGCCGCTTGCGGATTTCCGCGGCGATTTGTTCCGGGGATTGCGCGGCGTCGATCGCGACGGCATCCGTGGGCTCCTCGAGATCCGCGAATTGACCGGCGAGGATTTGCTCGCCGGCGAAATGGCCGTGGCGGTGACGGATTCTTTCGGCGAAGAGTGCGTAATCCCCTTTTAGATAAATAATTTTTACTTCGGGGCTGGGGCGGAGTTCGTCGCGATAGGCGCGCTTGAGGGCGGAGCATGCGAGGACAACATTTTTGCCGGCAGCGATCCATTCGAGGATGGCTTTGCGCATCGCTTCGAGCCAAGGAGCGCGGTCGGCGTCAGTGAGCGGAATACCGTGGGACATTTTTTCGATGTTGGCGGGTGGATGGAACGTGTCAGCGTCGGCAAATTGCCAGTTGAGCTGCGTTGCAAGCATGGTGCCGATGGTTGTCTTACCGGCACCTGTTGTGCCCATGATGATGACGATCACAATTCCCGTCCGCGGAGCTTACCGTCAGACTTGACCGAGGAATTCGCCCAGCAGCATGTGGAAATGGTGAACGCCATTTTCACGCTTGACAGAGTAGCGTCCGCGGTCATAGGTCGAAGAGCGCAAACCACGCTGGACATTTTTGCAGAGGCCAATATCTTCTTGCTGCACCTCGTCACTGAACGCCACTGAGCGCTTGATGCGCTCCTGATTTTTTCCCGAGGCGACATCGTGGAAAAACCATTCGAAGATCGTCAGCGTTTTTTCGTGGGAGAGGGGCACGATTACGTTCGTCGAAATGTTGTCGGGATAAATGTTGAACATCAGGTTCGGGAAAACCCAGAAGTAGAGAGCCTGCTGCAGGCTCGTGCCGGGAGCGTAAAGGCGCTCGCCCGCGTCTTCCGCTTTCATGGCGCGAATCGGCGCGAATTGTTGTGAGTAGAAGCGGAAGGTGTCCGTGCGATACTGCGCGTAATCGATCTCTTTCATCAAGCCCGGATGGGCGATGGGAATGTGGTAGCCCTCGAGATAGTTGTCGACGTAAACTTTCCAGTTGCAATCGATAACGTAGTCGCGGCGCTCGGCAAATTGCAGACCATCGAATTGGAAACCTTGTGCCTGTTGGGGAATCTGGCCGAGGTAAGTTGACAGCGGCTCAGCCTTCAGATCGAAATTCACAAAGATGAATTGTTCCCACGTTTCGCAGCGCAGCGGCACCATGCCCATGGTGGAGCGGTCGAAGAACTCGACGCCCTCAACGTCGGGCGTGCCGATGAGGCGGCCATCGAGCGTGTAGGTCCAGCCGTGATACTGGCAGCGCAGAACGTTTTTGCAGCCGCTGCCGAGCGCGATCGGTCCCGCGCGATGTCGGCAAACGTTGCTAAAAGCGCGCAGCGTGCCTTCCTTATCACGAACGACGATGATTGGCTCGCCGGCAACGGCGGTGGTGAAAAAACTTTCGGGGTCGGAGATAGTGCTCTTCACGCCGTTCACTTCGCCGCAGGATTGGCTGAGCGTTCCGACGAGTTGCCAGGTGCGCTGGAAAATGCGCGACTTCTCGATTTCCAAAATCGTGGGGTCGGTGTAGAAACGCGACGCGAGTGTTTGTGCGCACTCGATTTGTACGTGGACGTCCAGGTGGAGAGGTTTCGTTGTCATAAAAATGAAGTTAAAAGTTCAAAGTTCAAAGCCAAGAAACGACTTCTACTTTGTGTTGCTGGAACATCGAATCTTGTGCGGCAGCGATTACTTTCCCGCTGGTGCGGCATTTTGTAGCTGCCGGAAAAGCGGGAGCAAGCTCCCGCACTCCCAAACTAGAACTTGCGCGTTTCCTGGCGCGACCAGCGCTCGATGACGATCTTGGACTCGGTGAAAAATTCGACGGCGTCGCGTCCCTGGCCGTGGAGGATGCCGAAGAAACTTTCTTTCCAGCCGCTGAAGGGGAAATAGGCCATCGGCGCGGCTACGCCGATGTTGATGCCGATATTTCCTGCGGGCGCTTCATAGCGGAACTTGCGCGCGGCGGAGCCGCTTGTCGTAAACAGTGATGCCTGATTGCCGTAGGGACTGCGGCGAAGGAATTCCATGGCTTCCTCAATGGAATTAGCGTGAACCAAGCTGAGTACGGGGCCGAAGATTTCCGTATTGGCAAGCTGGCTGGTCGAGGGCAATCCGTCAAGAATCGTGGGCGTCAGAAAATTTCCTGATTCGTATTTGGGGATTTTCGTGTTGCGACCGTCGACGATGGGTTTTGCGCCTTCACCGACGCCTGCGGAGATCAGCGATTCGATGCGCTGCTTGCTCTCCTTGGTGATTACCGGACCCATCTGTACGCCGGCGTCGAGACCATTGCCGACACGAATTGCGGAGGCGGCGTGGGCGATGGAGTCGCGGAACGTTTTTTGCGCTTCGCCAATCGTGACGGCGACGGAAACGGCGAGGCAGCGCTGGCCCGCGCAACCAAATGCGCTGTCGCTGATGATTTGTGTGGCGAGTTCCATGTCGGCATCGGGCAGGACGATGACGTGATTTTTTGCGCCGCCCTGGCACTGCATACGCTTGCCGCTGGCTGCAGAACGCGTGTAAACATGCTTGGCCACTGGAGTGGAGCCGACAAAACTGATGGCGCGAACTTGCGGATGGTCGCACAAGGCGTTGACAACATCGCGGCCGCCGTTGACGAGATTCACGACTCCTTTGGGCAGGCCGGTCTTCTCGAGGAGTTCAAAGAGGCGGCGCATTGATAGCGGAACGCGCTCGGATGGTTTCAGGATGAAGGTATTTCCGCAGGCGATGGCGTACGGCAAGAACCAGTAGACGATCATCGCTGGAAAATTGAAGGGCGTGATGGCGGCGACGACTCCGAGCGGCTGGCGAATCTGCATTTCATCCACGCCGGGAGTCACGTCCTCGAGAACGTGGCCTTGCATCATCATGGGGATGCCGCAGGCGACTTCCACGTTTTCGATGCCGCGGCGCAGCTCGGCTTTAGCTTCGCCAAAAGTTTTTCCGTTCTCGATGGTGATGAGCCGGGCGAGTTCATCAAGATTTTCTTCGAGGAGATTTTTCAGCTTGAAGAGGTATTGAACGCGCTCGCCGGCAGGAGTGCGGCGCCAAGCCGGGAAGGCACCGGCGGCAGCCTGAACGGCGGCGGCGACGTCCGCGGAGGACGAGAGAGGTGTCCGCGCCAGCACTTCGGCGGTGGCGGGATTGGTTACGTCCAGGTATTCGGTTGCGGCGGCTCGTTGCCAAGCGCCATTCACGTAGTTCTGAAGATCGGATACTTGGGTGGTTACGGCACTGCTCATACTTAGCTCCTTGGCCCCGTTGTGGCAAGGGGGAAATGTTCCCCTGGGCCAACTCTATGAGGAATCGGATCGATGTAGTTTACCAAGAAACAGTGAGGATGAGAGGCGAATCGCAGATAGGGCAAACCGTTCCTGTAGTCTGAGGCATGTCGAGGGCGATGGAGTGAGGCCTTGCTGCTATTGGAGTTAGCCATGCCGTGATTCATTTTGGGCCTCGATGGAGTAGCGAGAGGGGTACACCCTCCGTCGCGATGAAAACAGTGCGCAAGCAACTGAAAACGATGGTGATAAGAGAGCGCCGTTGTGTAGAAGAGTGCGTAAGAGCTTGAAAAGACGGGGATAGAGTAAAGGGTGGTTGCGCGTGTTGGGGTCTAAACTTTGGAAGGGTGAAGCGGTGCGCGGCGACACCCGGCACTTTTCGTAAGAGCGGAAGGTAAGGGAGTTACGGGCGTCACAGTTTGTAAGTGACGAAGCTACAAGGACTTGCGGTGACTGATATTTCGTCACGTAACGAAACAGAGCGGCTGGACGAGGACGCAGTCGAGAATTCACAACCCATGGTACCATGGATTTTGTTAATTGTAAAATACTATTATTACGTAGTACTGGTCTCGAATGATTTTTGACAGTACTCGCGGACGACGAAAGTCCGGCAGGAGTCAAAAGCCGCGGGCCTTACATGAACCGTAAAGTATGCGTCACCTAGTAGGATGCGGAAGTCATCAACGTTTGACGTTGGAGCGGAGCCAGGCGGCGAGGGCGGGTTCGTCGGGGCTTCCGGCGGCGAGGCTTAGGATGGCTTGAGCAGTCTAAGTTTACGTTCCGTAGCAACAATGAAGCAGCCGGCCCACTCACCAATGTCTTCTGTTTGAAAGAGCTCCGCGACGCGCCCTGCCAGGTTTCCCCGACTCGGGGAACGCAAACGGACAAGGAGGATGCCGTGATGTGACCCGGGAGCGAACCGCCTCAAATCGGAAAAGTCGAGGTCCTGGGTAATAAGGAACCTTGACTCTTTCTGGGCTATCTCCCATATCTTCTGATCGGCCTGGCCCGTAAGACCTTCTTCGTGGGTGGTATGAACATCATGGCCGAGGTTCCTCAATGGTATCGCCAGACCGAAGGGAAGATTCTCGTCCAGCTTGATTTTCATCGAATGTGCGGGACTTCCGGCACTGGCAGATCTTCTTCGGCGGACGCGGCAGCGAAGGCGATGGCCGCCTGGATGTCTTCCGGTTTCAGGGTGGGAAAATCGGCAAGAATTTCGTTCGCGTTATCGCCAGCGGCCAAGCTGGCAAGCACGGTGCGGAGGGTGACGCGCGTTCCTCTGAAGACAGGCTCGCCCCCGCACGTCTTGGCGTCTCGAACGATTCGCTCTTCGTAGCCTTTCTTGTTGTCGCCCTGGGCTCCCATGGCGCCTCCACGCGCTTGCAAAACTTGATGATAACATGCGGATGACAAGACCTGGCTGTCTAGATTGATTGATGAGAGGCTAAGTCGATGGATGCGAAACTCAAGGAAATTCTTGCGGCAGTTGATGAGGCAGAGGCTTCGCTGCCCGAGACGAGGGACGCATCATCACGAAGGAATCTATGATCGAGCTTGCCGAGGAAGTGAAGCAGCGCGGACGCGCCCGCTGGCCGCGGAGCAGACGCCCGAGCGCTGACGGCGCACCGTCCTCAGTGCTTCCCTAACCCCGAAAAAGCAGATTCCTCGCTTCGCTCGGAATGACAATCTAAGAACTCTTTCAACGATCCACTAGTAATTGGGGCGCAGCATGCTGCGCCCCTACAAACAAGCTTTCCGACCATTGCTTTGTGCCACATCTTGGCGGAGGCGGTAGGCTAGCCAGGCCATGGTGGCGAGCATGCCGAGCCAACCGAGTGTGCGCATGAGGGCGCCGATTTTCTGGTCCTGGGCGAGGAGGCCCCACTGGGTGAAGAGAATTTCCCAGTCCGAGTCGCCGGAGCCGACGAGGGGCAAGGCTGCGGTGCGGGCGTCGGCCATGTAGGTGCCGATGTAGGGAAAATTTTCGAAGAACCAGAAGCTGCAAAAGGCGAAGGCGGTTGCTTCGCGTTGGAAGAAGAAATAGATTGCGCACAAGAGGGGCACGAGCAGTTCGCCGAGGGTTCCGCCGAGGATCATGATGGTGTTGCCGAACCAACTGAAGAAGAAATGGCCGCCTTCGTGGATGATCAGATTGACGTAATCGAGGATGAGGAAGCCGGAGCGGTCTGCGAAGGCGTAGAGGAGGAAGAGGGCGTAGAAACAGAGCCAGGCGATTCCGGTGATGCGAGGGACGGGCTTCCATTCGCCGAGTTTTTCTTCGAGGAGTGGCATTGGAGTAAGGGTAGCAAGCCCGATTCGGCAGGGAAAGGATTGGTATGTTTACGAACTACGGCGTGTCGGGAACTACCGTGGGTAGTGTGAGTGTTCCTTGGGTCAGCAGAAAAAGACTTAACACAGAGTTCACAGAGAGCACAGAGGACACAGAGCAGAAAAGAACCGCGAATGGCATTTCCGGGCATTTCCTGGGAGAAACGTATGAGGTGGTTCAGCAACTGAGAATTGAATGGAGAGCGGCCCGCCTCAGAAGTCGGGCCCTACGGGATAGGTGGCTTCCCCTCGGCGTCATTTGTGCTTGCCTCGTTCGCGGGCGTAAGTACATCGAGCGCCGCCCGCGCGTCGTCCTCGCGCACCAGCAAGCGAAAACCGGTCCCGGACCATGCTAGGTGTTCGCGCATGCCGCCGGCTGTGTCCGCTTGAATCATCGCATCGATGCCTGCTGACGCAAGCGCGCTTTTCGCGATATCCGCCTCGGGCCGGCTGCCGAATGTTTTAACGATAACGAGATCAGGATGCTGCATTCCTGCATTATACGCGGCCGGTAAGAACGTGGGAGGCATTCAAATTTGCTAGGGCGAAGGAACGAAATTCGGAAAACCGAAATTCGGGGCAGCGTGGGGCGGTGGGCCGTTATGGGAACAACCGCGTTACGGGGCGAGGAGGGCTGACGGAAAAGCGGGAGCAAGCTCCCGCACTCCCAAGTGGGGCTACTTATCGGTGGCGGCCAGGGCTTCGTAGGCGGCTCCGAGGAGCGGGGCGGATTCGTTGAGGACGATGGAGACGGGGATATCGCTGAGGAGGCCTTCGAATTTCCACTTGTCCTTGAAGGCGTGGAAAAAAGTGCCGTCTTTCATTTTCTCGAGGATTTTGACGGCAATGCCTCCGGCGACGTAAACGCCGCCGAGCGCCAGAACTTTTAGCGCGAGATTGCCGGCTTCGGCGCCATAGATGGCGGTCCAGAGATCCAAGGTGTCGGAACAGACGCGGCAAGATTTGTCCAAACCGCGACGGGTGATTTCCGGGGCGGGATCGGCGTCGGGATCTTCAAACGAAGCATGAGTAACTTTCGGCGCGAGAAATTCATGAAGGGTGCGGAAGCCGCGGCCGGAGAGGATGAGTTCCCAGCTTACCTGAGGATAGCGGCGGCGCATGAAGCGCAACAGTTCAATTTGCTGCTCGGTGTGCGGGGCGAAGTCGGAGTGGCCGCCTTCGGAAGGCACAACGCGGTAGCGGCCACCGTCCCAGACGAGAAATGACTGGCCGAGCCCGGTGCCTGCCGCGAGCAATGCACGGGTTCCGCCCGGTTCGGGCTTGCCTGGATTCAGGACGCAGAAATCTTCCGGGGGAAGATGCTCGATACTGTGGCCGGTGGCGCCAAGGTCATTCAACAGAACGACGTGCGGGACATTCAGCTCTTTGATGAGGCTGTTGGTATCGACGATCCAGGGAAGATTCGTCGCTCTCACGGTGCCATTGATCACCGGGCCGGCGATGCCGAAGCCGGCCGCAACGATGCGTTCCTTGCCCAGATGTTCGGCCGCCTGGCGCGAAAATTCCTTGACGATGCGCTCGAATTGCGCGAATTCCTTGCTTGCGAAACGCTGCTTGAAGACGGGCGTGAGCGTGCCGCGTTTTTCCGAGAAAAGCGCCAGATTACACTTCGTCCCGCCAACGTCGCCTGCAAGGATCACCTGTTCCCCCTACGCCGGAGTGTATCTTTAGTTTTACATCAGATGCTGCAACTACGGGTTGTACCATTGTCTGCCATCACGTTCGAGCAGAAGATCGGATTCTCTTGGCCCCCAACTTCCCGCCGGATATTGTGGCACGGTGGCGCTCTTGGCGGCACTCCAGACATCGAGGATGGGGTCGACGAGCGCCCAGGCGGCCTCGACGCTGTCGCCGCGATCGAAGAGCGTAGCATCGCCGCGCACACAGTCGTTCAAGAGTGTGGCGTAGGCGCTGCGCGAGGCGTCTCCGAAACCTTCCTTATAGCTGAAATTCATGGTGACGTTGCCGATGCTCATTTCGGTGCCCGGGCGTTTGGCGCTAAAGGAAACGGAGATGCCTTCGTCCGGCTGGATATTCAAGATGAGGCGGTTGGCCTCAATTCCTTTTTCGCGGAAAACCATGTGCGGAGCGCAGCGGAACTGGATCATGATCTCCGTGGAGCGTTTGGCAAGGCGCTTGCCGGTTCGAAGGTAGAACGGAACGCCTGCCCAGCGCCAGTTGTCGATCAACAGTTTGGCGGCGACAAACGTTTCGGTCTTGGAAGCTGGATTCACGTTGTGCTCTTCGCGGTAGCCGGGCACGGGATTATCCCCGAGTTTTCCGGGAGCATATTGTCCGCGAACCACCGCTTGCGCGACCATTTCCAAATCGAAGGGACGGATGGACTGAAGCACCTTCAGTTTTTCATTGCGCACAGAGGTGGCATCAAACGAGGCAGGGGGTTCCACCGCTACAAGCGATGTTAATTGCAGAACGTGGCTCTGAATCATGTCGCGAAGCGCGCCCGCCGTTTCATAAAAACCGCCGCGGCGCTCGACACCAAGAGTTTCCGCCGCGGTGATTTGCACGTGATCGACGTAATTGCGGTTCCAAAGAGGCTCGAAAATCCCGTTGCCAAAGCGCAGCACGAGCAGGTTCTGTACCGTGTCCTTGCCGAGGTAGTGATCGATGCGGTAGACCTGTTTTTCGTCGAAAACGTTGAGGACAATCTGATTCAAGGCCTTGGCGGACGCCAGATCCCGTCCGAATGGCTTCTCAATGATGATGCGCACCCAGGAATTTGGCGAGGAGGGGCGAGCGAGTCCTGCGCGGCCGAGCTGCTCGACAATATCCGGATAAACTTCCGGCGGCGTGGAAAGATAAAAGAGACGGTTGCCGCCGATGTTTTTTGAGGACTCCAGTTCGGCGAGGCGCTTGGCGAGCTGAGCGTAAGCTTCCGGGTTGGCGTAATCGCCGGAAGTGTAATAAAGGTTGGAAGCGAATTCGTCCCAGCGTTTCGGATCGATGGGCCCTACTTCGGAGATGCTCTTGGCGGCGTCGCCTAGAGTGGTGCGAAAGGCGTCTTCGGACATGGGCGTACGCGCAAAGCCCACGATGGCGTAGCGTGGCCCCAGCGCATTGTGAATCGCCAAGTCGTACATGGCGGGAATGACTTTGCGCTTGGCGAGGTCTCCCGAGGCGCCGAAGAGAACTACCGTGCAGGGCTCAACCACGCCTCCGTACACCGAACCGGAACGAACCGTGTCCGCAGCCATTGTCTCTTCCTCCGCCAAGTTGCGCCCTGTTCAGGTATGTGATGCAGAGTCCGCCCAAAACTATACCTCAACCCCATAGTTTCCAAGCTCCGAACGCAATTGCTCCGCATTTTGATGGTGAATGGTGTTCATCGCCAGGCGCCGCGGGGCTTCCAGATTGAGCGGGCGGTCATCAATGAAAAGACACTGCTCGGGCGGGCGCTGTGTGACTTCCAGCGCCACGCGAAAGATCATCTCCTCGGGCTTGCGGGAGCGAACGTAGCAGGAACTGAAGAAAACGAGAAAGTTCCTTCGAAGGTCGAAGGCTTCAATGCGGTACTGGTTGAGCTCCAGCGGCTCGTTATTGATGGCGCCGACAAAGTATTTCCCGGAGCTCGAGACTTTATCGAGGATGGCGCGCGTCTCCGGGTATTCCTTGGACTGCGCGAACATGAAGGCCGTGAATTCCTCGCGCGTGAAGCCGCGCGGGCGATAGAACAAGGTCCGGTCGAGATATTCATGCAAGGTGATCTGTCCGGAGTCGAAGGCCGGAAAAGAGAGATCGTGGCGGTCCTGAAATTCTTCCCAATCCACGTGAAAAACGCTCGCGGCTTCTTTTCGTGACCCGCGGTCCCAGCCATTTGTCAGGATGACGCCGCCGATGTCCCAGAATAGCGTGGTGATCTCAGCCAAGGGCGCAGCTCCTCCGGTGTTACCATTTATCTTGCGGCCATACTATTCGATTAGCGAGAACGTGAAGAGGCCCAAAATCTAGCGCGCAACGAAATGCCTCTTCCCGACCGCGTTGTTGAGGATGGCTTCCAAGTGTATCAGGCCTGGTTCGGGCCCACGCGACAGATGTAATCGTATTACGGGTCTTCGCCGGCGGCCAAGAGATTCGAAGTCACCCAGTGCCAGCGCGAGTTGCAACTGCCCAAAGGAATAGTCCGCACCCGGAATGCCCAGATCCTTTGCCGGGGCTGCGGTCAACTGCAGGAAGAGTCCTTTCGCCGGGCCCCCCTTTTCTCCGAGACGACAGGACTTGCGCGGACCGGCGTGGAAAGGCTGCCTGCAACTAGGAATTTCGGGGAAGTTGCAGTAAGGTGAGTAGGAAGAACGCGCGTGAGGAGAAGAGCATGGCGAACGAATCTTGTGATCCAACACCGGCACCCAGCGAAGCGGTGAAACCCGGCACGCGCATGGTGCACTGCGTGAAATTTGACAAAGACTTGCCCGGGCTGGATCGCATTCCATGGCGAGGAGAGATTGGCAAGCGGGTCTACGAAAGCGTTTCGAAGGACGCCTGGAAGCTCTGGCTGGAGCACTCCAAGATGGTCATGAACGAGTACCGGCTGAATCCCCTCGATCCCAACTCGCAGAAAATCATGGAAGAGCAGATGGAGCAGTTTTTCTTCGGCGAAGGCGCTAAATTGCCGGAGGGATACGTTGCGCCAAAGGCAAAAGGCTAATTCCCCTGGTTCGTCATTCGGCGCGTCGCGGGATGTTCGACCGGCAGGCCTGGCGTAATCGCAAACGATAATTTTTCATGGGCCTCGCGAAGTGACTGCTCGACTTTCTCGGGCGTGCTCCCCCGCGCAAAAAGAAAACCCAGATAGCTTGACCCCTCAGGCCAGGCGGCAATGGCATCGTGCAACCGTGCGGTGATAGCCAGTTCAGTGATCCCCGGAATCGAACGAGCCTCCTTTTCTCCAGAGACGCTTTCCAGAATCCCGCTCTTTGGGACGGGAATCATCATGACGCCGGAGGCGATTCGTTCGCGGGGCAAATTCCATCCTGGGAGTTCCAGTGCGTGGCGAACAAGCAGCTCTTCGAGCCCGATTGGCTCACTTGCCCCATCAAGAGAAAATCGCAGGGCTCGGGCGCAGAGCCCGCCGATCGGCCGTGGCGCGACTTCCAGCGGCCACACTCCATCCTCGTTGACCCGAAATTCCGCGTGGATTGGTCCATGCGACAGTCCCAAGGCTCGCGCCGAATCTCTCGCGCATTTCTCAATGGCGCGCTGGAC
>Ga0207120_1100_pt1 | contig 12494 bp, 10 predicted proteins | sample Alteio_BWMinHeat_40_FD_153509 | JGI IMG/M metagenome (GOLD analysis project Ga0207120, IMG submission 153509) | Enriched cells from forest soil in Barre Woods Harvard Forest LTER site, Petersham, Massachusetts, United States -... | ecosystem: Environmental > Terrestrial > Soil > Temperate forest >...
GTCGGTAATTTACGACAGATTGCCAGAGCCCGAAGGCTTGCAGCACCCAAACGCTCACGACTACAACCACGACCACATTCAGAATGGTCTTGATCCCTCCGGCCATGGGGATGTATGTATTAATCAGCCATAAGAGTACGCCGGCAACGATAAGGGTCAACACGATGTAGATGAGGGGCATTTTGCTTCTCCCTTTCACGCATTTAACTGTGCAAGCCACGGACCATACATGCTGCAACTTTGCCGGCGGGAGCGCGTCCAATCCAGTAGCCTCATAAATCCATGAAAGGACTAATGAACGTGAACTTTATCACTATGATGTTTCGGCGGAATTCAGCGGTGTGGATACTGGCAGCGGGCCTCCCCCTGGCAGCGACAGCAAGCACCGGGTTTGCAGGCGTAGGAAACTTTCAGAAGGTGAACGATCATGTTTACCGTGGTGCGCAACCGACGGAACAGGGTTTCCAAAACCTGGCGAAACTGGGCATCCAGACGGTGATTGATCTCCAGGAAACAGGTGATGTCCGTTCCATAGATGAGGCAAAATGGGTCAAAGCAGCGGGAATGCAATACATCAAGGTTCCCATGAAGGGGATGGAGACCCCATCCGATGAGAACGTGACGAAGGTCCTCGCGCTGCTTGAGAACAACTCGACCGGGCCCGTCTTTGTTCATTGCCATCGCGGTGCGGACCGCACCGGCGGTGTTATCGCCTGCTATCGCATTGAGCACGATCATTGGGATAGTACGAAGGCGCTGGCGGAGGCGAGGTCGTTAGGAATGAGTTGGTACCAACTTGCGATTCAGCGCTACGTGCAAGGCTACAAGCCCCGGACCAACAGCGATGAAGTTCTGGCCGGTATGGCTCCGTCGGCCAACGAATTAAGTACTGTTCAGTAAGTCCTTCTGTAATCCGGTAGACGCAGAAACAAGTTCTGCAACCAGTTACCCAAAGAAACTCAGGCGCTAATTGGGCGTGTTTGGGGATTGCGTGGAAGGATGGGTCCTGTGCATGAGATCCGGCAAGAACTCACGCGCCACGTTACGGCTTGTATGGAATACGAGGGTCAGCAAGCCTCTGGTTACGGCATCCCCCGGTGAGTTGAACCCTGGTGGCTGCCATGCATTTGAGATGAACCCTGCACCGAAACTACCTCCAATCTCGGACACATTCACCATCCGGCCGCCGTCGTCCCTGTAAGCGATGAATGTCTGGCTGACGGCATTCCAGAGACGCCCGCTTACACTCCCTTCAGGCATTCGCCGGTATCGCGGGTCCAGATGTAATGCCAGATCGAAGCCCAGCGCAACTGTATTATGCGCGGCGGCGAACCCCTCAGCTGAGGCGAAGCGGATTGCGGAACCCTCCGCACCCTGACCCCATGCATGTGGAATATCCCGCCATTGATTGATACCTGCACTGATTGCGGTATTGACGAGCAAAGTTGGCTCTATCAGGCGTAAGGCGCGCCGCTTGACTTTCCCCGCCGGAGTCAAAGGGGTGTATGGATCGGCCGGTGGTAGCCAGCCTGAGGCTGCCGGAGCGGGTGCAGTTTGCCCCCAAAGAGTTGTTGTGACTGCAAAACATACGCCGGCCCTGAATAGCCTCATATCCACAAAGCCTCCCATTCTGCCCAACGCATAGTGCACGTCCTTCACCATTCGTGACTCCCCACGATTCACTCTCCGGCTAATGGCAAGCTTCTTGCAATTACACGTATGTGAGTCGTTTTACGAGGGCCGAAAGGGAAAATGGGATGCCACAAAAGGTATTTACTCTTACACTTATTTCCGCCACCGTTATGGCTCTGGGAGCGGCGAACGCGTCGAAACCTGCGGCCACGGCGCTGTCGAAAGAGAACGTCAACATCTCTTCGCTTTGGCGGGAGCCAACAGATATCTCGACGCGTAATCTCTTCTACGGATCCGGCGGTGAAGAACATCAGCCAAATGGTCCCTATACTTTTGTCCAGGAAGATATGGATGGGACGAGTCCCAAGTACGTCATTCGCGATAAAAACAATGTGAAGTGGACCGTGAAGCTTGGGATGGAGGCCCGACCCGAGACGGTCGCCACGCGCCTCGTATGGGCTGCCGGCTATTTTACAAACGATGACTATCTTTTGGAAGACCTGCAGGTCAACGGCATGCCTTCGCACCTTCAGCGTGGCCGAAAGCTGATAGGTGCGGATGGGACCCTGCATGTGGCACGGCTCAAGCGACATGTGGGCGATGAGAAAAACGAAGGTGACTGGCCGTGGCGCGACGATGCTTTCGCGGGTACGCGCGAACTGAACGGTCTGAAAGTCATGATGGCCCTGATCAACAACTGGGACCTGAAGGACATGAATAACAAGGTCTATGGCGGCAAGGACGGCCAGGAGCCCATCTACCTGGTGAGCGATTTAGGCGCCAGCTTCGGCGCGAGCGGATTGTCTTTCCCTTTCAGCCACTCCAAGGGTTACGTGAAGGCATACGAGCAGTCTAAATTTATCACGAAGGTCACACCAGAGTATGTGGATTTCCGAACGCCCAGCCGGCCGTCTCTGGTTTACGCAGCCACTCCTTCAGCCTTCATAAAAAGGACGCGTCTCGATACCCTTGTGCACCACATCCCGCTTGACGATGCCCGCTGGATCGGTCACCTGCTGTCCGCTCTGACGCCCGGTCAGATTCACGATGCGTTTCGCGCGGCGGGGTATCCACCGGATCAGGTAAATGCCTACAGCAGTGTCGTTAAAGCCAGGATCGCGCAATTAAATGCACTCTGAAGCGCCGATTGTGGTGCTCCAGTTGCACTAACTTCCTGTAGATGAAACTGCTCATTCAGCCGGGTGATGGTGTCACACCATTAGTCAAGGCGATAAATGATGCCAATAAGAGCGTGGACGTTCTGATTTTTCGCTTTGACCGGGTTGAAGTGGAGAACGCCCTGGTTAAGGCTGTGGCGCGCGGTGTTGCGGTTCGGGCATTGATCGCTTATACGAATCGCGGAGGTGAGAAGAGTCTCCGGGCGCTCGAAATGCGCCTGTTGGCAGCGGGCGTAACCGTGGCGCGTACGGCCGACGATCTTGTGCGGTACCACGGCAAGATGATGATCGTTGACGGGCAGGACCTTCATCTCATGGCCTTTAATTTCACTAATCTGGATATCGAGCGCAGTCGTAGCTTTTCCGTGGTGACCGAGGATGAGGCGCTGGTCCAGGAAGCCGCCAGGCTGTTTGACGCTGACTCGAAGCGCCTGCCGTACGCTGCGGGTATGGATGGGTTTGTGGTCAGCCCGGTGAATTCAAGAAAAGTGCTGACGGAATTCATCAAGGGCGCTAAAAAAGATTTGCTCATTTACGATCCTGCCGTGACTGACCCTGCGATTGCGCGTGTCCTGCAGGAACGAGGAAAAGCAGGGGTGCAGATTCGGGTACTGGGTCAACTCTCACGCAAGGTTAAGGGCGCCGAGGCTCATCCGCTCTATATTCGCCTGCACACCAGGACGATTGTGCGCGACAGGGAAGAGGTCTTCGTGGGAAGTCAAAGTCTGCGCGCGCTGGAACTGGATGCCCGGCGCGAGATCGGACTTATCGTGAAAGAGCCCAAAATCGCAGCCCGGGTTGTCCAGGTTTTTGAAGACGATTGGGAGCACTCAAGACACTTGACCGAATCAAAAGGTAAGACGAAGGATGAGGCGGTTACGGGCGAGCCACCGCCTGTGCGAAAGGTTGCGAAGAAGGTTGCGAAGACCTTCGCTAAAGCACTTCCGCCTGTGGCGCCGGTACTCGAGGTGGTTGTGCGGGAACTGGCCGGGCCGGGAACTGATGTTGACGTCGATTCCAAAGCGCTTGAAGAGACAGTGAAGGATGCCGTTAAATCGGCCATTCAGGAAGTCGTCGCGAGCGCCGTGGAACAGGCTGCGACACGAGCAACGGAATAGGCTGCGACGCGAGCAACGGAATAGGCGGGCGCCATATCGTGGGTGACGATACGATGATCGATAGTGTCCGAACTATCCGCTGAAAATGCTGCTGAGTGGTTATCCCGCCATGATTTGCCCGCAGACAACCTCCGATGCAGTGAACTCGGTGGCGGCATCTCCAACAAAGTAGTTCTGGCTGAAGGGGCCGGGTTCCGCGCTGTACTCAAGCAATCTCTGGGGCAACTGCGCACGGAAGCGGGATGGCATTCCGATCGTGAGCGTATCTTTCGCGAGGCCGCGGCAATGCGCTGGTTGGGTGGAAAGGGTTGCAGCGGGGGGCGAATTCCCGGGATCCTTTTCGAGGAGCCTTCCACATTCACGATTGCCATGGAGGCGGCCCCGGCTGGCGCCGACATGTGGAAGACGCGTCTGTTCGCAGGCGATAGAGGGGCGCAGCCGGCACGGACTGCCGGTGAAACCCTCGGCTCCATGATTTCTGCCAGTTGGCTGAATCAGGATGCGGAAATTATATTTGGCGATCAGACTATTTTCAAGCAGCTTCGCCTGGATCCCTATTACCGGTACACGGCTTCCTGTCAACCTGCGGCGGCGGAATACATTAGTGACCTAATCCTGCGCTCCGCGACGCGGCGCGTTAGCCTGGTACACGGTGACTGGAGTCCGAAGAATCTATTGCTGCACGACGATCAGCTTTGGGTGATCGATTGGGAGGTCATCCATTATGGCGACCCGTCATTCGATGTCGGCTTCCTGTTGAACCATTTACTGATGAAGAGTATTGCGATGCCCGGGCAGGCGGATGCGATGGAGAGTCTGGCGGACGTATTTCTTGAGGCGCTGAGAGCCGAACTTCCGGCCGATGCCGGATGGATAGTCCCCGCGGCATTGGAGCATCTGCCTGCGTTACTGTTGGCGCGCGTTCACGGTAAATCGCCAGCCGAATATCTGGATCCGGCGATGCGCCATCGCGCAGCATCGCTTGCGTTGGACCTGATGCGTCATCCGGCGGCATCGGCAGAGGAGATATTTTCCCGATGAAAATTCAACGGGTCAGAGCGATGGAGATTCTGGATTCCCGTGGGACTCCCACCGTTCAGGCAGAGATCCTGCTGGAAAACGGAGTCCGTGCGACGGCCCAGGTTCCATCGGGCGCTTCAACTGGCCGTCACGAAGCGCTGGAACTCCGCGATGGCGATGCCACCCGATACAACGGAAAAGGGGTGTTGCATGCGATTGACAATATTCACAAGAACCTGGGACCTGCTGTCATCGGCCTCGATGTGACGGATCAGAGAGCGATTGACGCGCGATTGCTGGAGCAGGGAAGTGGACTCGGCGCCAACGCCACCCTTGCCGTTTCCTGTGCTGCTGCCCGTGTGGCTGCCATGGATGCCGGAATGCCGTTGTGGCGCTACCTGGCCGGCCATCGCCAGCCGAAGTTATCCGTGCCGATGGTCAACATCGTGTCCGGGGGGCTGCATGCGGGGCACAATATCGAGTTTCAGGATTTCTTAGTCATCCCGCGCGGCTACGCAGATCTGTCTTCAGCGATTGAAGCCGTAGTACGGGTGCACCGCAAGACCGGTGAGTTGCTGACAAAACGAGGTTGTATCCTGACAGGCGTGGCCGATGAAGGCGGATGGGGGCCACGTCTCGGTTCGAACGAGGAAGCAGCCGCGATTCTTCGGGAGGCCATCACTGAGTGCGATGTCGAAATGGATATTGCGCTCGACGTCGCGGCCTCGCATTTCTTCGATCAATCCCAATACCAATACCAGTTGGAGGGGAAAGGGGTGTCGTCATCGGGAATGACGGAACTGCTTGCGGGCTGGATTGAACGCTACGGCATTACTTCCATCGAAGACCCATTGGCGGAGGACGACTGGGAAGGCTGGAAAGTAATTACGAGCCGAATAGGACCGCAAGTCCGTCTGATCGGCGATGATTTTTTTGCCACCAACATCGGGCGTCTGAACCGGGGGATTCAGGACGGCGCTGCTAACGCGGTACTCGTGAAGATGAACCAGATCGGTACTTTGACTCAGACTTTCGAGGTGATCGATCGAGCCCGCGAAGCTGGCTATGGAGCCGTAATCTCTGCCCGTTCCGGCGAGACGGAGGATTCCTTCCTGGCGGATTTGGCGGTGGCGTCGGGGGCAGGGCAAATTAAAATCGGGTCGATTACCCGTTCCGAGCGATTATCGAAATACAACCGGTTGCTTGAGATAGAGCAGTGGGAGTTGTGACCAACGGGCTAAAAGAAGCTTAGTAGCGTCCGATAAGACTCGGGAGGAAGTAATTAACGAGTCTTATTGTGCTCAATCCGCAAATTGCGCTCACCCCAGCAAGCTGGCGGAAAATCATCCGTATCTCGCAACGGCACACTCGTGCCATTGGGTTTTTCACGGCTTTATCGTCTGTGGCATATGGCGCGGAGTCGGTGGAATCGAGCCAAAGGGCTTACCGTCTGGCTGCGGCTATCCAGAATGTCGCGCCGGGTTTGTGGTCACCGTCTGTTGGCATGTGGGCAATAGGCTGCGGACTCTTGACCCTGTTCGGATGGAAGCTTCGCGACAGAATTCATCATCGTCACCAGGCGCAAATTCGCATTGCGATCCAAAGACGCACTGAACAGCTGCAACAAGGTCAGGAAGTGGAAGCCTCGCGAAACCGGATACTTGAGATGCTGGTTTCCAATGAGCCGTTGAATACGGTTCTAAGGGCCATAGCCCAATCAATCTGCGATCAGGTTCCGGGCATAGCCTGCATGATCCTCGTCAAGAATGCCAACGGCGTGAAACACGGCAATGAGTTTTTCATAGGAGCTGCGCCCGGCGTAACAGAAGCATGGTTGGCAGGGATCGGCCGCGCAGGCGTCCCGTTTGAGACGTGGCGGGGGCGATGCGAGTACCTTGAGCCCCAATCAGAACCAGCGTGGGATTCTTTCTTCGAACACATGAAAGACATCGGCGGCAACGCCGCTGGACCCTCCACGATTCGCTCGGTTCCAATCGGAGAATCGGGTGTGTCACTCGGTGCAATCGTGCTTCTATATCCGGAACCCGGCGGTGTGGACCATTGGGAGCGCGTCCTCTGCCTATCGGCACGGCTGGCGCAGATTGCGATTGAACATCGCCGGTTTTACGAACAATTGGATCATCAGGCTCACCACGACAGCCTGACGGGCTTGCCAAATCGCGCATGTCTCGACGACAGCCTCGAAGCCGCCATTGTGGATGCCCGCTCGAAAGAGCAGCGGTTAGCGTTGCTTTACATCGACGTGGATGAATTCAAGGAGATCAACGATCGTTACAGCCACCGGGCAGGCGATGCCCTTCTGGTCGAACTGGGGCGTCGGATGCAGGCGGAATTGCGCCAGACCGATACCCTGGCACGCATCGGCGGTGACGAATTCAATGTCATTCTTCCGGATATCGGCAACCAGGCTGCAGCGATTGAGTTGGCAGAGCGTGTGCTCGCCACAGTCAATAAGCCTGTGTCTGTGAATAACTGCAATCTTACGGTGACCCTCAGCATCGGTATTGCAATGTTTCCTGATGATGGCGAGGAGGGCGCTGAGTTGCAGCGGCAGGCTGACGCTGCGATGTATTGTGCCAAAAGCCTGGGCAAGAATCGGGCGCAGTCCTTCGCAGACAATAGGTTGAGCCTCGATAGCGTTCGCATGGAACAAAATCTCAAGCACGCGTTGCTTGAGGGCTGGTTCACCATGTACTATCAGCCCAAGTTCACGGCCCACGGCGAACTGGCCGGAATGGAAGCTCTGATTCGGATGAACCATCCGCGGCATGGCCAGATCCCGCCAGGACAATTCATCTCAATCGCCGAAACAACCGGGCTGATTGTGCCCATTGGAGCGTGGGTTGTCGACGCGGTTTGCCGTCAACTGGCCGACTGGCGAGCGCGCAACCTGGCACCTGTTGTGGTTGCCGTTAACGTATCGGCGCTACAGATGGCCCGGCCTGACTTTGCGGAAGCAGTTGAGGCGTGTCTGGCTGCTCACTCCGTTCCAGCGCACTGCCTGGAGCTTGAGGTCACGGAGAGTATGCTCGTGCATGCGGATAGCGGGGAACATCGCCAGATGCAGCGGCTCCGTGGTCTCGGTGTCTGTATTTCGATCGATGATTTCGGAACTGGTTTTTCGTCGCTCAGCTATCTGAATCGGCTGTCGGTCGATACGGTTAAACTGGACCGGTCGTTTGTCCAGACTATTGACGTCGATCCAGGGGCCCAGAAGTTGGTTCGGGCCATTATCGGAGTGGCGCAGGGCCTGGGGCTTGATGTGGTTGCAGAGGGCGTCGAGACCGAAGCGCAGCGTTCGAAGCTGATAGCCGCTGGCTGTCCGGTTATGCAGGGCTATCTGTTTGCGCATCCGGGGCCGCCGGAAACAGTTGAGGCGTTGTTGTCGCCGGACTTCGTCCCCACAAACCCACCTGGTGACGACCTGAGTCGCCTTTACGGCGCAATCCAAGCCGTGTCTCAAAGCGCGACCAAGTCTCTGTGCACCTAAACTCTATCGAAGCAGGTCACCGCATCTGCTCTAACCGCTTGATCCGCTCTTCTGTACTCGGGTGCGTCGAGAACAAGCGCATTAACGAACCGCCCGCCAGCGGCTTCATGATGTAGAGGTGTTGCGTCGTCGGGGTTGCTTCCATCGGAATGCGCTGCGACCATGTATCCAGCTTTTGTAACGCACCGATCAGCGGATACGGCGAGCCGATGTACTTCGCCGAGGCGGCGTCCGCACTGAATTCCCGAGTGCGCGAAATCGCCATCTGGATCAGCATGGCCGCAATCGGGCCCAGAATCATCATCACCAGCGTCTCAAGTCCACCCCCGCGGTCCCGGTCATCGCGGCGATCGCCGCCGAACCAGAATGCGAATCTGGAAAGCGCGGTTATTGCCGCTGCCAGTGTGCCCGCGATTGAACTGATCAGAATGTCGCGATTCAGAACGTGGCCGAGTTCGTGAGCCACCACGCCTTCCAGTTCACGGTCATCCATTAGCTGAAGGATTCCTTCCGTGAATGCAACCGACGCATGATTGGGATCCCGCCCCGTCGCGAACGCGTTTGGTGACGGTTCCGGTGTCATATAAAGCTTCGGCATGGGAATCCCCATCCGCTGCGCGAGACCACCGACCAGGGGCGCTACCCGGGCATAGATCGCCGGCGCGGATTCCTGAGTCAGAGGCTGCGCGCCGCTGGTTGCCAGCGCAATCTTATCTGAGAAAAAGTAACTCCCGAAATTCATCAGTACGGCAATGATCAGGCCGTACTCGATGCCCCGGTCACCTGCCAGAGCGCGACCCCCGACGACAAGGATCGCACTCAGCAAGCCGAGGAGCGCGGCAGTTTTCAGGGCGTTATTCGATTGGTGCATGCTCAATCAGTTAGACGGCGACGGGCTCGGTTAGTTTGGTGAACTTCAGTTTACTGGAGTCCCCGTCTCTATCTGCCACCACAGTTTCGCCCGCCAGGAAGTCTGCCGCGAGCAGACGCAGGGCGAGCGGGTCCTGAATCAGACGTTGGACCGCCCGGCGCATTGGTCTGGCGCCGTAAGCCGCATCATAACCCTCTTGCATGATGGCTTCCTTCGCGGCAGCGGTTACTTCGAGTTTCACCCCACGGTCAGCCAGCATTTTGCTGACATGGCCGAGTTGCAGATCGATGATCACCTCGAGGTGTTGCTTCGAGAGCGAGTTGAAGACAATAATGTCGTCCACCCGGTTCAGGAATTCAGGCCGGAAAGTGTGCCGCAAAGCTTCCAGCAGTTTTTTGCTGACCTCTTCCTGCGTGCCGCGGGTCTTCTGGTTCACCGAGAATCCAATAGCGTTCGATTCTGAGATCACATGACTGCCCACGTTCGAAGTCATGATGATGATCGTGTTCCGGAAGTCGACTGTACGGCCCTGGCCATCCGTAAGCCGGCCGTCATCCAGGATCTGCAACATGGAGTTGAAAATATCCGGATGCGCTTTTTCAATCTCGTCGAACAGGATCACCGAGTATGGCCGTCGACGCACCTGTTCGGTCAACTGCCCGCCTTCGTCATAACCGACATAGCCGGGAGGCGCTCCAACCATCCGCGAAACGGCGTGCTTCTCCATGTATTCGGACATGTCGACCCGAACCATGGCTTTGTCATCGTCAAACATGAATTCGGCAACGGCACGCGCGAGCTCCGTTTTGCCCACGCCGGTAGGGCCGAGGAAGATGAAGCTGCCGATGGGCCGGTTGGGATCGCTCAAGCCTGCGCGGTTGCGGCGAATCGCATTCGATACGAGCGCCACTGCCTGGTTCTGGCCGATGACGCGTTGTTCGAGACGGGTCTCCATATGGATTAGCTTCTGGACTTCGCCTTCGAGCATGCGCGCGACCGGGATGCCAGTCCATTTCGCCACAATCTTGGCGATGTCTTCTTCGTCGATCTCTTCTTTCAGCAGGGCATTGCCCGCCTTCAGTTCAATCTCATGATTCGCGACATTCAATTCCTGCTCGATTTCCGCCAGCTTGCCGTAGCGCAACTGCGAAGCTTTGCCCCAGTCACCGGCGCGAGTGGCGGCTTCTTCCTCGCCACGGACCCGCTCCTGCTCCTGTTTCAACTGCTTCACCCGATCGATAGCGCTCTTCTCGCGGGACCATCTCTCTTTCAGGCCAGCCGCTTCACCGCGCAGCCGCTCCAGTTCGTTTTCAACGTGGCGCAGCCGGTCCTTCGACATCACATCGATTTCGCGGTTGAGGGCCTGGCGTTCGATTTCCAGATGCGAAATTCGCCGCTCCGCGTTATCGATCTCGATGGGCATGCTGCCGATCTGGATCTTCAGCGCGGCGCCGGCTTCATCCACAAGGTCGATGGCCTTGTCCGGCAGGAAGCGATTCGTAATGTAGCGATGCGAGAGAACGGAGGCCGCCACAATCGCTGAGTCTTTAATGCGAACGCTGTGGTGGATCTCAAACTTCTCTTTGAGGCCACGCAGGATCGCGATAGTGTCGTCGACGGTTGGCTCACCAACAAGGACAGTCTGGAAGCGCCGGGCTAAGGCCGCATCCTTCTCGACGTACTTGCGGTATTCGCTCAGAGTGGTGGCACCGATACATCGCAGTTCACCGCGGGCCAACGCCGGTTTGAGCATGTTCGCGGCATCGATTGCACCTTCCGAGCCGCCCGCGCCTACCAGGGTATGGAGCTCATCGATGAAGCAGATGATCTCGCCGTTCGATTCGGTGATTTCCTTGAGTACCGCTTTCAGGCGGTCTTCGAATTCCCCACGGAACTTCGTGCCGGCAACCATAGCGCCCAGATCGATCGCGACCAGCCGTTTATTGCGAAGCTGCTCAGGAACGTCGCCTTTAACGATGCGCTGGGCCAAGCCTTCGACTATGGCCGTCTTACCGACGCCGGGCTCGCCGATCAGGACCGGGTTGTTCTTCGTCCGTCGGCTCAGAACCTGCATCACGCGGCGAATTTCTTCGTCGCGGCCGATGACAGGATCCAGCTTGCCGCGTTTGGACTGTTCGGTGAGATCGACAGCGTAGCGTTCGAGCGCCTGATACTTGCTTTCGGGATTCTGATCGGTTACACGCTGGGTGCCGCGTACCGCCACCAGAGCCTTCAGGATCTCGTCTTTCGTTGCGCCCTGACGATTTAAGAGACCGCCCGCAGGATCATACTTCTGGTCCGCAATGCCGAGTAAAAGATGCTCCGTCGAGATGAATTCGTCTTTGAAGCTTTCTGCCGATTTCCCGGCTGCCTCGAAAACCTGCTGCAAGCCAGGTGCGATGAATTGGCCGGTCGGTTGGCCGGTGACCTTGGGGAGGGTATTCAACAGGCGCTGAGCTTCGTGCTCCACGCCATCCGGGATCAGGCCGCACTTTTCCAGAACCGGGCGCACGATGCCTTCGCGCTCTGCTGTCAATGCGAGCAGAAGATGGAGGGGATGGACCGCCTGATGTCCGTTTTCCGCCGCGAGTTGTTGGGCCTGTTGGACCGCTTCTTGTGCTTTCTGTGTGAGTTTTTCGAACCGGAACGCCATTTATGGATCTCCTGCTATGCCGCTAAATATGTACAAATGCAGCAATCCGCTCGCCAGTTTAAGAGTCAGTAGCGGACATGCGAAACGGGGCAGGGAGGTGTAGCCTCCTGCCCCGCTTTACTTACTTTACTCCGCTTCTTGCGGATTTCCAGCCGATTAGTGAATCGCGACTTTGACCTGACGTGGCTTTGCAGTCTCTTTCTTGGGCAAAGTGATCGTCAGGACACCGTTTTTGTACTGAGCCTCGACTTTATCGGTCTCCACGCTCGAAGGAACTGCGAAGCTGCGGACAAATTCCCCATAGCTGCGCTCAATGCGGTGGTAACCCTTGGCGTTCTCGTCCTTCTCAAACTTGCGGGAACCCTTCAGGGTCATGGTGCCGTTTTCGACACGGATGTCGATGTCTTCAGTCTTGACATCGGGTAGGTCAGCCTTCAAAGTGACGGCGTCTTCAGTTTCGAAGATATCGACGGCCGGGGACCAAGGTCGGTTGGCTCGTGGCTCGCTCATC
>Ga0207120_1164_pt1 | contig 12436 bp, 9 predicted proteins | sample Alteio_BWMinHeat_40_FD_153509 | JGI IMG/M metagenome (GOLD analysis project Ga0207120, IMG submission 153509) | Enriched cells from forest soil in Barre Woods Harvard Forest LTER site, Petersham, Massachusetts, United States -... | ecosystem: Environmental > Terrestrial > Soil > Temperate forest >...
CTAAGAACTAAATTTTGATTTTTCACACGCTCCAAAAACATTTTAACGAAACATTTTACGCTTGCCAAAGCCCCGACAATAGGCTTTAGTAACGCTCAAGAAGTATGTTGAGATTCATAGTTTTTTTCTTGTTATTGTCTTACAAATTTAAAGATATAAGATCATATGATCTCTTACTATAAATTCTTTTTATCTCAAAGCATCATACGATTGTAAACATAAACAGAGAAAGAAATTTGCTATGAAAAATTTTATTAGAATGCTTTTTTTTACAGCTGCATTATGTAGTTCTCTATTTTACATAAACGCTAATGCCATGGAAGATAGACCTAGGCCGAGCCGTGAAAAAACAGGAAAACGGAATGTAAGTTCGCAGATATCTAATCTATTGAGGAATAAGGCCCCGAACACATTTACCGAAGAATCACCCCCAGTAGTGGTCTCTCAAGATGCATCTAAATTAAATCCACAGTCCGAATATCCGCTTGACATCGATTATAAAGCAGAGCACGAAAGAGTCTCTCGGTTTATTGAGAAAATTTATAGAGAAAAAAACTCATTATACCTTCCAGGCCATAGTATTTTCTCACTTCCAAACACAGCTAGTATCATGCAAAAGCTTGCGAACTGTAATTATATAGACTTAAATGATAATTTAATAAATGCTCTGCCTGATGAAATTAATGAATGGTCTGCTTTGACCTCTTTAGATTTGTCAAGCAATAAATTATCTGTTGCCCCATGGCAAGTCTTCACGATAGGAAAATGTGTTGGTCCCGCTAAACTTTTTACGATATACCTTAACCAAAATCCAATTAAAAGAATTCCAGATGTATTTTACGAAGCCATGATGCATCAGAAAAATAATCGGAAAATATGCCAATACTTTAGCATAATATTAGATGATGAGGTTATCAAAGCTTTCATTATTCCTAAGCTTCAATCATGGCCAGAACTTAAAGCATTTCTTGTGGATAGTTCTCGTGAAAAAATTACAAACGGCCACTGCAAAATCCAAAATGAGGATGGCAAATTTCTGACTTTCAATGCCGACGATCTTCCCTTACTTTCTTATGAGCATTAAAATGCTCAATTATAACACGAAAGCCACTTTGTTAAATCTATTTACCTTTAGGTACCTTTCGAACGAAAGAACTGCGTTTTAAAGTTACCTTCTATACGAACAAAGCTGCTAGAGTTTTCTGCCTCTGTATGGTACCCCTTACTTAAGGATAACCTTCAACAGGTCAACTGATGCGAAAACTTACACTGATTGACGGATCTGGATTTATTTTCCGTGCCTTTCACGCCCTTCCCCCTCTCCGTCGACCGGACGGTGTCCCTGTGGGAGCTGTGTATGGGTTCTGCTCGATGTTGTTTAAAACGCTGTTGGAAAATAAGACAGAAGCCTTGGTGGTGGTCTTTGATGCGGGACGCAAGACGTTTCGCCAAGACATCTATCCTGAATATAAAGCTCATCGCCCCGACCCACCGGAAGATCTCATTCCTCAATTTCAACTCATTCGCGATGCTTGCGCCGCCTTTAATGTACCAGCCATAGAAGCTGTCGGATTTGAGGCGGATGACCTCATTGCAACCTATGCCCATCATGCCCGCGAGGCGGGGTATGAGGTGTGTATTATTTCCTCCGACAAAGATCTAATGCAGTTGGTCAGTCCCGGCATTTCTATGCTGGATCCAATTAAAAATCGTCCCATTGGAGAAGGAGAAGTCTTCGAGAAGTTTGGTGTTCCTCCTTCAAAAGTCGTAGAAGTCCAAGCCTTAGCAGGAGATTCAAGTGATAACGTTCCCGGCGTTCCTGGCATCGGCATCAAAACAGCTGCTGAATTGATTAATACGTATGGAGATCTGGAAAGCCTTTTGGCTCGAGCGCACGAGATCAAACAACCCAAGCGACGGGAAGCTCTCCTAGAAAACGCTGAAAAAGCCCGTATTTCCCACCAATTGGTCTCTCTGCGCTATGATTCGCCAATCCCCTTGCCGTTGGATGATTTGAAAGTCCGTCCTTTAGAACAACTCGTTGTGAATACTTTCTTACGCACGCAAGGTTTCAACAGTCTAATCGCCCGCATTGATCGACAAAATGCAGCCGCTAATACCCCCCAATCCGGTTCTCAAGAATTACCAGGCTTTTCCATGAGCCCTTCTCCTCAGATTCAAATGACCTATGAGACGGTAACAACCCTGGAATCCCTCAACGCTTGGATTAAGCGAGCCCAAGAATCGAGTGTCATCTCCATTGATACGGAGACGACATCCCTCAATGCCGTTGAGGCTCAACTCGTTGGATTATCCCTTAGCGTTGGGAAAGACCAAGCCTGCTACATTCCTGTTGCCCACAAAACAGAGTCTCCCCAACTCTCTCGAGATATTGTGCTGGCTGCGCTACTGCCGCTGCTAACAAACTCGAGCGTTCTGAAAGTTGGTCATAATCTCAAATACGACCTGGTGGTTTTAAAAAAATACGGGACAATAATTGCTCCGTTGACGGACACAATGCTGATGTCTTATGTACTTGATGCGGGGCGCCATGGCCACGGAATGGATGAGCTTGCAGAACTTCACCTCGGCTATAAAACCATCAAATTCGCAGATGTTGCCGGCTCAGGGAAGGCCATGAAAACTTTTGATCATGTTCCTTTAGATCAAGCAACAGCCTATGCCGCAGAAGATGCGGATATCACTTTACAACTCTATCATGTCTTGCATCCTCGCTTAATTACGGAAAAAATGGTTCACGTTTTTGAGCGCTTAGAGCGCCCCCTTGTCCCGGTGATTGCCGCCATGGAAGAACAGGGAATATGTGTTGATCGCTTGCTTTTGGATCGATTGGGACATGAATTCTCGAGTCAAATGATTCAGCTTGAGGCCGTCATTTATAAACTGGCCGGCCGGACTTTTAATATTGGATCCCCCAAACAGCTCGGTGAAATTCTGTTTGATGAGCTGAATCTATCCATAGAAAATCCGAATGGTTCCCAAAAAATAAAGCCCCCGAAGAAAACAAAAACCGGGGCTTATGTTACGGATGTGGATGTGCTGGAAAGCCTGGCTTCTCAAGGTCATGAGCTGCCCGCGCGCGTTCTGGAATGGCGGAGTCTTGCTAAACTAAAATCAACTTATGTGGATGCATTAATTTCTGCTGCTTCTGGTAAAACCAGCCGCGTTCACACATCTTATGCCCTAGCCGGCACATCTACGGGGCGCCTTTCCTCTTCTGACCCCAATCTTCAAAACATCCCCATACGCACAGAAAATGGCCGCAAAATAAGGCAAGCCTTTGTAGCAGATCGGGGTTATCGCATCGTCTCTCTCGATTATTCTCAAATTGAACTGCGGCTCCTAGCCGATATGGCAGAAGTCCCAGCTTTGGTTGAAGCGTTTCAAAAAGGAGTTGATATTCACATAGCAACGGCCTCTACCATGTTTGGCGTACCTCCAGATCAAATTGATGGGACCTTAAGGCGCAAAGCAAAAGCCATAAACTTTGGAATTATTTATGGAATTAGCGCTTTTGGTCTCGCGAACCAATTGGGCATACCCCAAGGAGAAGCGGCAGCATATATCAAAACTTACTTTGAGACTTATCCAGGTATTCAACAATATATGGAACGAAGCAAGGCGTTTGCCCGAAAGCACGGATATGTTCAGACGCTGTGGGGCCGTAAATGTTATACCCTAGGCATTCAAGACAATAATCCCGTTGCCCGTCAATTCGCGGAGCGCCAAGCCATCAATGCCCCCTTGCAAGGCAGTAACGCCGATATCATTAAGCGGGCGATGATTCATATTCCGCCGCTTTTACAAAAATTAAACTCTCAAACACGGATGCTCCTTCAAGTTCATGATGAGCTTGTCTTTGAAGTCCCAGAGGCAGAACTCTCCACAACGATTCCAGAGTTGAAAAAATTGATGGAGAATATTCCAGGCTTATCAAACTTAAAAGTTCCCCTCAATGTTGGGGTAGGGATTGGTCTTAATTGGGATGAGGCTCATTAACCATGCCAAAAAATATAGAAACTCTGATCGAAGGCTATAAAGAATTTCGGCAACAATATTTTAGCGGATCTTGCGATATTTTTGAAGAACTGGTGCGACATGGCCAAAGCCCCAAAGTCTTGATGATCGCGTGCTCAGATTCTCGCGTTGACCCCGCCATTGTCATGAATTGCAAACCAGGCGATTTATTTGTGGTCCGCAACGTCGCGAACCTTGTCCCGCCTTATCAGGCCGACAATTCCTATCATGGAACCAGTGCGGCTTTAGAATTTGCCATCTGTGATTTGAAGATTCATCATGTGGTCATCTTTGGTCATAGCCAGTGTGGCGGCATTAAAAGTCTTGTCGACCACGTTGAGAGTGATCATCCTTCTTACAGCTTTGTGGCAAAGTGGATGGAACTTGCTCAATCCGCGTGCGATCAAACATTCAAAAACCACGCGGAAGCAACGAGTGAAGAAAAGGCGCACTTTTGTGGGCACTACGCCATCATCAATTCTTTAACCAATCTCTTGACTTTCCCCTGGATTTCTAAGGGCGTAAAAGAAGGAACATTATTTATTCACGGCTGGTTCTTCAATCTATCGACAGGCATCATTGATGCTTATAATTTTGACTCTGGTCAATTTGAAGAATTGGGGGAGCAAAATATAGTCTTTTAAGTTTAGTTTTTTACAAGGAACAAGGAGCGACGCCTACTGAAGCTAGGCGAGCGACAAAGTGACGATGTAAAAAATTAAAATCAAAAGACTATAACTACCCCCCACCCACCAAATGACGGGTGAGTGAGGGATATTTTTTACTAACTAAAAGATAAGATTCTCTTCAATGTCAGTCCTCGTATTCAGTACATTGAAATCAATTTTGTTTATTCTAGAATAAAGCGACTCTTTTGAACCCATAGCTTTCAGTTGGATCAAGGCGTCCTCTAGCTTAGAAAGAGGGATTTCACATAATTTATTGATCGCCGAGATGTCCAGTTTTTCTCCCTTTAAGTGTGTTAGCAGAAGGGTGACAAAATTCATGCGACCTATGGGTGAACGTGATACTTTCTTCAAGCTGTCTATCAACTGATCATCAATACTTTCTATACTTTTGAAGCTATAGCTTTGTGTAAAATAGTACATCTTCGCTTCATTAATGCGATTGAGATCGGCAACAAACGCTCCGAGTTCAGCAAAATCAATATCTTTGAGTTTGAGCATCACAGTTCTAAAGTCTTTGACAGGGCCCGTTATGGATGATACGTGCCTTACAAAATTATCGCGTTCAGAAAAGTGAGCAGCCTTAAGACAGTCAATTTTATACTCAAGGGAAAGAGAAATTGGTTTTAAAGCCTGCAACTGTCCTAAAAATGCTGGCAGAACTCTTAAAGGGATCTCTGCTAACTTATCCAGCATTTTGCAATCCAGCTTTTCGCCTTTCAGGTGCTCTACAACCAGATTAACAAAAGCTGTACGCCCTTCACTGGAAGAAGATACTTTCTTCAAGCTCTCTACCAACTGATCATCAATACTTTCTATATTTTTGTAATCGCCATAGCTTTGTGTAAAGTAATACATCTTCGCTTCAGTAATGCGATTGAGGTTGGCAACAAACGCTCCTAGATCATCAAAATCAATATCTTTGAGTTTGAGCATCACAGTTCTAAAGTCTTTGACAGGGCCCGTTATGGACAACACTTGACTTACAAAATTATCGCGTTCAGAAGAGTGGGCAGCCTTAAGACAGTCAATTTTATACTCAAGGGAAAGAGAAATTGGTTTTAAAGCCTGCAACTGTCCTAAAAATGCTGGCAGAACTCTTAAAGGGATCTCTGCTAACTTATCCAGCATTTTGCAATTCAGCTTTTCGCCTTTCAGGTGCTCTACAACCAGATTAACAAAAGCTGTACGCCCTTCACTGGAAGAAGATACTTTCTTCAAACTCTCTATCAACTGATCATCAATACTTTCTACATTTTTGTAATCGCCATAGCTTTTTTCAAAATAATACATCTTGGCTTCAGTAATGCGATTGAGATCGGCAACAAACGCTCCTAGATCATCAAAATCAATATCTTTGAGTTTGAGCATAATGCTATTATAATTACTGACAGGGCCCGTTATGGATGGTACGTGCGTTACAAAATTATCACGTTCAGAATGGTGAACAGCCTTAAGACAATTAATTTTATACTCAAGGCCAAGAGAAATTTGTTTTAAAGCCTGCAACTGTCTTAAAAATACTGGCAGATCTCTAAGGTTGATCTCTGCTAACTTATCCAACATTTTACAATCCAGCTTTTCGCCGTGCAGGTGCTCTAGAAGAAGGGTGACAAAAGCCGTACGCCTTTCACTGTAAGGAGATACTTTCTTCAAGCTGTCTATCAACTGATTATCAATACTTTCTACATTATTATAGCTTCTTTCAAAATAATACATCTTCGCTTCACTAATGCGATTGAGGTCTACAACAAACGCCTCTAGCTGATTAAAATCAATATCTTTGTTGAGTTTAAGTATCATACTTCTAAAGTCTGCGACATCGCCCTTTATGAAGGATACGTACATTAGAAAATCATCCAGTTTAGAAGGGTCAACAACCTGGCGAATAGCCTTAAGGAGTTCAATTCTAACCTCAAGAGAAAGAGAATTTGGTTTTAAAACCCGCAACTGCTTAATAAAACCATCCAATTCGGAAGGATCAACCTCCCCTAAAAGGCGGACTGACTTTGCTGTGACTTTAGGCTCATCTAAACTGTTAATCTTGTCAATCAAGTAACCCGCTTGAGCCTGAGACAATACCGTTAACTCCTTAACGGTTTCACTATCAATTTTAAAATTCTTGATTTGTCCCACTAGATTTAAAAGGAAGTCTCGCTGAACTGGTTGCTGACTATCTATCTGTGAGATGAGCATGTCAGGCGAAATGCCACCAAACATCATACCTGTACCCTGCCCTTTTAGAGCATCTTTTGCAGTATCACTATATGTAATTAATTTGACGCTTGATGGTAATGCGACTCCAGGCTTCTTGAGTTCTAATTGAAACTCATTGTTACCGGTCAGCGTTCCCCAAAGATGTGGATGGTTATCCAAGGTTATTAATTGATCTAAACTGAGGCCTGAGACGGGAAGTTTTATATTACAGTAGCCAAAAACATTAAAACCAGTCTCTCCAAATAAGTTACCTAACTCTTCCTGACTTAAAATTCGGGACAGACTGATCATAAGATATTTTTTCGGTGTTATTGTTGTCGCACTGTTCGTTATGAAGTTAAATGAGTGATGATTAGGGAATACAACTGTGTAACAAAAAGATTTACACACCAAACCTAACGTCATAACTTGGTCTTTCACATCTTTTATACATTCCTCATGATTATTTTGACCGTTTTTCACACCACAGAGGGCATTGAAGAAAACGCCTTCCCAAAGTTCGATGGGCATGCGGATCTCGTTCGAATTCATTGTGGTAGAGAATCCTCTAATAAAAGACACTACGTCACCTTTATCCACTCTCTCCGTAGCAATGGTAGAAAATGACCCCCCAGTAAATAATGACGCTAAAAGTAGTGTTGTAATTTTTTTCATTTTTCGAATTCCTAATTTTGTAATTAATAAATATGGTATGAATGATTATCATAAGAATGATTTTAACAATCTTATAAATATGTTAATTAATCATTCTTTATTATATTTTCAAGTATTTTTTTGTTTTTTATTTGTATTTTGTTTTTTATGTCTCGATTACAACCAGCTAAAGCTGTGGGGTTGATATCTAGACTAGGAAACCCTAATCCATACTGCAATCAATCAAACCACAAATCTATCCCTCACCCGCTCATCCTTGCTACGCAAGGCTTTTGCGACCTCCCACAAGGGACTTTGTTGAATAAATGCCTTATATTATTCCAGCAAGGAAACAAATGACACGAATTTACTAACGGCTGTCATCCTGGGTGTTAGATTTTGCTCGCTTCTGCGAAGCAGAGCGGTACAAAATCTTACAACCCGGGATCCATGTATTTTGACAACTTGTCTACAATATAAACGCTGCAATATATGAAGAATACATGGATCCCGGGTATCTCAAGGAAACCTAAGGGCTCATACTTCGCCCGAGGTTTCCTAAGCCCAAGGATGACAGCATCTGATTGCCTTCTAGTGTATTTTTTCCAGAATAATATAAGGCAATTATTCAACAAAACCCCTTGTGGGAGGTCGACAGGGAGCGAAGCGACATGGCGGGTGAGGGGTTCCTTTTGTACCCTATTGATTGCAATTTGGTATAAAGAAAAACCCATTGCGATCACCCCTCCATCCCATATGGGGGAGCCAAGAATAAATTTTGTTGCTGTTTTCTATTATTATTTTTCAGCAATCTTCCTTGAAATACATGCCTGTGCCCTACTTCGGTGCAAGAACCATGATCATTTGTTTGCCCTCAAGCCGGGGGAATTGTTCAATTTTCGCTGTTTCTTCAAACATTGTGCATACGCGCTTTAGGACTTCCATCCCAATTTCATGGTGAGAAATTTCACGTCCCCTGAACCGCATGGTAATTTTGACCTTGTCGCCGTCATCAATAAAGCGATGAATAGCACGACATTTCACTTGAAAGTCGTTTTCATCAATGCCGGGGCGCATTTGAATTTCTTTGATTTCAACAACCTTTTGTTTTTTCTTAGCCTCAGCGCGCTTTTTTTGCTGCTCATACTTATATTTGCCATAATCTAAGATTTTACAAACGGGAGGATCCGCATTCGGCGAGACTTCAACGAGATCTAGTCCTGCTTTCTGAGCCAGTTGCATCCCTTCAAAGCGGGTAACAACCCCGATCATTTCTCCATTTTCATCAACCAGGCGCACTTTTGCAGAGGTGATTTCTCCATTCACACGAGGTCCATCACGAGAGGTTGTCGGTTCATTTGGTAAACGTGCTATAACTATCTCCTTAAATAATTGTGAAAACGATACAGGATTAGTATTAACACAACGTTCGCCAAGTGGTCTAGACTTTGCTTTAAAAAAATTATGGTAAAAATACGTCTGTTTAGCCCTTATTCCTTAATGTTTTATAAAAATATTGTAAAATTTTATCTAACCCGTTGCTCTATTTATCAAATTACCCCTATTATTATTACAGGAATGAATTAATTTGTGGGTTTGAGATTATGATTATCACTTGTCCGAATTGTCAAAAGAAATACCTCATTGAGAATAATACGATGCCTGAGAAGGGACGTCAGGTTCGTTGCGGCGAATGCGGCACCATTTGGTGGCAAGAGTCTGTCGATGTCATGACACTAGACCCAAGAAGAGAAGGTATCCTTGAGAGAGACCGAATACCACACAACATTAACCCGGGTTTAAATAAATTAGAAAAGACAATAGAAGATGAAGACAAACCCCGCGGATTAAAAGCCTTTATTAATAAGTATTATTTAGACTGGCTTGTTATTGTCTTTGCACTCATCATTGTTCTTTTTGTTACCTACCGTGAGCGTGGCACATTCTTTGACCAAGCACCATCTTTCAAACGAGCGATCAATCCTCGAATTGGCGGAAATCCAGGCGCACCTGGTCCTGGGCTCATGGTTCAAGGCATTAATTATGATGCCACGCATCATAATAATTTGCCCCACCTCATTGTTACGGGCGAACTTGTGAATGTCTCGGCACAATCCGTTCCTGTACCGCCTTTGACCATTACGATCTCAGGTAAAAATAATGGGCAAGATATGCCCCCAAAATCTCATAAATGGCGCCATGCTAACAAAGGTGAGCAATTGCTTCCTGGTGGACGACTCCCTTTTCAAAGCATGACGCCTCATCCTGGCTGGTCAACTATTGATAAAATTGACGTGAGTTACTAGATCCGGCCACACTTAGAAAGGACTTAATGATGAATAAAAACATAAAGGTCTTCTTTATAGGTTTGATTTTGTCATATGTTGGCGAATTGTGTCCTACATCAGCCGCGGAAAGAGTTATGAATATTGGCGATATTACCCCTGTAAAAGATGGAATGAGTAAAGAAGAAGCAAAAGAAGCCATCCTATCTTTTCTTAAAAATGAAGTTTTCAAGCCCGAAAATGAAATTAAACAGGGAGATATCATTTCAGATACAACGAAAGCATTTGGTGCTCGGACAGCAGAAAAATCTAGGATTATTACCCTAAAAGATGGAACACAGTGGATTGCGGGTGATAAAGGACTTCAACGATTCCTGGGTGCCCTCTATCTTAAAAAAGCAATAGAGCACCACGGACTTCACCAATGGCGTGCAGTGGAAACAAAATTTATCTTAAAAAACACAGGCGAAACCATCACGATACAGGTTAAAAAATCCCAGGATGATCCCTTGAAAAATATTTTTACCATTAATTCAGATAAATTTATTTCATTTTCACGATATATTGGAGATGACAAAGTAACAAATACTGATTTGGAGAAGATACTTGGAGATCTTATTGAGAGACACGCCATTACCCACGCCACTGGTTTCTTCGATATGGGTAGTGCTGGTGAATATCCAAATTTAAGAATTCAGGACCATAAAATAACCTTGATAGACACAGAATACTCTAGCTTTAAGAACGCCAATAAGGTTCAACCACCATCCGAGAAGACAGAATTAGAGCTAGGGGGCACTACATTTACCTTTCCAATAAATGAGCTAATGGGTAAGTAGGAAGAATTTGAGGGTAAAACATCTTCTAATACAGCCGTTACGTAAGTAGTGGACCCTACCAATGCCGCTCGACTCTTAAGCCGTATGGGGTGTTCGCAATAACGCCCGAGTATATATTAAGATGATTATTCAACAAAGCGCATATTAATGAATATCTTTCCAAAGAGTTTGCTAACCTTGGAAAAACAATGAAAAGATGATTTTTCGATTTAAATTTACCTGATTGTGGATCCACAAAAAAATATATTGCAATTATTTTTTTTTATAGTTCTATTTTAATAAAGTTTATTTCTTTTTCTGCATTAAATGTATTATATAAATCTTTAATTTTAGCGAGTCTTGTTATGAAAAAAAATATGAAATACCTAATCTTATTTGCCTTTGTTACTCTATTCCTTTCAACGCCTCATACAAGTCACGGCGCGGAATCAGAGTCCGTGAAAGAATTACGATCCGACGTACCACAACTCCCCATGCTCGTAGAGCTACAAGAACCTATTAAACAGGACGTTGTGGACTTAAATCAGCTGTTGGAAATACCCCCAGAAGAAATGTCGAGAGAAGCATTGGAAGTAGCATTTAAAACCACGATCAGCGAATTAGAAAAAGCAAAGAGAGAGATAAAAGAACTGAATATTAAATTAGAAGCGGAAAGACACCGTCCGTATCAAGAAACACTTTCATTTAAAGAATATATTAAGTATACAGAGGAACAAAAGAAGTATGCAGAGGAACAAAAGAAGAAAAAGATGTACAGTTTCTCACCAAAGCAAGAGCAAGTATTTAAAAACGCTCTCTTGGCAATGGAAGAACTAGAAAATAAGCAAGGGCGTACTGATACTAAATTGGGCATTACGTATGACCAGTTACATATGATCTTTAACACAATTCTTGAAGAATTTCCCAAACCATTAGAGAGGGATCGCTATGGTGTAGTTGGAGGCGTGCTGGTATGTAATATACGTGACTTGAATACACGACTCTCCTTCCACATCACCACCAAGCGTAATAAGGGAATGGAACGGATACGAAATGCCCCTGATGAGGATGGGTTAGAGTACTCAGCAATCCGATATAATTTGTCTGATTTGCGAGAAATATGCACTCCCTCCTCGTAGATAATGAAACAGTTTACGACAACTAACAAAGGGCTGTCATCCTGGCACTTAGATTTTGTTAATCTTCGCGAGAAGCGAAGTGTTACAAAATCTTGAGGCACCGGGATCCATGATTTTTTCAATTATTCAATAATATATGTCTGAAAAGTTTATAGAATACATGGATTCCGGGTTCTAGAAAATCTAAGGCTCGACAAGCTCGCCAAGGTTTTCTAAGCCCCAGAATGACAGCCATTTTTTATACACTACTGTAAATAAAAGCCTTCCCCCCTAAAATCATCATGGGCACTTTGATAGTTTGACAATTCTTATGGGCATCTCTTAGAACTCTTATCTGTGCGCACAAAATCGTTGTTAGCAATTATCCCAATTGCTGTCCGTGTCAAACTCGGCAACTCGTTACGCCGTTAGACGAGAAGTGGATCCTGGAAAGAACCTGAACCCACGGTTATACGTCGTATGGGGAAGAAAGGTTTTGACCAGACCCTCCTAGATATTTGAAAAAATATTGAAGAGAGTAAGCCATTCGTGAGATGGCTTTGTAAATGGATACTAAAAAAGAAAAGTTAACTATCCCACAAGTATTTTAAACACTGCTTAGGGGACATTGACACGGACAG
>Ga0207120_1107_pt2 | contig 12409 bp, 11 predicted proteins | sample Alteio_BWMinHeat_40_FD_153509 | JGI IMG/M metagenome (GOLD analysis project Ga0207120, IMG submission 153509) | Enriched cells from forest soil in Barre Woods Harvard Forest LTER site, Petersham, Massachusetts, United States -... | ecosystem: Environmental > Terrestrial > Soil > Temperate forest >...
AAATATAATAAATATGCAAAAATACATCAAAGCGTTATGTCGCTTTTACCCGAATCTTTAAGAAAGTTTTACGCTGAATGGTGACGCGGTTTTTAGTACGGGTAGTCGATTTATCTAATTCCGTAGCGTCTCTTGTGGTGTCGCTGGCGATATTTTGTGCTCCACGTGTGAGAACATCGCCACCTGGGAGACTGGCTATCGCATCAGAGGCAATTGACCCAACCGCACGCAGAACTTTTTCACCGGTTTTATTGGGTGGGTCATCCCCATATTCAAAACGCCCGCCCTCTATTCCTTCGCGTCCATCTTGCATCACGGCAATCGCTGATAACTTATGCTCTTCACCATTGGGGAACGTCGCAGTGTCGAAATGAGCGTGTGCGCGATTATTTTTAAGAGCTGCGTGGCCAGAGAAAATTGTGCCAAACGGAATAATGATGTCACCGTTGACCATAAATGAGTGAAGCAACTCAGCTCGTATCGGCTCGTCGTTTGATGTGTCCAATGTATCGATGAGTCGGATTTCAATCTCAGTATTGTATGGGATAGGCAATTTCGTACTGTGATTGTTAGGATTTAACGTCGCGATGGGCCCCATGGTGCGGTCAAACTTATCGTTTTGGTGCTTGTCGTCGTCTTTGTCTTTCGAACGCTGACCATCTGAATTGCCAATATGCGGTAGCGTTGCTTCTACTGGCGGAGTTGTTGAACCGCCAATCATGGGTGCGTAGCGTGCTTTTACTTCTGGATCGAATTGGGAAAGAGAGCCTCCAGCGAGTAGAGGTTGTTGTTGAGGTGAAAACTTACTGAGAGCAGAATCATCGCGCTTCGTTTCAAGATCTTCTGGCTTAATTGCGTTTACAATAAATTGTTCGGGAGTTGAGGCTTGAGACAGTGTTCGTTGGTGGCCAACAACAAGCAGCGTCGCTAAAATTGCAATGACAACGACAAGGGCTGGAGTAAGGTAGCGAACAAGACGATTTTCTTGGGCTACATTCTTATAACCAAAATTTGCTGCTCGAGCCTCAACATTTATTGGGTTCGCTTTAACTGAGGATAATGGTTTAGGTAAATTAGCGAGATCCACAACATTATTAACCAGATTTGCAGGCATAATGATTGACTCTGAAGGGCCTATTTTTTCGATAGGTTTTACAGAATCCGAGTGTAATTTTGCACGTTCGAATTCCGCGAGAAGTTCAGCACCGAGGGTCTGATCGTTTTTATTCATAGCCATTGTATTGAGAGAAGCTGTGTTGCTTTCTGGTGTTGAGTGGTTTGATTTGGGTTTATTATTTCCCATTGTTTCAATGAATGGATAAGCCTCATAGATGTTATCGAGGTCCAAAGGTTCATTTTTGATAAGCGTGTCGATAATCGCCATGCATGCTTTAGCAGAAGGAGGACGTTGTTGGCGTTCTGTCGCGAGGAGCCTGAGAATGAAAACCTCAAGATCTGGATTAATATCCGGTAAAATCTCAGATGGTGAAATAAATGAATTTGCAACGATAGAAAGCTGCTTTGTCTGAAGGTTGCTGGACGAGTCACTAAAAGGATCCTGCTTGCAAATTGCACTGTATAATAAACCACCGACAGCATAAAAATCACTTTGTGGTGTGTATGCTGCGTCTGCGTCGCTATAGAGCTCAGGATCAATTGCTCCGGAACTTCCTACAATCTCTCCTTGCTTCGTAAGACGTGGTGCTTTTGCGGAGTAAGCAATGCCCCAATCGATAAGCATCACTTCTGAATTTTCAGCCGGTCCTTTAACGAGAACATTGGCTGATTTGATGTCGCGATGAACGATGTTTTGTGTATGAGCATGATCAAGTGCGTCAAAGATCTGACGAAATACAGTTAACCATTGATTTGTTGTTGGGAGACTTCGCTCTCCCCATTTCAGCAGGGGTTCTCCAGCGAAATACTCCATTACAAGATAGGGTGCATCTTTACCGATCATTCCGAAGTCCATCACTCGCACGATGCCGGTATGTTTTAGTTGCGCCAAAGACTGGGCTTCACGCCGAAAGCGCGCGTAGCAGCCAGGCATCTGCGCGTCAGTGATTTCAGAGTGGTTAAGATTAACGATTTTTACCGCGACGTCGTGATCAAGATGAAGATGATGCGCTTTGTAAACTCTGCCAAATCCACCCGATCCTATTTCGTGTTTAATGCGATAGCGCTCACCAATGACGTCGTTAGGCTGAAAGGTTTGCATCTCACACCTCAGTTTTTAGTGGTTATCCCTGGCTTTTTTGAGATCACTTGGATTGTCAACTTTACTCCGATTGCATTGGCATAACGTTCCAAAGTTGACATCTGAAAATCGCGCCCTGCTTCTAGGCGGCTTATTACAGTTGCAGTGGTCCCCATTTTGGCGGCAACGAGGGTTTGAGTGAACCCGTGTTTTTTTCGATGTTTAGCTAAATTTCGAGCGAGCTTTAGGTGTTGCGGAGAAGGCTTAGATAATTTCATGAAACGAAGGTCCTTTGAGGGGGACGCAGATATATTCGAGTTTAGAAAATGGATTTTTGCCATAGAAAAAAATATCTTTTAAGGATTGTCATTAAAGGACATTTTTTAAACTAGCAAGTCATGGTTATGATTACATTTTCAATTGGTTCATTGTTGCAATTGTACGATATATGTCGTACAATTGGTTATGGGGTTCAAGGAAATTCGGGAGGCATCAATCCGAGCTATCGAAGAAGGGAGGATTCAGCATGAGATTCGAGGGCACATCGAGGAGAAAAACCTGTTATTAACCGGCGACATCACGCCAAAACAGGTCGTTTCTTTACTTCGCACCTGTCGCGGAACTCAGTATCAATGTACTCGGCATCATCAGATTAAGATTGTTGATGTGCATATTTTCAAACCCGAAGTACGCTTGACGTCAAAAAGTATGAAGGTGCGTTGGTATATCAAGCTTTACTTTTTGGAACCTCACGTTTGGTTTATTAGTGTCCATCCGAGCAAGAAGGATAATCGATCATGAAACTTTATATGGAAGGCGAAAAGTCAAAAGCAATTTGTCCGTTTTGCAAGCAGACTCAGACGACGACGTTTAAGCAGCGTGATGTGCCATTGAGTTCAAAGAAAAGCATGGTTCGCGATGTGCTCGTTATGGTTTGTGACAAATGCGATCACATCGTAGCTGTCCCGCAGCAATCAGTTCCACGGGTGAAGGAGAGCATTCATGTTGCGCGTCATTCGCTCGAAACAAGAATTCCACGCCACTTGCTCGATGTCGTGGCGCTTGCTTGCCATGAACTTGGCTTTGGACCTGATTGTTCTATGGTCGTATTTCGCTATTACGTACAACGCGTGTCGACAAGGCCAGCTCTAAGACTGAGCCTCGTCAGGTTTGCGAGGTCGAGCGAGGCACACGGACGTGCAAATGCACGCTTCTCGGCAAAACTGAATGACGAAATGTTTGCGAAATTATCCGAGATCGAGCGCAAGAGCAAACTCAATCGCGCCGACGTGGTTAAAGGCGTCATCATTCAAATGAAGAAAGACATTTTAGACGACAAACGTGCCGATGTCCGTAAGGAGCTTCAAGGCATTCTTCGTCTTGCAGCATAATGATTTTTGGTTGAGCTCGGTCGATTCCAATATACCTCTGTCTCCGGGTTCTTCGTAAATTGTTATTAGCATTCTTTGGCGGCGCGAGGCCGAACAAATAGCCAGCGCGCCGCTTGCTTAAACGATTCTCTTATCCCCGAACGGAGGTTTTTTTAATAAAGAACCGGAGAGTGGCATCAACCTCAAAATGCCCGCGACTCACTGAAAAGTACAAACCACGATCCTTATCGAGAGGTTTCTCCCATACTGGGCCACCATACTTGGCCTTCAATTCACCGGTTGGTGCACCCAGCAACTTCTTTATCGTAAATGTGTTGTAACCAAGGTCCAACTTGAATGGTAGGGGTTGGTGGTAGGCGTCACTCAACGATATCTCGGTAAGATAAAGTAATTGTTTTCTTGAAGGATAGGCAGGATGTCCAGGCGTTGAAGAAAAGGTGAGCGAAATCCCTCGCTTTTTGTCGTTGAGAAGTTTCACACCCTTGCCAGGCATCTTGAATTTCAGTTTGGCTAGCTCTTTAGCAAGAGTTGGATCATCAGACGACCGGCCGATGAGTTGTAGCAATGCCCTGATATTTGGCGGAAATTTCTTGATGTCTGCACTTTCTTTTGAAGTCTTTGGTTTCGTTTTAGAAAGGTATTTTTTGAAATCGAATTTGGGAGCAGCGGGTAGTTTTATTTTCTTGGTTTTTAACCAGGCGGTAAGATCAGCACGGCGAGAATTTTCATCTTCATCGAGATCTGCAACTCCTGTCTTACCAGCTGCAAGCGCATAGAGAAAAGCTTCAAGACTTGGCGCGATACTAGCCGTTTCATCCTCATCTCCAAAAAGGACGACGGGTGCTGGCTTCATTGCTGTAAGGAGCGCGAGTTGTGCCCCATCAGGGAGACAGGCGAAACACCAGGCGTCCTGTTTTAGTTGAGTGAAATCGGCATCACCATATGGACCTGCGACTGGTGCGGCGCCAAGATCGAAGAAACCAACGCTTCCATAGGGTTGTTTTGCTACCCAATTACCGAACGCAGCAAGGAGAGCAGGAATCTTATGTCCCGTAGGGGCAGACTTTAGCTTAACCGTATATCGCGATGTCATGCAGACCTCCTTGTTTGTGGTTCAATATTTATTTCCTCATCAATAATTTATTTAATTGCTGTATTTGATCGGTGCGCGAAAAGCTGCATCAACAAATATCTGCAGTCTGAGAAGTGTACTTATAGAATCAGTATTTTCTAAAATGTTCCTGTAGAGAGGCCGGTAGATCTTGATGTGAAACGGTAACCATTCGCGTTCTGGCCCAGTCATAAAAAAATGCTTTTACCCCATCAGTTCCATACTCACTATAGGTGGTCTTTTTCACATGCAACACTGTGAACCGTTCATAATCGATATCTTTAATCAGTTTTCCGTCGAAATAAATACAAGCTCCGTCTTTTGCAAAATGATGCGAAGGTGATGTTGAGCCATCCTCAATCTGCTCTGCAGTCATGATGTGGAAAAACTTAGCATCAGCCCCTCGAATTTTCTTACCCATATAAAACACATTTTCGTCATCCAGGGCGTATTCATTGAATCTGCAACCAGAGAGTATTTGGAAGGAATTTAAATTTTTACTTTCGAGCCGCTTCCAATTTTTAGCCTGCTTTGAAGGCCAAAAATAGTAAGCGAATGCTTTATCTTTTGCCCAATGACAATTGGATCCCCCTAAATAAACAAAACTGCTTGGATCAGCACCATCAACCACGTTGTAAAGGAAATATATGTGATTGCAATCTATCGCAAACCATTTGGAGATGGCTTTAAAAGTTGCAGGATCTGCCTCTGGAATATGTTGTGGCTTCTGAAAGAAATAATGATCAAGATAAGCAACCGAATTAGCTTCAATAATATAGCTCATACTTTATTTTCATTTTGCCCTATAACCTTAACCCGGTCACTTGAGGATTTCTTGAGCCGTTGCTTTCGATAACTTGCAAGGTGAAGCGAGCATTTTCAGGCAGGTCAACCATGTTAAAACTAATTGCACCAAAAGTACGCTCGTTGCGATCGATTACGGGCTGCTGATAGTACACGTTAACATCGCGCCTTACTGCGTCTTTTCCAGCAATTGAAAATGAAAGTTTTACAAGTCCGGCCGCGTAAGAATCGCGAGATTGATTATCGAGCATAATTCTGATCAAGCCGCGCTGGCCAATTTTAACAAAATCCTTAACCGTTAAAATCACGTCGGAAGCAATTGCTCTGGCATCGATATGTCGCGATACGATCGCTTCAGCGACTTGTTTGGTTAAATTATTGTCTTCTTTATCTTGGCATTCTTTTTCTACTGCAGCGAGCTGTTCTTTGGCTGTTTCTTCAACTTGCTGAAGCCTTCTGGTGAGTTCTAATTCTGTCGCGGGAAGATCATTGGTTGCGAATATGACATCGACAAAAGCATCTGCTTTGTGGCTGTCTTTAAGTACTAAATTCAAAACCACCGGAGTGCCAGTTTTGGTGAGCATGGTGCAATTGGTATCTAAACCTAATTCACTGGTGGCGCCTTTGAAATTGATTTGTGCATCACCAATAGGATCAATTAAAAAGCGATGGGTATCACCACAAAAAAGCGTCTTCGCGTCAAAGACACGGTTAAATCTTACGGAAGTAATGCGATTAGAAGCAATATTAATTTGTATGGGTTTACCTTTCGTTTCATTGGTAATTTCGATTTTACGTATCGAAGATGGAACCGAAACACTCATTGATAAAATGACCAGCAATACAGGCAGCATCATGATCTCCAATTCTGAAACATCCAACCAATTTTAACCGGGTTGATTCGGTTCATTCTCGTTGATGTTTTCATTTCCCCATTTGCCACTAATAAAACGGACCATCAGCCCATTAGGCGTTTGTTCTGTGCGCGAAACAGCATCTAAAACAAGTTGAAAATGAAACGGCTCAGATAATTTCTTCTTGCTGCTATCAAGCGCGGTAAAAATTCTGATTCCGGTGACTTCCACAAGTTTGCGATCTTTACTTGTCTTACTGATTTGAACATCAGTGCAGCGAATCGTTGAGTGCACATAGGCATCGCGCAACTTATCAAGCTCGCCTGAATCAATCAGTCGAGTACGGATTTTATCTTGAAGTTTAGGATTCATCAGCGTGAGTGCTTGGGCAAGATCTTCTTTGGCAGTGATGGCGTCACGGGACAAAAACAATTTGAGCCAATATTCGGCAAAATGTTTGGCTTCATAATCCTGTGGTGGTTCTGGTGAGGCGGCTTCATGGTAAAATTCAGCCTGGCCAAGTTTGTCAACGATAATCACATTCGCGGGACGGCCTGCTTGTACAATATTCAACGCGAAAGACAAGGCGAGCAAAAACAGAAGTGCCCAACACGCTTTCCACACCCGCGCATTGGCAGAAAAAGCTTGTGCCCAGATTTCAGGTTGTTTGTGATTAAACCTTAATTCTAGTACCTCTTTGCTTAGTTTTTGATCTGGCATTGGTTGGGATTTTGTCATGATGAATGATTAAGAATCTTTCTGTGATTGATTGGGAACATATTTAGCAGATTCTGATTTTGCTCTTTTATCTGTGGCCATTTGGCCACCCGAAAAAGAAGCTCTTAATAAATTCGCTGGAGCTTGAACCGGCAAAGTTTTAGCAAACTTACCAACACCGCTTATTGCTGCTCCTGTGGTGGCAATAATGGCTGGTCCGACAATGCCAAAGCCGGAGCCGACAATCCGATGAGCGATCATTGGAATTAAAATGACAGCGCAGCAGAAAACGAGATTTGCAATACACAAGGCGATAAAATTACCACCGCTGCTGCGATAAACGTCGGCAGCTGATGACTTTGCTACAAGCTCAAAAACAATAGCGCCAATCACTTGCCAAGAACAAACTTCAAATAGCGCACTAAACCAACGACTGAGAATTGGTCCTGCTCCCGGGAGTATTGAAAGCGCCATCACCAATGGTCCAACGGCGTATAATATTTGGAAAATAGAAACTCGCAGAATTGAATAGAGCTCGTAAAAAATAATAACCAGAAGAATTGAAAGTGCCGAAATGTAACCACCTAAGTAGCCGGTGACATAATTGGTTGCCGTTTGAGCTTCGTCACTGACAAGAACTCCGGCCGCTTTAAATACGGCCTCAGCCCTGGTATAAAGGCTTTTGGTTGAATCTGTGCTGACCGCAGCCGTTTGGCTTACGTCAGCTTTTATCCCAGATAAATCGAGAGCAAATTGTTTAGCGACTCCTTGATGAAAAGTGTCTAGAAATTGCTCGAAAGCACCATTGCTAGAAATTCGCTCCGCCGTTTTACCCATCACTGAATCAATTGCTGTAGGAAAGTAATCGTAACGAGCAAGGAGTAAACCAATACCAACAACTGCTGCTAAAACCTTAAACGGATTTTTGGCATTGCGATCGATAGAATAATGAATTGCGGAAATGGCAAACGCAACAGCTCCGCTAATTGCCAAAAGCTCCCAGGCAATCGAGCCAACAGAACTATCAACAATTTGCTTGCCGTAATCTGTTGGCACTTGAGAAATCAGCCACGAGTTCATTGATTACCTAACAAGCCATGGTTTTGCGCCCCTGAGCTTCCTGAAATAGCACCTGCCGCTTCAACCAGATCAACAATATCGGTTTGTGCAGAAACGGCTTTTTGTTTGCGATCACCATTTTCAACCGCCATGAGCAGTGCTTCACTGTGCGCTCGCTCAGCTTTGATGGCCTTTATTTGAGCTAACGTATCTGTAGTTTGTGTTTGCATGCGAGCACCCGCACGAACACAAACATCGTGATTGCCCTTGGCACAATCATCAGCAGCTTGTTTGGTTCTTTGATGTTCTTCCTTCCATGCATTCATTTGCTCGTCAGCTACCTTATTCAAACTCAAAGCCCGCACATCAGTGAGCCCAGTCCAATCGGCAGATCGACCCAAAGGGTAGGGGCCAAAAGTCTCTGCGATCACCTGTTCAAAACCGATACTGAGTAAATGACGAAATTGATTTCCACGCGGTACCTGATTTGAAATAATTTGTTGGCTGTCTCGATATATTTCGCGCAAATTAGCGTCTGAATTGACAACAGTGTTTAAGAATTCTTGAGTCAAGCTTTGCCAATTACCATGGGCTAACTCATCGGCTGTTTGATAAGTATCTTTTACAAATGCGATGTCATCTCTCACTGCCTTCATCGTAGCCGCAAGTTGGCTTAGATAGCCTGCGGTTTGTGCTGCTGCAGCGAGGATGGCCCCCAAGGTAATATTGGTCTCGCCAATGCTACAGCCAAGAATGGAAACACTTGCAAAAGCAGGTAACGGTATGACCAAAATGACACCAGCAGTGACCGCGGAACGGAAAAAATGTAATTTTTTAGACACAATAATTTCCTATGTCGGCACCCCATGCGGTACGTTTGCCGTAATTCGTTAGCACTTGAGAAATCAGCCACGAGTTCATTGATCACCTAACAATCCAGGTTTTTGAGTCCCTGAACTTCCTGAAATAGCACCTGCCGCTTCAACCAGATCAACAATATCGGTTTGTGCAGAAACGGTTTTTTGTTTGCGATCACCGCTTGCTATTGCCATGCGCAGCGCTTCACTGTGTGCTCGCTCAGCTTCAATGGCCTTTATTTGAGCTAACGTATCTGTGGTTTGTGTTTGCATGCGAGCACCCGCACGAACACAAACATCGTGATTGCCCTTGGCGCAATCATCAGCAGCTTGTTTGATTCTTTGATGTTCTTCCTTCCATGCATTCATTTGTTCGTCAGCGATCTTATTCAAGCTGAGTGCCCGCACATCGGTAAGTCCAGTCCAATCGGCAGAGCGACCTAAGGGGTATGGGCCAAAGGTCTCCGCAATGACCTCTTCAAAACCAGCACTGAGTAAACGACGAAATTGATTTCCACGCGGTACCTGATTTGAAATAATTTGTTGGCTATCTCTGTAGATTTCACGCAAATTGGCGTCTGAATTAACAACATTATTTAAGAGTTCTTGAGTGAGGGTTTGCCAATTACCATGGGCTAACTCATCGGCTGTTTGATAAGTGTCTTTTACAAATGCAATGTCATCTCTCACTGCTTTCATCGTAGCCGCAAGTTGACTTAAGTAGGCGACAGTTTGTGTTGCTGCGGCGAGGATACCTCCCAAAGCTATATTGTCCTCGCCCACACTAAAACCAAGAATAGAAACACTAGCAAAGGCATTTAAAGGCATGGCCACAATGACAACGACTGCAATCATGTGACGAAAACAATTTAACTTTCTAAACACAATAATTTCCCTATGCCGGCACGCCGTGCGGTAAGTGTTTGGCAAGTACTTTAAGTAAATCGATGACCGATGCATGCGGATTTTTTTGTTTGAGCAAGCCTTCAGTTTCTTTGTCTCGAGCATTGGTCGTGGCCATCCAGTAGGCGAGGGGACTTGGCATAATTTGTAAAACTTCCGAGTGATTTTGAACTTGTAGCAAGGCCTCTGAATACCGGCCCTTTACCTGGGTGAGTGTTTCGAATGCGGCAAGTTGATGGTCGGTAAAACTAAAAGCTTCGGCGACTCCATGATGATTGAAGGCGTGTTGCAAAAATACGCGTTGGAAAGCGGTATCAATTAATACCTTACCGACCTCACTACTAAGCAAATCTTCTGCTCGCTGTGTCACGGGCCAAAATCCAGCGCCATACTTTCGCGAAGTGCGTGTAAGTGAATTGATGAGTGAGACAGCCGCAGGATTATCTAATAACGCCCAGCATTCATCAATAACAATAATTGTTTCGCGTGGATCTTCGGCAACTTTGGACCAAATAATAAATGCCAATACGTAGAGCGCAACCGCTTGCAGTTCTTTGTCTGATTCAATCGCTTTGAGATCAATAGAAATCAGACTTGGTTTAATTGATAAATCAACTGGCTGCGCAAACAGTCGTTCACGGGGACCATGCGTCCAGAGATCAAAACGTCTGGCAATGCGTAAGCCAACATCTCTTTCAACGCCCCCGTCGCTAAATTCGACAAAAAATTTCTGCACGTCATGTAAGGTAGGAATACTGTCGCTTCTTTGTGAGCAATAACGTTCGTCATAAAATGCTGACAGCGCTTTAGTGACTACCGCTCGTTCAGAGGTCGGCATTTGACCGCTTCTTTCGCTGAGCAATAATTCGAGAAAGCCAACTAAAAATTGGATTTTCTCATCACGCTTGTGATCAGAAAGTGAAAATAATTCTGCCGGTCTTGGAAATGGATTCAGTCCAATCGCTTCGGTTCTGCCAATGTCGATATAAGTGCCATTGAAGATATGAGTAAGACGCCGATAGGAGCCACCAATATCAATCACGACTGCACTTGCTCCTTTGGCGATCAAATTCATGAGCAACATGTTGATAAAAAAACTTTTGCCGCTTCCCATCGGGCCAACAACAAAGCCGTTGTAGGAGGGTAGTTGTGGATCAAAGGGATTAAAAATTACGGGATCACCTGCGCGTGTACGCAGCATCAAATGCCCATTTTTGGATCCGTGCCAAGAACCAAACGGAATCGCTAAATCCGTCGCGTTAATATCAAGAACTGTACGCATGCGTCGAAAGCGATGAGACGCTCCGGGGAGCATCGACATGTACACATCCAGATGTGCGTAGTCTTCAACTAAAGTATTAATTCCACCTGAGCGAGATAGTGTTTCTTGTAATTTGGTGACGCGAGAATTGAGAACGTCTTGAGTATCTGCCCATAGCGCACACGATATTTGAACACCGGCAAAACAAGTTGATGATTGTGACATCGACTGCATCACCGATTCAATTTCGCTATTTTGAACTTCGGCATCGATATTTCTTGCGGGCGAGAGAGAAGCAACACCTTGCGCTACTGAACGACGAATTTTGAGTTCAACGAGCTTCGCTTCGGTCGGTAATTTTTCTACTGAAAATGAAAGACGCGCCGGTGCTGGTAATTCGAAAAAAAGCGGGGCCAACATGCCTGAAAATGTAGAGTCTGGAAGGGCCTGCACATTTACCGTTCGAATCAGTGTATTACCGCCACAAAGAAGCTGCGGCGTAAGCATGGTGAAATTTGTATTCGCGAGTTGCTCTCTTAAAGTATAAAAAGGAGCCAGACTTGCCGGTAAATTCTCATGTTCTAGCGCATCCATACCTAAACCTGACGGTATTGACTGCTTTGAATCAGGGTTCAAATGCCTAGTGACTAGTTCAAGCAATGCCTGATCGTTGGCGAGAGTTGCACGTAGTCCGGCAGAACTTAAATGGTCACAAACCAGAGACGATACTTGAATCAACTGTTTATGAGCTTTTGCGAATGATTCTGATGTCCATTGTGGATGGTCTTTAGGCAAAATCCCAGCTCGGACAAAAGAAGCATTTTGGAACTCATAAGGCCTGCAAACAAAAAGAAAAATTTGTGATAAACGAAAATCGATGCCAGTGAGATGTTCTCTCACATCATCACGTAAAGCGTCGGCCGCATCATTTTCATCTTTTCGTTTTGCACTTTCAGTAACGAAATCTTTTACAATTGTAGGAGCTTGATCCTGCAGATCGAGAATAAATTGGAGGATGGTTCCATCAGGAAGACGACGAAGCAATGCAGCAAGATTGGTTGAAATACTCTCTAAAAAATCGGTGCTGGAAGAAACGTATTCAAGCGGCTCAATCACAAACCCGACGGCCATTGAACCATCTACATTAAGTACAACAGAATCTTTGATTTCAACCACTGGAACCGCAGAGGCAACACTTGCTGGCTGACGTCGCCGCCACGCTACACCTCCCGCCATAGCTAAGATTGAAAGGGCG
>Ga0207120_1165_pt1 | contig 12369 bp, 10 predicted proteins | sample Alteio_BWMinHeat_40_FD_153509 | JGI IMG/M metagenome (GOLD analysis project Ga0207120, IMG submission 153509) | Enriched cells from forest soil in Barre Woods Harvard Forest LTER site, Petersham, Massachusetts, United States -... | ecosystem: Environmental > Terrestrial > Soil > Temperate forest >...
ATTATTTCATCCCGATAAATTCAGTAACAGTACACCGGCTGAAAAGCGATTGGCGTTAGTGCAGGTCACGCGCGTCAATGAAGCTTATCGCACGCTTAAAGATTTATGGTCTCGTGCGGGTTACCTGGTGCGCAAAGCCGGAAAAAATGCCGAAAAAGACGGACAAGTTTCGCAAATTTTTCTAATGGAAATTATGGAGACGCGTGAGCGCATTGACGAATTAAAACCTGCAGTTCATGCGGGTGATGAAAAGGCGAGAACTAAACTCGAAGTGTTGGCCAGAGACGTTGATTCCCACTTACAAAATCTTGCTGATAAGATGACGCAAATTTTTTCGCAATTAGACAGTGGCAAATTACCGCTGATCAATGCTGCAAGCGAAGGACTCACACTCATTCATGAACACAAATATTATCAAGGGATTCACGATGAATCGCAGACTGTTTTGACTTCAAAGCACTCGCTTTTCGCTCACTAATGGAATGGTAACGATGACGATGACTCAACCTACAGAATGCATTCTTGGTATCGATTTAGGGACCACCCATTCACTCGCCGCTTTTGTGGGTGATGATAAACGCGCTCATTGTATTGTAGTCGAAGACGACGATAGAACTTTGTTGCGCTCAGCGGTCGCCGTGATGAGTGATAAGTTTGAAGTGGGGGCTAAAGCTGCTGCCATCGCCGTTGAGCATCCAGAACGAGTCATTTTTTCAGTGAAACGTTTGATGGGACGTCAGCTTTCTGACCTTGATCCGCAAATCATTGCGCAATTTCCCTACTCGTTTGCCAACGATAAAAATTTGGTGTGCATCAGTATTGATGAGCGTTCTTTTTCGCCACCAGAAATTTCGGCGCTCATTCTTAAACGTCTCAAGCAGCGAGCAGAAAAACAATTAGGATGCAGTATTCAGCGCGCAGTGATCACCGTTCCTGCGTATTTTGATGAAGGGCAACGTCAAGCGACAAAAGATGCGGGCCGTTTTGCTGGATTAGAAGTTGCACGTCTGGTCAATGAACCGACGGCTGCGGCACTCGCCTATGGTTTGCATGAACGGCAACAGGGAACGGTAATCGTATATGATTTAGGCGGGGGTACATTTGATGTTTCGATTTTGTCTCTCAAGGGTGGAGTGTTTGAAGTGATTGCCACCGCTGGTAACACTTCGCTAGGTGGTGATGATTTCGATCGAGAATTGGCAAAATTACTACTTCATTCTTTAGCGCCAGAAACATCTACTTTGACTAAACAAGATCACGCGCGCTTTGTGCATTTTGCGGAAAAGCTGAAACGCGCGTTGACGCTTCATCCATCGGTCGAGGCAAAATTTGTGACCCAACAAGGGACGTCACTTTCTTGTGCAGCCACGCGCGAAGCATTCGAAAATGCCACGCAATATTTAATCGACAAAACATTTGTCGCGTGCAGGCAAGCGCTTGCCGATGCCAAGCTGACTCCAAAAGAAATCGATGAAGTCATTTTAGTAGGTGGTGCAACAAGAATGTTGGCGGTGCGTCAGCAAGTAGAAAAATTTTTCGGGCGCACACCTTTGTGTTCGCTTAATCCTGATGAAGTAGTGGCGATGGGTGCGGCCGTGCAAGCCGACATTCTTTCGGGACGAAATAGAGACATGTTATTGCTTGATGTTACGCCATTATCGCTGGGCGTTGAGACGATGGGTGGCGCAGTTGCGAAATTGATTCCGCGAAATAGTACAATTCCTGCATCTGCTCAGGAAACCTTTACCACCTATCAAGATCAGCAAACGGGAATTGATTTTCACGTGGTGCAGGGCGAGCGTGAACTGGCGCAAGATTGCCGTTCATTGGCGCGTTTCAAGCTGACCGATTTACCTTCGATGCCCGCAGGCATGCCGCGGGTAGTGGTTAATTTTGTGGTGAATTCTGACGGACTTTTAGAAGTTGAAGCAAAAGAGGTGCATTCGGGAATCGCGAGTCGTATTGAAGTGAAACCATCATACGGATTAACCGATGCCGAAGTTGAAGAAATGTTATTGTCTTCATTCGAACATGCCGAACAAGATATGGAACAACGGCTACTCGTTGAGGTTCGTGTTGAAGCTGAAAGAGTAATTTTAGCGACTGAAAAAGCGCTAGCGGCCGACGGCGATCTTCTTAATCAGCAAGAAAAACAAACTATTTTTCATGCGATCAAACAGCTCCGTGAATTGCTCGAGCAAAATGATCGTCATGCCATCGCACAGCAGCTTGATCATCTCGATCAAGCCACGGTTGAATTTGCCCAACGTCGGATGAACCGTTCAATTGCCTCGGCACTCGAACATAAATCTGTCAATGACGTGGTATAAATCGAGGTAATTGTAAAACTCGTAGTCTTAGACGTCATCGTCGTCGTGGACGAAGAAAATACTTGGATTTTTCGGCTACGTTCACGACTACGACTACGATACAATTTAAAAAAAGATCATCGATGAAAAAATTGTGGATAATTAGTGGATAAAAAGTATCATTTTTGACATAAGCCCGCGTTCTTCAATCAATATTTTTCTTGACGCGTCATGTATAAATTATCCACAAAAACCACAATATGTAGTATTATGCATTGTGTCACATACAATATGTTGTGTATATTTCTTGACCCCGGTGGTATTTGAGATATGAATGCCGCTGGTCGACTCACAAAGGAGCTGGCGGTGGAAATCCAGTCTAATGATATCGTACTTAAGAAGAAAAATGGTGCCATTCATCGTGCCCCAATTGTGCAAAAAAAGGGGCTAAAATTTACCCATCGCTATAGTCATGCGGGAGTTCACCCCTTCGATGAAATCGAGTGGGAATTGCGCACCGCTGTGATTAACGACGAACAAGGAAACGTTGTTTTCGAACAAAAAAATGTTGAAGTACCACGCAGCTGGTCGCAAATGGCCACCAATGTGGTGGTGTCGAAATACTTTCGTGGCCAAATTGGCACTCCTGAACGCGAGACCTCGGTTCGTGATCTGATTACTCGCGTGGCGAAAACCATTGCTGATTGGGGTCGCAAGGATGGATATTTTTTCGAAGAAGCAGATGCGGCTATTTTCGAAGCCGAATTAACGGCGTTACTTGTGACGCAGCGTGCAGCGTTTAATTCACCGGTGTGGTTCAACGTCGGTGTAGAGACTCATCCGCAGTGCTCAGCATGCTTTATTAATTCTGTACAAGATACGATGGAATCGATTCTGACTCTCGCCAAAACTGAAGGCATGTTGTTCAAATTTGGTTCAGGAACCGGCACCAATTTTTCAGCGCTTCGTTCATCTCGTGAACATCTTCATGGTGGTGGTACGGCTTCTGGGCCGGTTTCTTTCATGCGTGGTTTTGATTCTTTTGCGGGTGTGATCAAATCAGGTGGCAAAACACGTCGCGCCGCCAAAATGGTAATTTTAAATGCCGATCATCCTGACATTGAAGATTTCATCCACTGCAAAGCCAATGAAGAGAAAAAAGCTTGGGCGCTTATCGATGCGGGCTACAATGGTGGATTTAATGTTCCTGGTGGGGCCTACGATTCCATCCAATTTCAAAATGCCAACCATTCGGTGCGCGTCACCGACGAATTCATGCGAGCAGTCGAAAAAGATGGGGAGTTTACTACCTATTCAGTGCAGAATCGGCGACCAGTCAAAACTTATCGAGCGCGAGAATTGTGGCAACAAATCGCCGAAGCGGCATGGCAATGCGGTGATCCGGGATTACAATTCGATACCATCATTAACGATTGGCATACGAGTGCCAATACCGCTCGCATTAACGCGTCTAATCCATGTTCAGAGTATATGTATCTCGATGATTCGGCATGCAATCTTGCCTCGCTCAATTTAATGAAATTTCGCACCAGCAATGGTGAATTTGATCCAGAAGCATTTGAGCATGCGGTCGATGTTGTTTTTACGGCGCAAGAAATCATTGTAGGCAACGCTTCTTATCCAACGCCGGCGATTGAACGAAATTCACACGACTATCGACCTCTGGGCTTGGGTTTTGCCAATTTGGGTGCGCTTTTGATGGCGCGTGGTCTTGCCTACGATTCGGAAAAAGGCCGTACTTATGCCGCCGCCATTACTTCTCTCATGAATGGTCGTGCTTATTTACAATCCGCACGTATTGCTAAAGAAATTGGCACATTTGCTGGCTACGATAAAAACCGCGAACCATTTTTAAAGGTGATGAACAAACACCACGATGCGGCTTATCAACTTCAGGAAAAAAATCTGCCTGAAGATTTGTATCAGGCCGCCACAAAAGTGTGGGACGACGTTTTGAGCGAAGGTAAAGTTCATGGCTTTCGTAATGGGCAAGCCACTGTTCTCGCACCCACCGGCACCATCGGCTTTATGATGGATTGCGATACCACGGGTATCGAGCCAGATATTGCTTTGATCAAATATAAACGTCTGGTCGGCGGTGGATTGATGAAAATCGTCAATCAAACTGTGCCCGAAGCGCTTGTTCGTTTGGGTTATGATTTGGGACAAATTAAAGAAATTCTGAACTACCTCGAAGAGCGTGAGACCATCGAAGGTGCGCCCCATCTCAAGAATGAGCATTTGTCGGTTTTTGATTGTGCGTTTCGTCCGAAGCACGGCACGCGTTCAATTTCATGGGAAGGTCACATCCATATGATGGCCGCCACGCAACCTTTTTTGTCTGGCGCGATTTCGAAAACCGTCAATCTCCCCAGTGATGCAAGTGTTGATGATGTGATGAAAGGCTACATGATGGCATGGAAGCTCGGCCTCAAGGCCGTGGCCATTTATCGCGATGGATGCAAACGTTCACAACCTTTGTCGACCTCTAAAGACGATGCGCAAAAGTTAGTTGAAGCCAAAGCCATCAGGCGACGCATGCCGGATGAACGCCAGGCTATCACGCATAAATTTTCGATTGCAGGTCACGAAGGATATTTGACGGTTGGTCTTTATGACGACGGCACACCTGGCGAGATTTTCTTATCGATGGCAAAAGAGGGTACGGTGGTTTCAGGTCTGGTCGACTCCATCGCGATCGCTGTTTCTTTGGCATTGCAGCATGGTGTTCCGCTCGGGCTCATGGTTGAAAAATTTAGCCACACACGATTCGAACCCTCGGGATTTACTGGTAATCCCAATATTCCCATTGCCAAATCAATTTTGGATTATGTATTCCGTTGGCTCAGTCAAAAATTTCTTAAAGCTGAACAGGTGCAGACTTTACAAGAAGCCCAGGTTCCTACCATTTCGAATCATCTTCCTAGTTTTAAGAGCGACAACAAACTCACTTTTGCAACGCAACTGGATACGCCGCCTTGCACCGAGTGTGGATCACTTGAGGTGGTGCGCAACGGTGCTTGTTATAAGTGCTTAAATTGCGGCGCCAGTATGGGTTGTTCTTGATTCGCGACGTAATTGTAAAATCCCTAGTTTATATGAAGAAAGAATTAAACAGGAAGACGAGAAGACAGGAAGATTTCTTGGTTTTTCAAAGATGGTATTCCAAAGAGTCAAGAAGGCTGACTTCATAAGAATCCCTTCCCGATCTTCCCGCCTTCCTGTTAAAAATGAGTGGAACAGAAATGAAAACAGTTTTAGGTTTTATTGTAATCTCGGTTTTTGTAATTCATGCATGTCATAAAGAAAACGCGACCAGTCAAAACCCAACAATTTCTGGTAAGATCGATATTACGCCTGAACTTAAAAATGATGTGAAAGAGAGTGATACCATCTTTATCATTGCTCGGCATGGCGCGAGCGGACCACCTCTCGCGGTAAAAAAACTTTCACCACAAACATTTCCGACGACTTATCTGCTGTCGCAAAGCGATGTCATGTTCGCAGGCAGTGATTTTTCTGGTGAAGTAGATGTGACGGTGCGCGTGGACAAAGATGGCGATGCCATGACTAAAAACCCAGGAGATCTATTCGGCAAAACACTTCATCCGATCAAAGTAGGCTCGAGCAACGCCGACGTCGTTATCAATCAAAAAATTCCTTAGGTTTTGTCGTTAAATTCTGACCAGTCAAATCCTTGACTCATTCGAAACTCCATCAACTTATGTTGTTCTTGTTTTAATTTAGATATTAATCTAAATAGATAGATATCTAAATTATGTCAGAAAAAACACATCCTCTTGAAGCGCTCGGGGATCCGACAAGGCGGGCGATTCTGAAACTTTTGCGTCGTGGTTCTAAAAACGCAGGCGAAGTGGCTGAAGCGTTCTCATTAACGAAGCCTACTCTGTCTCATCATTTTCGTGTTCTTGAGAATGCAGGGCTGATTCGTTCTGAACGCAGAGGCACTCACATCGTTTATACGTTGCAAGCAAGTGTGCTGGAAGAAATTGCAAGTGAATTGCTGGAGCTTTCTTCGAAGGTGAAACAGCGGCGGAGGGAAAAAAATAGATGAGAACAAATCTTAAATGGGCGGATTTGGTTTCGTTGTTGATGATGGCTGCAATGGTAGGTGTCACCGGCATGCTTTATTCACGATTGCCTGATCAATACCCTATCCATTGGGGACTGGATGGGCATGTGAATGGAACCATGTCTAAACCATTTGGTCCGTGGATATCATTAATAATTGCATTTGTATCTTGGATTATTGTGCGTTTTTCTGCACCAATTTTTCCAGGAGCATGGCGTGAACGGCTAAAAGCATCGCCACTTGCAATAATGGCGTTTACCTTAACTCTTTTATTCTGCAGTGCGCAAATGATAGCGCTTTATCAGGCATTGCATCCTGACGTTTCAACCAATACTCCATTTTGCATCGTCACCGGTATATTTTTTATTCTACACGGACAACTTTGCCCGCGGATCAGACGCAATCCACTCGTTGGTTATCGCACGGCGTTTACCTTAAGTTCCGACGAAAATTGGGCACGCACGCATCGCGTCGCAGGTATGACCTTCACTTTGATGGGACTCCTGATCATTTTTATAGGGATGGCATGGCCATGGGTTAATTTTATTGTGTTATTGGTGGGAATATTTATCCCGTATCTGTACTCTTTTTTGCTTGCTCATAAGCTTTCGAAAACAAATCAATCATTGTAAGAGTTATGCACGCTAATGCTTTTGATCCAGGAGTAAGTAATGCTGGGAATTGACATTCAAACGGTAAAACATATTGCACATTTAGCGAGGTTGGATTTATCTGAAGAAGAACTTGCAAATCTCACACGCGATCTCGCTGTCATTTTGCAACACGTCAATCAATTGAAAAAATTGGATCTCTCTGACGTCAACCCCACCACGCATGCGGTGGTTGAAAAATGCTCTTTACGAAAGGATACTCTAATCTCTTCGCCGCCGTTGGCGACGGCCTTGCAAAATGCACCAGAAAAAGAAGCAGACACATTTTTTAGAGTTCCAAAAGTGATCGAGAAATAAAATGCAGCAATGGACTCTCACCGAAACTATAGAAAAGCTTCAACAGAAAAAAATTTCCTCGGTCGAATTAGTAAAAAAGGCATTAGCGGCCGCACAGAAACAGGAATATCTCAATGCGATCATCACACTGACCAGTGAGCAAGCGCTGGCTCAAGCGAAGGAAGCAGATAAAAATAGAGCCACCGGCAGTTGTAGTTTTTTAGGTGGCATCCCTGTTGCGTTGAAAGATATTTTTTTGACTACTGACGTGCGTACGACTTGTGCCTCTAAAATTTTGAATAATTTTATCGCAACTTACGATAGCACGGCTGTCAAAAAACTGAGTGAAGCGGGTGGAATCTCAATTGGCAAACTCAACATGGATGAATTCGCTATGGGATCCTCCAATGAGAATTCATCTTTTGGTCTGGTAAAAAATCCTTGGAGTTTTGATCGCAGCCCTGGTGGTTCATCGGGTGGTTCGGCTGCGGCCGTTGCTGCGGGAATTGTCTTTGGATCACTGGGTACCGACACGGGTGGATCGATCCGTCAACCTGCGTCATTCAGCGGCGTTGTTGGCATCAAGCCAACCTATGGACGGGTTTCTCGGTTTGGTGTGGTCGCTTTTGCATCATCTTTAGATCAAGTTGGCGTTTTAGCTCGTACAGTGTCTGATGCGGCGGTGTTGCTACAAGCAATTAGTGGTCACGACGTTCATGATGCGACTTCGTCGCCAATGCCTGTGCCTAATTACAGTCGCTCCATTGAATCGGGCGTAAAAGCTCTCAGAATAGGTGTGCCCAAAGAATACTTTTCTACTGGCTTGCAACCTGAGGTGGCGCAAGCGATCGAGGCAGCCATTCAACTTTATCAAAAACTCGGTGCTACCATTGTTGAGATTTCATTACCGCATACTGATTATGCGATTTCTGCATACTACGTGATTTGTACCGCTGAAGCCTCTGCTAATTTAGCGCGCTATGATGGTGCGCGATATGGTTTGTCGCTAGGACGTGAGCAAGGTCTCGCTTCGATGTATGAAAAAACGCGCGATGCTGGTTTTGGCGCCGAAGTCAAACGTCGCATTATTCTTGGAACCTACGTTCTCGCTGCAGGATATTACGATGCTTACTATAAAAAAGCATCGCAAGTGCGCACCTTACTGGCGCAAGATTTCGCTCAAGCTTTTCAACAATGCGATGTGATCCTAGGACCAACGACACCAACGACCGCTTTCAAGTTAGGCGAGAAACTCACTGATCCTCTGCAAATGTATTTAGGAGATGTGTTCACCGTGAGTTGTAATTTGGCCGGCCTGCCAGGTTTGTCTTTGCCATGTGGTTTTGATCGACAAAATTTACCGATAGGAATGCAACTTTTAGGCAAGCATTTTGACGAACCTACATTGTTTCGTGTGGCGCGGGCTTATGAGCGCGAAACACGATGGCATCACACCCACCCACCACTTTTTAGTGGGATTTAAAATGATAGAATTCGAAGCTGTCATTGGCCTTGAAGTTCACGCGCAACTTTCAACCCAAACAAAACTGTTTTGTGGGTGCTCGACCGCATTTGGTGCACCACCGAACAGTCAAACTTGTCCCGTGTGTTTAGCGCTGCCGGGTGCGTTGCCGGTACCAAATGAAAAGGCGGTCGAGTATGCCGTCATGGCGGCATTAGCTTTGGATTGCGACATTCAAGCGATCAGCGAATGGTCACGCAAAAATTATTTTTATCCTGATTTACCCAAGGGATATCAGATTACACAATTTGATAAACCGTACGCACTTGGTGGTGGTGTCGAAATTACTGGTGAAAAACAAACTACCCGCAAAATAGAACTTGTGCGCATTCATATGGAAGAAGATGCAGGCAAAAATATTCATAGCGAAAACGGCGACTATTCGTTGATCGATTTTAATCGAGCGAGTGTTCCTTTGATTGAGATCGTCAGTCAACCGCAACTGCGAACGCCTGAAGAAGCGGCGCAATATTTGCGTCGGTTGCGCCAAATTTTGGTGAGCATTGGTGTGTGTGACGGAAACATGGAACAGGGGTCATTTCGCTGTGATGCGAATGTTTCAATCCGGCCACGTGGAGAGAAAAAATTAGGCACGCGGGTTGAGTTAAAAAATATCAATTCATTTAAGTTTGTTACGCAAGCGATTCATTTCGAAATTGTACGACAAGAGCAAGTGATTACAAGTGGGCAAAGTGTGGTGCAAGAAACTCGTCTTTGGGACAGCAACGCCAAGCTTTCTAAATCGATGCGGCGCAAAGAAGAAGCCGATGACTATCGCTATTTCCCCGATCCAGATTTGCCTCTTTTGCTAATTGATTCTGCTTTTATCGATCAGTTACGTCGTCACCTCCCTGAGTTACCACAAAAGAAACTTGCGCGCTTTGTGTCTGAAATGGGTTTGTCCCACTATGATGCGCAAATTTTGACAGATGATCATGAAGTCGCGCAATTTTTCGAACAAGCGATGCTCCATTATCATGCACCAAAAACGCTTGCCAATTTGCTTATTTCGCAAGTGATGGGATGGATGAATGCGCATGATCAAATCATAAATAAAATAAAAATAGCGCCAAAAGATTTGGCGAGTCTTGCGAAAAAAATAGATGCCGATGAAATTTCTGGAAAAATTGCCAAAGAGATTTTGACGGAAATACTTCAAACCGGAGAATCACCGGAACAAGTCATGGCGAAAAAAGATTTGATTCAAATCAAAGACACGTCGCTCATCGAGGCGGCCGCAAAAAAGATCATCGCGGACAATCCCAAACAACATGAGCAATATCAAGCAGGAAAAATAGCAGTATTCGGCTATTTTGTCGGTCAGCTGATGAAAGCAACGCAAGGCAAAGCCAATCCTGGACTGGCGAATGAGATTTTGAAGAAATTGTTGGATGAAAAATAAAGAGTTCACGAAGACAGAAGACAATTTTCTCAAGAACCCAGGAATGCAGGAAATTTTTTGACCAGTGACTGCAAGTGCCCAGCCTGTTGAGTAATGATGAGCTTGGCCAATTTAATCTACAAATTCCTGGGTTCTTGGGTTCCTGAGAAATGTTTTTAACAAGCATTGCCATTGTAATACTTTTTGTTGACACGTTCTCGCCCGGTCAGTAGCTCACCCCAATGAAGTTTATCGATGAGGTGGTTCTTGAAGTGCGCGCGGGTGATGGTGGCGCTGGTTGTGTGTCATTTTATCGTGGCAAAGGAATTCCTCGCGGTGGGCCCGATGGCGGAGATGGCGGTAATGGTGGTTCGGTTTACTTACAAGCCGATGATTCACTCAATACGTTACTTGATTTACGCTACACTCCACATGTGATCGCTGCGCATGGTCAACCTGGAATGGGCTCACAATGTAACGGACGCTACGGTGATGATGTTTGTGTTCGCGTTCCCGTCGGCACGATCGTTTGGGATTTTGAAACAGGCGAACAACTCGCCGATCTGACACAGCATGATGAAAAAATAAAAATTGCCCAAGGTGGCCGCGGTGGGCTTGGTAATATGAATTTTGCGACACCAGTACGACGTGCACCGATGTTTGCTCAACCCGGTACAGCCGGAGAACATCGACGTCTGCGACTGGAACTGCGACTTTTAGCAGATGTGGGGTTCTGCGGATTTCCTAATGTTGGGAAATCAACTTTGATTTCAAAAATCAGCGCCGCAAACCCCAAAATTGCTGATTATCCTTTTACGACTTTGGTGCCCAATTTAGGCGTGGTGCGTGTGGACGAAGGATTTTCATTCGTCGTGGCGGATATTCCTGGACTCATTCCTGGAGCTTCGAGAGGCGCCGGTTTAGGATCTCAGTTTTTGCGACATATTTCACGTGTTCAATTGCTGGTGCATGTGATCGGTTTTGATTTTTCTGAAACACGCGACCTTGTTTCAGATTACGAAGTCATCCGTCATGAGTTAGAACAGTATCACCAAAGTCTTGCTGAAAAACCGGAGTTAGTTGTTCTTAATAAAATCGATCTGCAAGAAACACGCGATCAACAAGAACGTTTACGACGCTTTTTGCAAACGAAAGGGCGAGATCTTGTCTGTGTATCCGCGGCGACGGGAGAAGGCATTTCAGATTTTATCGTCGCCATGACTCGCATGTTACAAACCCATCAATATCAATCATCGCTGCATGCTGGAGCTGCCCAGTCATGACATCACCTGCGGTAAAAATTGCGCCGTCATTGCTTTCTGCAGATTTTTCAGCGCTTGGACTGGCGGCCCAGCAGGTGGCAAGCAATGGCGCAGACTGGATCCATCTGGACGTCATGGATGGACGCTTCGTTCCCAACCTTACCATCGGCCCACCCGTGATTGCGGCACTACGACGCCACACACAATTGCCGTTTGACGTGCATCTGATGATGATTGAACCTGAAAAATTCCTCAAAGAATTTGTCAACGCTGGAGCACAAATCGTTACCGTGCATCAAGAAGCTTGCTTGCACTTGCATCGTACCTTGATGCAAATTCATGAATTAGGCGCACGTGCGGGAGTGGCCATCAATCCAGCAACTCCAGTCGAAACGCTCGAGCATATTTTACCGTTATGTGATTTGGCGTTGGTCATGACTGTGAATCCAGGGTTTGCGGGGCAAAAATTTATTTCTGAATGCATTGAGAAAATTCGCCGACTGCGTGTGCTCGCCAACCGACTGAAACCGGATCTTGAGATTGAAGTTGATGGTGGCATTGATGCTGCAAATGCTCATTTGACAGCACAAGCAGGTGCCAATGTGTTTGTGGCGGGAGCTTCTGTTTTTGGTGCCACCGATCAGAAACAAGCAATTTCGATGCTTCGCGCTGAAGCGCAAGCAGGTCGCAAAACCAATCGTTGAATGATTGAGGTCACCGCAAAATATCCAGTTTATTCGAAGAAATGATTAAACAGGAAGACGAGAAGACAGGAAGAAAAGTTTCTTAGGAACCCAGAAACCCAGGAAGTTTTTTTGACGGATCAAGCGATTG
>Ga0207120_1167_pt1 | contig 12264 bp, 12 predicted proteins | sample Alteio_BWMinHeat_40_FD_153509 | JGI IMG/M metagenome (GOLD analysis project Ga0207120, IMG submission 153509) | Enriched cells from forest soil in Barre Woods Harvard Forest LTER site, Petersham, Massachusetts, United States -... | ecosystem: Environmental > Terrestrial > Soil > Temperate forest >...
TCTCAACAAATTTGCGCATCGTATCAAGAGTATTATTGAAGGTGATGGCGGTAAGTTTCTTCAATTGCAAAATTGGGGAAAGAAAAAACTTGCTTACGAAATCGATAAAACGTCGAAAGCAATTTACTTGTACAATCATTATCTCGGGCAATCGCAAACTCCCAAAGAACTCGAACGAAATTTACGCATTACCGATGATGTGATTCGCTATTTAACGGTAGTAGTGGATCATGAAGTCGATCCTGCGACACGAGAGAGCAAGGATTTAGAACCACTTAAAGTGATGGCCGAAGTAGAAGAAGAAAATTTTGTGCCTCGCCGCGATGAAGGGGATGGCGATTTCAATCCACTGGATGAATTTGACGGCGAACCGGCTTTCGATGAGGAGCACTTATGATGCCGAGCGAGAGAGAAAAAGATCCCAAGGAAAAAGGTGCCAAAAAAACCTTTGGTCGAAAAAAGGTGTGTCGGTTTTGTGCCGATCGCAATGAAAAAATTGATTATAAAAGTTATAATGCGCTGAAATATTTTATTACCGAACGAGGGAAGGTGATTCCACGTCGCATCAGCGGGAATTGCGCTGGTCATCAACGCGAGCTCACGGTTGCCATCAAACGCGCTCGAATTTTAGCCTTCTTACCATTTACCGCTTCAGGGTTGTGAGGATTGTGCCATGCAAGTGATTTTACTTGATGACGTGCCTAAACTGGGTAACACGGGTGATCTTGTCAATGTGAAACCAGGATACGCACGTAATTATCTTGTTCCTAAAGGCAAGGCGACGTTAGCCTCCGAACGGAGTCGCCACGAGCTCGAGCATCGTCAGCGCGAGGCTGGCAAAAAACGAGAACAGGCGAAGGCAGGCGCCGCACTTTTGGGACAAAAACTCGAAAATGCGATTGTTACGATTGCCAGAAAAGTCGGAGAAAACGATCGTTTGTTTGGTTCGGTGACCACCAGTGATATTGAACGTGGTTTGGAAACTTTAGGATTTGAAGTCGATCGTCGTCGTATTTTACTTGATACTCCGCTTAAAGCTTTGGGTGTTTATAAAGTAGAGATCAAGTTGCATGCAGAAGTAAATACGATGATTCAGGTTTGGATCGTCGCGCAAGTCTAAACGACCAACACGAGAAAAAAAGCGCGCTCAAGCAGCAAAGCGTTAGTACCAAAAATAGCCCATAGGGACAAGCGAATGTTTGAGCAAACTTCTTCAGTTGTTTCGTCCGCCGAAGGTTCTGCCCAAAATTCTGATGCGGTGCCTAATCATACGGAAACTCTAGCGGTTTCAGCGGCAAGAAAATCTCGGCAATTGCCACATAATCTGGATGCCGAACGAAGCGTATTGGGTGGCGTGATGCTCGATAACGCCGCGATTAACCATGTCATCGATTTGCTGCAACCGCAGGATTTTAGTCGCGCGGCTCACGTTAAGATTTTCGAAATGCAACTGCGTCTTTCTGAACGCGGTGATCCGATTGATGAATTGACACTGGTGACCGAGCTTAAAGCGCAGAAACTTCTCGATGAAGTAGGCGGAGCGATGTACGTCGCTTCTCTCTGCGATCGGATTCCAACCGCTGCCAACATCGTATCTTATGCGAAGATCGTGCGTGATAAAGCGGTGTTGCGACGCTTGATTACGGCGGCAACAGACATTGTCACTCAAGGCTACGATGAGAGTGAAGATGTTGATACGCTCCTCGATCAATCGGAGCGTCTCATTTTTGAGATCAGCAATACCAGAGAAGAACGCAGTGTTGTACCAGTAAAAGAGATTGTCAAAGAGGCATTTCGTCGCATTGAAAAGCTTTACGAACGACGAGAGATGGTGACCGGTGTGACCACCGGCTATGATGATCTGGATAAAATCACTGCAGGATTGCAGCCATCGGATTTGATCATTATTGCCGCGCGGCCCTCAGTTGGAAAAACCGCACTGGCGCTCAATATCATGCAAAATTGTGCGATTCGCGCGAAAAAATCCACTGCGATATTTTCACTCGAAATGTCGAAAGAGCAATTGGTGATGCGCATGCTGTGCTCCGAAGGCCACATTGATGGCTCGCGTTTGCGCGGCGGATTTTTAGGTGAAAATGATTGGCCTCGCTTGGCGCGCGCGGCGGGTTCAATTTCTGAAGCTCCAATGTTTATCGATGATACTGCGGCTTTGAGTGTACTTGAATTGCGCGCAAAATGTCGCCGACTCAAAGCAGAAAATAAACTAGATCTAGCGATTGTTGATTATTTGCAGTTGATGCGCAGTCATCGTTCGCTTGATTCTCGCGAGCGCGAAATCAGCGAGATTTCGCGAGGTCTTAAAGCCATCGCGAAAGAACTCAACATCCCGGTGTTGGCGTTATCTCAACTCAATCGCTCCGTGGAATCACGTCAAGACAAGCGACCGATGATGTCTGACCTACGTGAATCGGGTGCGATTGAGCAAGATGCCGATGTGATCGCTTTCATTTATCGCGACGAAGTTTATAATCCCGACACGCAAGATAAAGGCATTGCGGAAGTAATTATTTCCAAGCAACGCAATGGTCCCATTGGCGTCGTACGACTCAAATTTTTCAATGAATACACACGATACGAGAATCTCGCGCGATCGTGATGAGACTGTTTAGGAAGTATGAGGTAATTGAAAAACTCGTAGTCCTAGACGTCCATCGTCGTTGTATACGAAGGGAAAATATTTTAATTTTTTCCGGCTACGTTCCCGACGACGACTACGTTTACGAGTGGTTTTTCAATTAGTTCGTATGAATACGAATTTAAGTGAGCCTATTTAGCGATTGGGTTGTGGTGTGATGCGCAGATATGGGCGAATCGCGGTATAGCCTTTAGGAAATTTTTGCTTCAACACTTCGGGATCGGTGATCGACGGAACAATGACGACATCGTCTCCTTGCTTCCAATTTCCTGGCGTTGCCACTGAATGACTATCGGTTAATTGAAGCGAATCTAGAACACGTAAAATTTCGTCGAAATTGCGACCGGTGGAAGCAGGATAAGTAAGAATTAAGCGCACTTTTTTATTGGGATCGATCACAAATACCGAACGCACTGTCAGCGTGTCGTTGGCTTCAGGATGAATCATGTCGTAAAGTTTCGACACCTTGCGATCAGCATCAGCAAGAATTGGATAATTCAATTTTGTGTGCTGCGTTTCTTCGATGTCAGTGATCCAATGTTTATGAGAATCAACATCGTCGACACTGAGTGCAATCACTTTTGCATTACGTTTATCGAATAGTTCATAGTTGTTGCCGTCTTCACGCCAGTAGGCAGTTTTAAATCTTGCGCGTGAATCGCATCACCAAGCTCAAGTTCAGTGACGTCAACATCAATATGAGCTGGAAGATTATTGGGTAAACATTCGACCATCAATTCATGGCGTGTCACATCGAGAAGACCACCGTCAGTGACGCCTTTACATTTACCCACCACACGAATTGGAACATTCACACGAATGGGCTTTTCAACGTCAATCTCAAGAAAATCAGCATGCAAAAGACGCTTTGAAATGATTTCAGCATCCCATTCTTTCAGCAATGCAGTGCGAGTTTGCTCGCCTTGATTGAATTTGAGCGTGAGCACGGTATTAAGACCGTGGTCGGTGCGAAGCGCTTTTCTTAACTCTTCCGGGTTGACAGTCAGTGCTTGTGGCTCTTTGTTTGCACCGTAAAGAATTGCCGGAATTAAGCCCCGTGCGCGTAAACGCCGCGCGGGACCTTTCCCAGTTTCAGATCGCGTTGTCACTTCAATCATTGCTTGATCAAGACTCATTATTTTCTACTCCCTCAATTCGTTCATAGAGCTTCTTGCAAAATTCGTAGTCGTAAACGTGAATCGTCGTCGTGGATGAAAAAATACTTTTATCATGAACCCAAGAACCCAGGAATTTTGAAAATTTATTATCGAAATCAAACATATCGTTCCGCGAATAGTTAAAACTTCCTGCATTCCTTGGGTTCCTAAGAAATTTTATCTTCTAACCCTATCCTTACGGCTAATTTTGCAAGTACCTCTTTACACAAACAAAGAACTCACCGATTCGCCCACGTGAATTCTTCGCATCGCTTCACCCAGCAAAGGTGCTACCGTCAATACTTCAACTTTGGAACTCTTTTTTTGTCTTTCATGTTGGGGAATTGAATCGGTGACAATTAATTTTTCAATGCCTGATTTTTCAATTTTTTCCACCGCCGATCCTGACAAGACCCCATGCGTCGCATAGGCAAACACCCGACTGGCACCACGCTCTAACAAAGCAGCGGCGGCGGTGGTAAGCGTACCTGCAGTATCCACCATATCATCTAGCAAAATGGCAGCTCGCCCTTTGACATCACCGACAATATTCATCACCTCAGAAACATTGGCCCGTTCACGCCTTTTATCGATCAAAGCCAAACCCGCACCCAAGCGTTTGCCGTAGGCGCGCGCACGCTCAGTTCCACCCGCATCGGGAGACACAATCACAGTCGGCGCATCACCAAAACTGCTCTTAATATGATCTAAAAATATGGGCATCGCAAAAAGGTGATCAAACGGAATATTAAAAAAACCTTGAATTTGTCCGGCGTGCAAATCCAATGAAAGAACACGTGTTGTCCCCGCTGCCGAAACTAAATCCGATACCAATTTTGCGGAAATGGGCGTTCGCGGTGCCACTTTTCGATCCTGCCGAGCATAGCCAAAATAAGGCATCACCGCGGTAATGCTGCTGGCTGAGGCACGTTTTAAGGCATCGACCATCACCAGCAATTCCATCAAATGATCATTCACCGGCATGCAAGTAGGTTGCACCACGTGAACATCGCAACCACGCACATTTTGTTCAATTTCTACAAACACTTCACCATCTGAAAAACGATTGACCGAAGCCTTGCCTAAAGACAGTCCTAAATGCGCGCAAATAGACGCCGCAAGTTTAGGATTAGCATTACCAGTCAAAACTACAATTTCATTCATAAACACACTTCAAATGCTTCATTAGCAAAGCAATGTTCACCTTGGGGCGGGAGGATTCGAACCTCCGCATGCTGGAATCAAAATCCAGTGTCTTACCGCTTGACGACGCCCCAAAATCCCGTACGGGAAGCGCGGCCTATCATAGGCATTCGGCGGTGTCAAAAGCGGTTAATCTTGTTTTTACTGAGCCTCTGGACTCTGATAACGATACTTGGTTTGCCCTCGATCAAAGATAGCGACTTGCCATGAAACCTGGATCCCAACTTCAAGCCTGGTGTCTAGATTGAGCGTCACTGCAATTTTTTCATCCTTACGTACAGGCACGCTTTGATCAAACGGATAATAGATTTGTCGCCAATGTGTCTTAGGCAAGTGAGGCGCCGTCGACAAACGAACGTCACCCCCGAGATCAAGCTCAAACCACTGACACAATCCATCGCAAGTGCCATCTCGGGTGAAGACAAATTCGCAATGATTTTGGCGCTTGCTCTTGGTAGAACTGCCAAGCTCAACGGTTTCAAGACAGCAGGCTTCACTCATCAATGTGGTAGGATCTATAAGTTCGGCATACATGACGCCCAAACTAAAAGGTCGAAGCAAACGATAATCGAAACCCGCAATAGGAAACGAAAAAAGATCTTTATCGGCACGAAGCAAAGGGGCACAAATCGGAACCAAATAGGTGGAAACGGAACGCGGGATCAAACGGGTATCGCCAATAAGAAGTCGTTCTCGCGCGTCGCGCACAAACTCATGCACATTTTCTTCAAACGGATGAGAGCCAAAGGTTTCTGTCACCAGCACATGAGCGCGTTTTTTTAAATTCACTTCATAAGAAGGTCGTAAATGCCAGGTGACTTGTCGATCAAAGCCATTTCTCGCAACAATTTTTTTCCCCCATGCAGCGACGTCACTGGCTTCAATGGCATGTATTTTCGCCGCACCCGCACGGGCGCACAGCATGGCTAAAAGCCCGGTACCTGCACCCAAATCGACCACGATGTCGTTCTCATGAACTTGTTCGGCAATCGCTTTTGCGTAGTGCTCGACGCGAATTTGATCACGCAACATTAAGCGGTGCAATTCAATCATAAAAAATCCTACAACACGGCTGTTTCATTTTGATACACCCGTTGCAACAATTGTCCTTTATCGAGTCACCCAAAACACAACAAACGGGTCAAACCATTCACTCAAACTCACATCGGACAGGTGGCGCAAAAACTGCATTGCCATTTCAACCCAACTTTAGAATCGAGGAATAGAACCATGCGCCTTTTTAGATTTTCAATTTTATTACTTTGCTTGAATCAATATCACTGTGGAAATTCGCCAACAACTCAACCCAATTACCTTCCGACAAACACCTTTAACGCACCCACCACCTCCGCTCCATGCGTTGGACCTAATTGTCATCCACCTGGAAGTTGTCATGTCACACCTGATCCTGCATTGACTCAACCACCACCACCTAATTTACCTCCAGGAACCACAGTTCCACCTCCACCAGCAAGTAGTGGCACACCGCCGAGCTACGATTTACCCAATGGCACGCCTTGTGGGAGCAATCTTGTATGCAGCGCTGGTCTATGTACAAGTTGTGTCAACGGAATGGCTTGCACATTACCTAACGATCCCTGTCGTCGTGGACAATTAATATGCAATGGAAACGGCACGCCAACATGTAAACCTGGTACCACTCTTGTTCCTGATGGCACCGCCTGCGTCGCAGGACAATCCGACTTTGTTTGTGTCGCCGGCACTTGCACCTCATGTCCAAATTTTGGCAGCTCGTGTTCAACTGAGTCGGGTTGCATGACAGGAACGATTTCATGTCCTCATGGAAAACCAGAATGCACAACGGAAAGTAACGTGACCGACTTGCGACAGTGTACCACTACAGATGCTGGCACTGGTTTCTGTGAAGGAGGCCGCTGTCATGCATGCACCGCGTTTCATAAGTTTCCAACGGGACGCCCCTGTGATGACGACAAGCTGTGCTGTGCAGGATACGTCTGCTCAAGCTCTGGCGGTTGTCTGTTGCCGGCTGATGCTTATTGCGACGGAGATCAAGATTGCGCCAGTGGAATTTGTGTAGGACACACTTGCAAAACCAGCTGCCAAACTGATGAATGCGAAAATGATTCACATTGCTGCGGCGGCACTGCCTATGGTTGCGTCAATGGGCACTGCCTAGCCCATTGCAACGAAAGCAATTGCCCCACCTATAAGCTGGTGAACGGTAAAGTTTGCGTTTCAAGCTGCAGCGACGCTTTTACTTGTACTCCGTATTGTTTGGGCATTTAGCTTCAACTCAAGCGCTGTTCTGGCAAATGGTCGTCGAGGTCTTGAACCTGAGTCGTTCGATCATTTTCACTCATCATCAATGTCGAACCCGGTTTCGCTTTCGCTAGTTTCTTAATCTCAGCAGCTTTAACAGCAAGAGAAGCGTAAGAAGCCAAGCTGTTTGCAGGCACCAAAATCACCGCGACTGAAATCGACATAATGGGAAACTCTCGGGGTGCGCCATAGCGATCGTCCGCTGCGATAAATCCTCTTTTTCGATCTTGGGAATCATAATAGAGAGGGATGATTTTATCGAAAGAGCGAATAACTTGTCGACAAAGCTTTTCACCGTTCTCTAGAGTGAAAGCACAAACAAAATCATCACCTGCAATATGGCCGATGAAATCGCGACTGGATCCGTGGCGAGCAACGATTTCACGTAAAATGTCGCCGGTTTGTAAAACCACAGCGTCAGCTTTGGCATAACCATAAATGTCATTGAACGCTTTTAGATTGTCGATATCAAAGTAACAAAGCAAAAATGGCTCTTGCTGGGCAATGCGACTCTGAATCTCAATTTCGATCGAATGGCTGCCCGGAAGATGGGTGGTAGGGCTTGTGGCAATGGTGCGCTCGCGGCGTCGCAATGCATTTTCAACACGAGCAGCCAATTCTAATGGGTTCAATGGTTTTATCAAATAATCATCGGCACCCGCGCGAAAGGCGCGAATTTTTTCGGCAGTTTGAGCACGCGCAGACATGAGTAAAGTGACAGTTGCCAAAGTCGCATGATTTTCGCGCCAAACTTCAAATCGCGTCAGCTGTTTGTCGGCAGAGATCCCGAGATCAAGAAGCATCATATCGATATGTTGTTCGTCGAGAATTTTTTGTGCTTGGGCAAAGTCCATTCCTTCAACCACTTGGTAAGACAAATTTCTTAATTCTTGCACAGTGGCGCGGCGCGATTGAGAGTCTTCATCTACAACTAAAATGACTGGTTTTTTATTGGCACTGTTTTGTTCAAAAGCTGCCCGCAATGATTCAGCGATTTGTTGCGGCTCGAGCGGTATCTCAAGATAGGCTGACGCCCCAGCGCGGCGTGCTGATTTGGCTCTATCACTTGCTCCAAAAGCAATCACCGGTACCTGTCGCGTTGCGGGATCATGTTTTAAAGTAGAGATTAAAGACAAACCATCGATCTCGTTCATTTCCACTGCCGCGAATATCGCATCGAGATGCTGAGTGCGAGCACAAGCAAGCGCTTGATCTCCACGCTTAGCCACTTCAATCTCACATCCTTCATTATGAAGTAGAGCGTTCATAAAACGCCCGAAATATGGGCCATCACTCATCACGAGCACACGTTTACCTCGATAATTGATCATGTTCGAAAACGAAATCGGCGTAACGTTCCCTCGGGTTGATAGCACTAAAGTGAACATGGTTCCCTTGTCGTCTGCGCTTTGAATTCCCACGCAATACTCTTTGGCAAATTTTTCAGCGAACTGCTTTCGCGCATCGACAGTAAGCTCACCACCCTGACTATGAATTGAAAAGACAACAAACGAAGGAGAAACCATCACCCTGCCCGTCTCAATCATGATGGTTGATTCTCGATTTGCAAGTGCAATCGCACGCGCAAATAATTCTGAGACCACTGCTAACAGAGCCGTCTCACTGCCTACACACTCTACAGTTTCTAAATTTCTCCGGCGTTCTATTTTAAGCTGTTTCTCTGCGAACAATGCTCCCACTGAGATCATCGCTTTGTCTAGCAATTCATCCAAGCAAATTCGTTCCCGCTTGATTGGCAAATCATGCACATGATTTGCGAGCCTATCGTTTTTGGCGTCACGTAAAATCACCGCCATCTGAATCAGTCTTTTTTGTTTGTCAAAAATGGGTAGAGCTACGCCAACGAGTACGCGTTCTTTGATCTGACTCATAAAATGTATGGACGCAAATTCTTGATCAGCAAATTGTTTCACGGCATCGCGCGGTGAAAATGCTAACGTTGGCCATATCAAGTGAGCCGCAGGTATTTCATCATTGGTAAGCAAAAGCATCTGACGAGCAGCCGCGTTACACAATGAAACGGTTCCATCTAATTTTGCGATGATAACACCATCGCCAACCGCACTCATCAATGCCGCAAAATCTCTACGCTCTTTTAACACCACCTCTTGTTGTTGATGGAGCAACGTAGAGGTTTCTGTGGCCAACACCTCGAGCAAACGAACTTCGTCGTAGTCATAATTTCGAGGGCGAGAAAATAAGATAAGTACACCATTTCTACCACCGTGCACGGTGAGAGGAACACAGAGTTCATGGAGTTCAGAAACCAAAGCATTTTCTTGTCCTAATACTTCTTCGTCACCTGAAACATGAACAATCGTTTCAGCAATCGTCAAAGATCTTCCCGTGAGCCCAGTATACAAGCTCAAAGAACGATCTCGAACTTGCAATAGATCCGCATGGGTTGCGCCTACAGCGCAATGAATATGCATGAGTCGTTCAGACGTGACAGGATCTTCTCTTTCGCAAACAACGCTCGCCAAGTCAAAATCAATCACGTCAGGTAATCGCTGCAAAAGACGCGTAAAAAGATCATACGAAGTTCCTGTGGGACCCACATCACGCCCCACTTCACCTACGAGTGTAATGGCTGAAAGCTGCTTATTTAATATTTCAACAAGTCTATGATTTTCCCCGGCAAGTCGAGTTCGTTCGATGGCGATCTTCAAGGTCAGTAAAAGTTCGCTGGTATGAAACGGCTTTGAGACATAGCGAAATACTTCACCCTCATTAATCGCTTCGACCACATCCGCCGGATCTCGATACGCGGTGAGCAGCACCACGGATAATTCAGGCCGTTGACGGTGTATGGCGCGCGCAAGCTGCACACCCGTCATCCCTGGCATTTTTTGGTCGGTGACCACCGCAAGAATGTTTTTTTCACTGACAAGCGTTAAAGCTTCCATGCCAGAAGTGGCAGTCATCACGGTGTAACGAGTCGCAATCGACTTGCTAAGAAAAGCAAGAATGTCGGGATCATCATCGACAACTAAAACCGTATCATCGCGGCTGTTCAGCTCAGAAATCGTCACCTAGTTAATTTACCATCTACTGGCTCGGTCTGCGTTTTTTTACAAAAACCCTCTATTGGGGCGTCAATTCGCCACCAAAAGGCAGTAGGGAATATCTTCGCCCCAAAAGACCTGATGGTTAAACAATGATTATCTGGATTTACGCACAGCTAAAGGAGTTTGATGTAGAGTTTGTAAAATTTGCGGTTTGTCTATTGGATCTTTACCCGCAAGAAAATCATCGAGATGAGGAAGAGAAGCGACGCCCCAAAAAACCTCATCTTGGATTTTTATGCTCGGAACTCCAAAAATACCACCCGCAATCGCATCGTCTGTTTGTGTGCGCAGCTTATCCTTGGCGAATTGACTTTGTGCGAGGTGTAAGAGTTCCATCCCATTGAGTCCATCCGCATCAGCGATGACAACAATCTGCGATGATTCCGAAACTCCTCCTCCGTCAGTCCATATCGCTCGCATTAATCCGTCAATAAAACGGTATTGTGCTTCTGCTCCTAATACCGACGCTGCTCGCAACGCGAGTAAAGGATTAAAAGGATAATGTTTGGGAATTTTAAACGGCACGTTTAATTGGTGCGCGATCCGTATCGCTTCTTTGAAGATATAGATCCGCTTGGGTTCAATTTCCGCCGGCCCTTTTTGACCAAAGTGATTGAGCAGTCCAGCCAAAAGAACTGGAACCGGGATTATCTGACACCCGTGCTTGCCAGCAAACAAAGGAAGTTGTGTCCAAGCCAAATAAGAATAAGGCGATAAGATATCAAAATAAAAATAGAGTTTTTTATTTTCCATTGACCACTTGCAACTGGAGATAATTTTTTATCTTCAAAATGTGTAACGAACTGTAGGAGAAATGGCGATCATGGGGATTGCCGTGGGGATAATATAGTTAAATGTCACCTCTAACCCCAAAGTAAAGTCAGTAAGAAGAGTAAGATATTTGAGCGCGATTCCACCACCAACAATCGGCTGAACCACCGACAGGGCGAGATTCGATACGCTGTCTTGACTTGACTCCACCGGGACCGGATCGAAAATAGAAATGCCTGCTTGCGCTTTGAGTTCAATCGCCAAACGTTCCCACACGCGCAACCACACAATCGGGCCGCTCATCACATTCGTAAATGAAAAATCGCGGATACGAGCGTCTTCATTACTGGTACGTGCCGCCGACGCCGCAAAGCCTCGCCCTGCGTGAATTTGCCAGCTCAGCCAGCGATTAAAATCATAGCCAATGTTAAGTCCAATATAAGGTTCGGCTGTCGATGTCACACTTGCGGCGCCATTGAAAACGAGCATGACACCCACATCGCTTGAAATATAAAACCCACGTTGCATCTCGAATTTCTGGTAGAGCTTTCCGCTCGGATCAGGTGGTAATTGCGGTGTGGGGTTCTCAGTTGAATGTTGATCTGCAGATGGTGTCGCTGTCCTTTCGGAATCGCCCGCAGTGACATTGAGAAACTGAATCATCGTTGCGAATAAAGCGAGGTTCATCCGTTACTCAGCGCCTGTGGGTTTAAAAATAAGCGGATAATTTACGTCAACGACTCCCCCACCCATTGGTTCCGGAAATTTCAAATGTTTGAACACGCGCAATAAGCACTCTTCTACATTAGAGTTATTCATCGTTGATGCAGCGATCGAAACCTCATTCACACTTCCATTTGACGCAATCGAAAATCTCGTCGTGATTTTGCCGTATAAATCAGGAAGGTGTTGCAGCTCTTTTTCGTAGCAGTAGCGAATCTGACTTTGTGCCCGATCAAGAATACGTTTGATCACATCAGGGGGTAAACCGCCTTGCACCACTGTATTCCCATGTTCGACCATTCGTTCACTTTTGTCGTGGCCACCTAAATCAACATTGCCCACACCGTTTGCGCCCGCTTTTTTG
>Ga0207120_1168_pt1 | contig 12251 bp, 9 predicted proteins | sample Alteio_BWMinHeat_40_FD_153509 | JGI IMG/M metagenome (GOLD analysis project Ga0207120, IMG submission 153509) | Enriched cells from forest soil in Barre Woods Harvard Forest LTER site, Petersham, Massachusetts, United States -... | ecosystem: Environmental > Terrestrial > Soil > Temperate forest >...
TCTTCCCCATTATCATTATTGCGTCATTGTATTTTCTGATGATAGGCAATAATCCCTTGGCGCCCGTTGCCCCTACCTTAACGATTGGTAAGTTTATCAGTGTACAAATGGCTCTTGGTCAATATTTTGCCGCCCTAATGGGTATGGTTAGTGTTATTGATAGACTCTTACACCTTATCCCCCACATAGAACGGGTAGATCCCATCCTAAAGGAACGAGGAGAATTAGATGGGGAAAGGAAGATTCAGACCCTTTTGCAGGGAAAAATTACCTTTCAAAATGTTAGCTTTAACTATGATTCAACAGGACCCCTTGTTTTGGAAAACTTAAGCTTTACGATAAATCCAGGGGAATGGGTGGCAATTGTTGGACCATCGGGTGCCGGAAAATCCACGCTTATCAAATTGATATTGGGACTCGAGGAACCGATCAGTGGGACAATTCTCCTTGACGATATTCCCTTGCAACAACTTGATATGCAGGCGATTCGACGGCAGGTGGCAACGGTATTGCAGCATACTCAACTTCTACCGGGAAGTATCTTTGATAACTTGCATGCTTCCAATCCACACCTTTCAGAAGAAGAAATGTTGTCTCTTTTAAGGCTTGTCGCAATTCGTGATGATGTCACCAACATGCCAATGGCCTTAAATACCGTAATTATGGGTGATGGTCGTACGTTTTCTATGGGTCAACGCCAGCGTTTGGTTCTGGCGCGTTGTTTGGCAAAGCCTTTATCACTCATTTTGCTAGATGAAGCAACAAGCGCGCTCGATAACTTTAGCCAGAATGTCATTTTAAACACTTTGAAGCAGCTCCCTATTACCAGAATTACAGTTGCGCACCGCCCTTCAACCATTAAGTGTGCGGATCGACTCATCGTTATGGATAAAGGAAGAATTGTCGATCATGCGGAAGGATCTAAGAATTATAAGATTAAACCGTCCATATCACTAGAAGCCCATCCCTTAATTTAGGGAAGGGCGTATTTATTCCATAGGACGAACGGTGAGGGGGAATACCACCTTATCCGAATTTTGATAGGGTATTCTTCAATTGATAACACACCCTAAAATGGCGGCTTAAGTCATGTAAATAATTATAGATTATCCAACCCGATCATAACGAAAGTTGTCTGCATAGTTTTTCGGCACAGCCACTGGCAAGTTGGTTGTATCAATTTGGACAATAAGATCTCGCTCTTTCGCATAAGCTATAGCCGCCTCAAGGGAGCGAAACGTGAGTCGAAGTTGATGAAGGGTGTCTTTTGATCCATACCAGCCCATGACCGGATCAACGAAAGCGACATCTTTGGGACAAAATTCTAAAATCCATTGACGAGTTCGGGCTTTACCGGATTGCATCGCTGTTTTGGCAGGCCTATAAATCCTAGCTTGAACCATTTGGTAAATTCCTTAAATGGTCGGGACGAGAGGATTTGAACCTCCGACATCCTGCTCCCAAAGCAGGCGCGCTACCAGGCTGCGCTACGTCCCGTACTTAAAGTACTGCCCATTTAACGGGGCATAACTTCATTAACTACACGAATTCAGGCTATCTGCCAAGGCCAAAGTTTCTAGAAATATTGAAAGCTGCTCCGCTCGATTCTGCCCTTAGGCTCCTAGAACACATCCGTTTCTTGAAAATATTGCCAAATCCATTGATATGGTTTTTGATTCACGAAAATATTGAGCGGATCAACTTGAGGATCCAGAGGTTCTTCAAGTGCTTGAGTCAGTTTAGATGTTACATCACTCATGAATGCAAGACCATCCAGGTTAACGCCTCTTGGGGGATTATCGAGGATTTTTTGGGCTGCTTCTAGAATTTCTATAATAGCATCCTGCTTCACCCGCTTTACGGTGCTATATTGACTCGATAAGTTTTCACTCAGAGTTTTTATGATTGTTTTGCAGTTAGCTCTTTCAAAATCTTCCTTCAAGAGCCGCCAAGTATTTTTCCACGTAGAACGCTTCATATCCCAGAACATGTGTTCGATGCCAAATTTTTGGTTAGAGTCAATGCATTTTAAAAATTGGTTTAATATAGATTTGCTCATTTCAAATATCAAATAGGATTTAAATTGACTTGCCTCTTCAAAACACAACTCAAGGAGAAAATTCATCGCTTGTTTATCGTCAGCTTCAAAGAATTGAATGTAAGGAGAGAGAATATCCTGCGCCTTAAATTTTATAACCGCATCAAGTAATATAGTTTGAGATGCTTTGTTACCCTGTTTAACCGATAAAAAGAGATACTTTATGGCTTCTTCAATATAGGTCTTGCGTCTTTCTTCTGCCAGAATGTGACCCATACTAGAAAGAACATCAAATAATTTAGTTTGAGATGCTTTGTTACCCTGTTTAACCGATAAAAAGAGATAATTTGTGCCTTCTTCAATATATGTCTTCCGTCTTTCTTCTTCTGTTGGTATGTGATCCGCAAGAGAAACAGCCCACACGTATATATCTCCAATATTTTCTTGAGTGATAGGATCAAGTTGTTCAGCAACATTTTGGGATAGGTGCAACGCATCAAGAAAAGAAAAAAGAATATTATCTAGATACGGAATGTGGTTTAAAGGCTCTCTGTCAGTTTTTATGGGCTTAGACTCTTTAAATATCACATTAAATAAGTATTTTGCGGCATCTGGAGATTGTGTAAAGATTTCCTTCATATAATTTATTGATTCTATTCCCCCTTTCTGTAAGACAGGAAGAAGAGCTGCAAATACTTCGTCAAGTTTTTCTTCCTTTTTTCTAGAGTCTTCTTTTAGCCTTTTATATTGTTTTTTTAGTATTTTAGCTTCATGTGTCCCTTTTTCATGTTTCTTTTCTCTCAAATTCGGTTCAGCGCTGGCCTTTTCCCCTTGATACTTTTTATAGGCTTCATTTGCTTGGTCATTGGCAATTTCATCTGCCGTTTTTGGATAGTATCCAGGGCCACCCTCTTTTGGTGTATATACGGGAAGTTTTTTTGGTTGCATATCGTTTGCTGATACAGGGAGGACGGATAATAATCCTAAAATGCCGATCTGTGCTATTGCTTTATTCATGTGATCCTCCTGCTATAATGCCGATAATTTCTTACTTATGATTATGATGAAAAATTGGTTAAGTTTTGGTTAATTTCTTGGTATTATTCAGGAGGAAAAGTCGACGTTTTTATGAGGCTCCGTGAACAAAAACTATTTGAGCCGTATGAAGATATCTGCAACATTTAAGACCCCTGCGTAAGCATTGGAACAAGTTTATGAATAGGGTACTTTCTGAGCTTAACCTCACCTTAAGAATTATCCCTTAATCTATAAGTAATCCTTTATAAGTAACCTTTTGAGAAATAAGGCAGAAACTATGAAAAATCAACGGATGGGACTTAGCATAATCGTTGCACTGATTATCTTTCTTCAAGCGGAAACAAGTCAGGCACGCACGGTACAAAATTGTTCAGAGTGTACATCAAAGTCTTGCCGTGATGCGGATGACAAGGAATGGTGCATCAGTAATTGTGATTTTGATGGAATTTCTAATTGCTTAAAAGTTACGCCAAAAATAAAAAATACAGCGGAGGCGAATCGACATGGGAATACCCAACGACTCGAATTGCTTCATAAGGTTTATAAAAAATTTCCCTTATCTAAATATTTTCTGGATATTTATGCCCCGGAAGAGCCTGGAAGAGATAAAACGGGCACTTTAAATGAAAATGAACAACGAGACTTGAGCGGTGCCCTAAAAGAACTGGAAGGGGGATGCCAAGAGATTGTTCAGAAATTAGAATACAGCAAGGGAAAAAATCTTTCAGCGAAAACCACATTTAGAACATTTAACCAGGTTAGAGATACACTCAATAAAATAAAAATAAACTTTGCCAATATCAATACAAGCATCGACAGTGACTCCATACCAACGAGATGGGAGGTAAAGATAGCATTTGATAAAGGAAATCTGGATCTTAAAACTTGCTTCAATCAAGGTGAAGGAGCGGTTTTTGAAGCCAATCAAAAAGAAAGCTTTATGACGAAGATTGTTAACAAGTTCAGTTGTTCCAACTGTGTAGCAAAAGAATGTAAAACTTCCAAAATCTTTAATAAATGTGTAGAAAACTGCCCGGCTTATCGAATTGAATCTTGCATTGAGGCGGGCACTGAAGCTGGTTTTGATGTTGCTTCTGAGAATGATCTTGAGGCAAGCCCCGAGGTTGAGGTAGGCAATAAGATCGGTAAAAATACCTCTCCTGTAACTTGAGGGACCGTTCATTTTTTCTAGTATCGCTGTAGTGGGGTAATTTGGAGTTACATCTGCCGCTGCTGTCGATTGCATAATATATATTATGGAAAATTATTTTAGTATGGAATTTAATCCCAACTTCGACAGAATGCGCTCCTCCCTCAAAGGGTGTTAACGCTATCCCACTAAGCTACATAAACTCGCTTTTGATCTGTAGAGCCTCATTCCTACATTAAATAAATCTTAATTGAATCCATTTACTCTACCTTTATGAGGGGGAGTGTGCAAAAAGATGGTTCATAATTTACGCTTTTTGATCCTAAGAATTCTAATTATAATTTATTATAGCCCTACCCTGTCTGTGGCCGTTTGTCCTTCCAACATTAAGGAAGAACTTACCCGACCAAGTAAATGCAAAAAAAATGTTATACAAAATGCGCCGCCAAAAATGGTCAAAAATCAGGATCCACTCGAAATTATCAAAGATCTTTTCAAAACAATAAAAGATGACTCCTACAATCATTCTTATGCAGATATGCTAGAGGATGTTAAAGCAGAACATAGCATCAAGTACCATAAGCCCAATGCGCCGTTTTTTTATAGTAATGATTCCTTTGTCATGAAAGATATCATTGATCTTCTTCTTGAGGACCCAGACGGCTATATTGATGAAACGAAAACGAAGGGCGTTTTGAAGGTTTACCGTGACAATAATTATCATGAGGAGATAGAAGAACTTTTTGATCGAGAACCCTTGTATCGTAGAGATATTCCCCAGCCCAAAAAATTCCAGAAGGACTTCCTGGGACAAGCGCATACCGGGCCCACAAACAGAGTCATGGTTACATTGAAAATCAAAGGTGATGAGCAGAACGAAGATACTTTAGAAAAACGCCTTGCCTATATTGGGAATAATATCTTGTTCATTGATGCCTTTCCCTCAAAAGTCCCTCTTCCCCATCCAGCTCAAACGGTTTCTGTTGCTCAACCTGTGAGTGGTGCACCTGAAGGAGGTAACGCTGAGGAAGGTACACCAGAAGAAGCAAAGCCTGAGGAAGCTGCACCAGAAGCAGCCGCACCAGAAGCAGCCGCACCAGAAGCAGCTGCACCAGAAGCAGCTGCACCAGAAGCAGCTGCACCAGAAGCAACTGCACCTGCACCTGAAAAAACAGCGACAAAAAAAGCAAGGTCTAAAACATAATAGTGCTTCGCACGCCCTGCATTGCCGTATGATAGGCCTACTGTACTTCCTTCATTAATGACGCCTTTGTCTGTGCAACCAACTGTTTTACTTTCTCTAGCTTTAGTAATGCTGCCTGTTCCTGTTCCCCTACCTCTTGCTCTAGTTGCTGATATGCCTGCTGCTCAGTCTGCAATGCCTGTTGAAGCGCCTGCTGAAGCTGCTGGTCTGCTTGTTCCACTTCCTGCTTATATATCTGGAGTGCATGCTGTATCTGTTGATTCGTCTGTTGTTCTACTTGCTCTAATTGCTGCCCTGCCTGCTCCACTGGCTGCAGTGCATTCAGTACCGGCTGTCCTACCTGATGCTTTGCCCGCGCCATTGCCAGCTCATATGCCGCTTTTGTTTGCCCCTCCTGGTTGCTTTCTTCATCGACTAACGCATTCTTTGCCTGGGTATTTAATTGCTGTAGCTGTATGAATAGCTGGGTATGTGCATTGCGTGCTTGCGATGTCAATTGATTTGCTTGCGCCACTGCTTGAATCCATACCTGCGAAGCATGACTTTTCTGCTGATCTGCCTGTTGATTTGCCTGCTTCTGCGCATTCTCATATTCATTCCGTATCTGCGTAGTTTGCTCAAGTTGGTGTTGCCGTATCTTATCCAGTTCCTGATAATATTCCCGTTGTGCCTGACTGTTCTGCTCACTTGCCTGACCATATTCCTGTTGTATCCGCTCTACCTTCTCTCTCTGTATCCGATGCTTTGCCCCTTCCTCTTCCCCTTCTCGTTGCTCTGCTCCAAATATGGGCTGCACTTGCATCATAAGCACCAAAGAAGCTGTTCCTAGAATGAGAGACGCTCTCCATTTAGCTTTTGGATTCAAATCGATAACATTCATTTTTTTCTCCTTAAAATATTAAGTTCACACATTCATCATGGTCAGTATACAAGGAATTCATTAAGAATGGGTAAAACAACGAGTCCGATTTTACACATTTTGATAGACTGAATCCATATAATAGCGCTTAATAATAGCGCTTAATGCCATTCTATTTTATGGAGGAATATATGCTTGATCCCTACATGAGAACCTTGATCGACCCTCCTCTTAATCATTTTGGGATGCGGCTTGTTAAGCTTGGAATCTCTTCAAACGCGATGACCTTTTTTGGATTTGCAGCCGGCCTTCTGGCAATGGGGGCCATCACTCATCACGATTATATGATTGCCGCCCTGCTATTTTTCATCAATCGCCTTGCGGATGGGTTGGATGGCGCTATGGCTCGTCATTCACAAACCACCGACTTTGGCGGGGTGCTTGATATCGCTTGTGATTTTATTGTGTACGCCGGCATGGTTTTTGCTTTTGGTCTGGCTGATCCTGAGAATCTCTTTTATGCAAGCCTCCTCATTTTTAGTTTTATTGGCCCCATAACGACTTTTTTGGCTTATGCCATTGTGGCTGCTAAGCAGCGAATCAACACGACCCGCCGGGGAATAAAGTCCTTTTATCATCTGGGAGGAATTTGTGAAGGGACGGAGACCGCCTTTATCTTGCTTGTAATCTGCATCTTTCCAGATACCTTTGCATGGGTGTCTATTATTTATGGGACCTTATGTTGGTTCACAACCGCAGGTCGCCTCTACCGGGCTTATATTGATTTTGGTGAATCGGAATTACCAGATTCGAAATCAGCTCCTTTACCATACAATGAAAACCATGACACGACATCTTACCCATAGAAAAGCCACCGTTAACGACATAAGGGCAATCGTCTGTCTCCTTTCAGAGGATGAACTTGGACAAACGAGAGAAAGGTTAGAGCCAGAGCTCGATCAGCGTTATATGGATGCTTTTCATCAGATTAACACCGACCCGAATCAATACCTCATGGTTGTCGAATCGAGTGCAGAAATTGTTGGCACGTGCCACCTCACTCTTATTCCATCTCTCACTTTTGTGGGGTCAACAAGACTGCAAATTGAAGCTGTTCGTGTTTCAGAAAAATATAGAGACAAAAATATCGGTGAATGGATGATCAATGCAGCGATTGAGTATGCAAAGTCTCATGGCGCATCAATCATTCAGCTCACCACAAATAAAAAGCGCACGAGAGCTAAGAAGTTCTATGAAAAGCTTGGCTTTGAAGCTACCCATGAGGGGATGAAATTATATAATGATTAAATTTGTCCCCCTTTCTTGTTGAAGGAATTGAATTTTGCAAAGTGTGGGAATCGATGCATGCGTGTTAAGCCTTGCAGGTCCTCGCAATTTTTTCTACTGTATGGGACACACACCCAATGGAGTTGACCCATGGCCCCTTCGACAGCCCCTACCCTATCATCAAGTCGTCCCCTCATTCTTTGGCTCTTAAGCACCTGTTTCCTTATTTGGTTAATGATCATGGTGGGGGGAGCCACGCGCCTGACCCATGCAGGTTTGTCCATTGTTGAGTGGAAACCAATCACGGGTATCATCCCACCCTTGGACCAGGCGCAATGGCTTGTCGAGTTTGAAAAATATAAGCAATTTCCAGAATATAAACTCATCAATCAAGGAATGAGCCTCTCTTCGTTTCAATTCATTTATTTTATGGAATATGGGCATCGCTTACTTGGGCGTCTCATGGGTCTTTGGTTTATGATCCCCTTGGTGTTTTTCTGGATGCGCAACTGTCTCACCCCTACAATCAAGAAACGAGCATTGATCGCTCTTTTTCTGGGCCTTGCTCAAGGGTTTATGGGCTGGTATATGGTCAAAAGTGGTCTCGCAAAAGACCCCAGCGTTAGTCATTATCGCTTAACAGCACACTTAGGCCTGGCAATTGCGCTCTATGGCTTATTGTTTTGGACTGCCCTTCAGCTGATGCACGTCTCCTCAAAAACCACAACCAAGCCTGAACCCCCAATTATAGCGCAGTTGAGTCTACTTTCCTGTGCTGCCATTACCCTAACCATTCTCTACGGCGCTTTGGTGGCGGGATTAAAAGCAGGCCTCATCTATAATACCTTTCCCCTAATGGAGGGACAATTCATCCCCGCTGAATGGGCCTTTTACCACCCGATTTGGCTTAATTTCCTAGAAAATGCAGCCATGGTTCAATGGTTACATAGATGGCTTGCCTTAAGTACGGTAGGCCTTGTTCTTTATACCGCTTGGAAAACGGTAAGGTTAAGCCCCAATAAGCATACTCACACCATAGCTTATCTCTTTGCTAGCCTTGCCCTTGTACAAGCAACATTGGGGGTACTTACCCTTCTCTTCCAAGTCCCTGTCCGTTTGGGGACACTTCATCAAGGAACCGCCGTCTTGCTCTTGAGTCTGGGGCTGTACCTTTATTTTATTGGAAAAATGAGACAAAATCTTTAAAATATGCTGTTTCAATTATAGGTAGTTTTGTGCTAGAAATTACTTTTTAATTATGCTAACTTATTGAATTCGATTTCATTTATTTAATGTAAAACTGAATTTTCAAAAAAATCTATTTATGAAGGACAACTCAAAATGAAGTTATTTAAAACACTCACGCTTTCACTATTTGCTTTTTCAACGTGCTTTGCCACGGATGACTTATCGTCCACAACAAATAAGCTCTCCTTTCCCAAAACATCAGGAATGAGAGAGCGCCCAGAGCTATTGGGCAACTTAAAATCGCAGATGATGGCCATAATCACACCTTTGGCTGAGGAGAATGATAGGTTGAGAAGAGAGCTAAGACAGCCATATGTTCCATCTTACAAACCACAAAATCTCTCTTCATTTCCTGCCCTTCAAAAAGAATCTCTGGGAAGAGAAGTCGACTTTGTGCACGAAGTATTTGCAGATTTAACTCAAAGAATGTTGACAATTATTTCGAATTTGGTGCTGGAAAACGCAGAGTTGAAAGAGCTTTTGGGCCAAAATAATAAAGTCGCTTTTCTCGGTTCTTCTAATAACGTAAAAACCGACAGACCTTATTCTTCTCTTTCTTATGAAGAACTAGTAAATGCAGAAGCTGCTAGCAAAAAAGAAACTAAAAAACTAAGAAAAGAAGCTAAAATACTAAAAAAACAATATAAAAGGCTAAAAGAAGACTCTAGAAAAAAGGAAGAAAAACTTGACGAAGTATTTGCAGCTCTTCTTCCTGTCTTACAGAAAGGGGGAATAGAATCAATAAATTATATGAAGGAAATCTTTACACAATCTCCAGATGCCGCAAAATACTTATTTAATGTGATATTTAAAGAGTCTAAGCCCATAAAAACTGACAGAGAGCCTTTAAACCACATTCCGTATCTAGATAATATTCTTTTTTCTTTTCTTGATGCGTTGCACCTATCCCAAAATGTTGCTGAACAACTTGATCCTATCACTCAAGAAAATATTGGAGATATATACGTGTGGGCTGTTTCTCTTGCGGATCACATACCAACAGAAGAAGAAAGACGGAAGACATATATTGAAGAAGGCACAAATTATCTCTTTTTATCGGTTAAACAGGGTAACAAAGCATCTCAAACTAAATTATTTGATGTTCTTTCTAGTATGGGTCACATTCTGGCAGAAGAAAGACGCAAGACCTATATTGAAGAAGCCATAAAGTATCTCTTTTTATCGGTTAAACAGGGTAACAAAGCATCTCAAACTATATTACTTGATGCGGTTATAAAATTTAAGGCGCAGGATATTCTCTCTCCTTACATTCAATTCTTTGAAGCTGACGATAAACAAGCGATGAATTTTCTCCTTGAGTTGTGTTTTGAAGAGGCAAGTCAATTTAAATCCTATTTGATATTTGAAATGAGCAAATCTATATTAAACCAATTTTTAAAATGCATTGACTCTAACCAAAAATTTGGCATCGAACACATGTTCTGGGATATGAAGCGTTCTACGTGGAAAAATACTTGGCGGCTCTTGAAGGAAGATTTTGAAAGAGCTAACTGCAAAACAATCATAAAAACTCTGAGTGAAAACTTATCGAGTCAATATAGCACCGTAAAGCGGGTGAAGCAGGATGCTATTATAGAAATTCTAGAAGCAGCCCAAAAAATCCTCGATAATCCCCCAAGAGGCGTTAACCTGGATGGTCTTGCATTCATGAGTGATGTAACATCTAAACTGACTCAAGCACTTGAAGAACCTCTGGATCCTCAAGTTGATCCGCTCAATATTTTCGTGAATCAAAAACCATATCAATGGATTTGGCAATATTTTCAAGAAACGGATGTGTTCTAGGAGCCTAAGGGCAGAATCGAGCGGAGCAGCTTTCAATATTTCTAGAAACTTTGGCCTTGGCAGATAGCCTGAATTCGTGTAGTTAATGAAGTTATGCCCCGTTAAATGGGCAGTACTTTAAGTACGGGACGTAGCGCAGCCTGGTAGCGCGCCTGCTTTGGGAGCAGGATGTCGGAGGTTCAAATCCTCTCGTCCCGACCATTTAAGGAATTTACCAAATGGTTCAAGCTAGGATTTATAGGCCTGCCAAAACAGCGATGCAATCCGGTAAAGCCCGAACTCGTCAATGGATTTTAGAATTTTGTCCCAAAGATGTCGCTTTCGTTGATCCGGTCATGGGCTGGTATGGATCAAAAGACACCCTTCATCAACTTCGACTCACGTTTCGCTCCCTTGAGGCGGCTATAGCTTATGCGAAAGAGCGAGATCTTATTGTCCAAATTGATACAACCAACTTGCCAGTGGCTGTGCCGAAAAACTATGCAGACAACTTTCGTTATGATCGGGTTGGATAATCTATAATTATTTACATGACTTAAGCCGCCATTTTAGGGTGTGTTATCAATTGAAGAATACCCTATCAAAATTCGGATAAGGTGGTATTCCCCCTCACCGTTCGTCCTATGGAATAAATACGCCCTTCCCTAAATTAAGGGATGGGCTTCTAGTGATATGGACGGTTTAATCTTATAATTCTTAGATCCTTCCGCATGATCGACAATTCTTCCTTTATCCATAACGATGAGTCGATCCGCACACTTAATGGTTGAAGGGCGGTGCGCAACTGTAATTCTGGTAATAGGGAGCTGCTTCAAAGTGTTTAAAATGACATTCTGGCTAAAGTTATCGAGCGCGCTTGTTGCTTCATCTAGCAAAATGAGTGATAAAGGCTTTGCCAAACAACGCGCCAGAACCAAACGCTGGCGTTGACCCATAGAAAACGTACGACCATCACCCATAATTACGGTATTTAAGGCCATTGGCATGTTGGTGACATCATCACGAATTGCGACAAGCCTTAAAAGAGACAACATTTCTTCTTCTGAAAGGTGTGGATTGGAAGCATGCAAGTTATCAAAGATACTTCCCGGTAGAAGTTGAGTATGCTGCAATACCGTTGCCACCTGCCGTCGAATCGCCTGCATATCAAGTTGTTGCAAGGGAATATCGTCAAGGAGAATTGTCCCACTGATCGGTTCCTCGAGTCCCAATATCAATTTGATAAGCGTGGATTTTCCGGCACCCGATGGTCCAACAATTGCCACCCATTCCCCTGGATTTATCGTAAAGCTTAAGTTTTCCAAAACAAGGGGTCCTGTTGAATCATAGTTAAAGCTAACATTTTGAAAGGTAATTTTTCCCTGCAAAAGGGTCTGAATCTTCCTTTCCCCATCTAATTCTCCTCGTTCCTTTAGGATGGGATCTACCCGTTCTATGTGGGGGATAAGGTGTAAGAGTCTATCAATAACACTAACCATACCCATTAGGGCGGCAAAATATTGACCAAGAGCCATTTGTACACTGATAAACTTACCAATCGTTAAGGTAGGGGCAACGGGCGCCAAGGGATTATTGCCTATCATCAGAAAATACAATGACGCAATAATGATAATGGGGAAGA
>Ga0207120_1169_pt1 | contig 12225 bp, 12 predicted proteins | sample Alteio_BWMinHeat_40_FD_153509 | JGI IMG/M metagenome (GOLD analysis project Ga0207120, IMG submission 153509) | Enriched cells from forest soil in Barre Woods Harvard Forest LTER site, Petersham, Massachusetts, United States -... | ecosystem: Environmental > Terrestrial > Soil > Temperate forest >...
GAAGTCCGGGAAACCCCGAGCGTAAAAGTATTAGATGCCGCGGCAGTGCCGCAGAGGAAATCGTTCCCCCCGCGCAGGCTGGTCGTGTCCGTGTGTGTGACCGTTGCGCTGATGGGAGCGGCATGCGTCGTTCTCTCTCTCGCCCGCTGGGAACAGACTGATGCGCAGGACTCAGGGAAAATTCTCGCGCAAGAAGTGCTCGGGACCGTGAATGCATTCATGGCGCGGACGACGCTGAATGGCTCGCGTCTGCAAGCGTTGACGCATCGGGTTTGGACTCGGCTCGCTCGACGGGAAGATTCGTCGGGTTCGCCGGATACGCGGCCGAATTAGCTGTAAGTCGCAGAAAACAGGAGTGTTGGAGAGAATTCGGTCCTGTGACTGGCGGGGCGAAGCTGTCTCTGAGTGTTGTCGATTGGAATTCTTGACCTGTGCTTGCCCTTTCGACGATTGCATCGACTAATCACCAGGAGCGCTGGTATGCCGCATACACGTGTGCGAACCATGAGAAGCGCGTTGCGGCGCAGCTTCAGGCCCGCTCGGTTGAACATCTGCTTCCCCTTTATTCTTCCATGCGCCGGTGGAAGGACCGCCGGGTGCTTATAGATTTTCCGCTTTTCCCCGGATATGTCTTCGTGCGTCTTGCTTTGCACGACCGGTTGCGCGTTCTGCAAATTCCGAGTCTGGTCCGATTGGTGGGATTCGGCGAACAGCCACACGCACTGGCCGATGGAGAAATTGCCTTGCTGCGCAGCAGCCTGACGGGCGCCATGCAGTTTGCACCGCATCCCTATCTTCGCATCGGCAGCCGCGTGCGCATTGCGCGGGGACCTCTCCGGGGCGTCGAGGGAATTCTGGTACGAAAGAAGAATGAATTCCGCGTGGTGCTTTCGATCGATGTGATTGCTTGCTCCGCGTCAGTGGAAGTCGATTCCGGGGACATCGAGCGAATTTTTTAAGCGGCGATTTTCATGCACGTTCCAGAAGGTTCAATGCCATCACGGCGCGTCGGAGCGACCTCCGTGAGGAGAGAATCCCAAGAGAGGCCACTCTTGGCGGCCACAAGATCCCTGAATTGGATGCGGGTTCGCCGGGCGGGTTACAGCATTGCTGACCAGGCCTTGGCGGTTGGGGGAATGTTCCTTGCCAACGTTGCACTGGCACGTACGCAGTCCAAGGAAGAATATGGGATTTTTGCGTTGTCATATTCGGTTTTCACGCTCCTCTCCGGCTTGCACAATGCCGCCATTCTGGAAACGTATACCGTGTACGGCTCCGGGCGGTACGACCTACGCTTTGCCGAATATGCGCGGCTGCTTTGGCGGAGCAACGTCCTGCTGGGTCTTGGTCTCACGGCAACCTTCAGCATCACTTGGGGTGTGCTCGCTTGGACCAAACCCGCGCTTGCTTCTGCAACAATCCTGGGGCTGGCGCTCACCTGCGGAGTTCTTCTGACCGCCACTTTTGTTCGCCGCACGTTTTACATCAGGCGCAGGCCGGATCTGGCGGCAGAGTTCTCGCTCGTGTTCTTCACGACATGTGCGGTTCTGATAGGGCTGTCGATCCGTATCCGAATCTTCAGTGGCTTCTATGCCTTTGTGATTGCGGCCCTCGCGTGGATTGCCGCCGGCGTCTTTCTGGGGCGCGAGCTGCCGGGAAAGGCGGGGAACGGCACCCAGTTTACTGAGGTCGAGCCGAAGTATTGGTCGGAACACTGGAAGTACTCCCGTTGGGTCCTCGTGACCGCTCTAGTGTTTCAGCTAACGAGTCAGGGGTATTACTGGCTCTCGGCTGGGATTCTTTCCGTGAAAGAAACCGGCGATTTACGGGCCATGTACAACCTTCTGGCACCGGTGGACCAAGTGTTCGTTGCGATGTCTCTTCTGGTTCTCCCGATGATGGCCCATCGTTCGGCCTCTCGCGGCATGGCCGGTCTTCTTGGCCTCTGGAAGGCATATGCGGCCGGATGTTTGCTGGTTACGTGCGTATTCGCAGCGTGTGTAAATCTGTTTGGCAAACAGGTGATGCACTTTCTGTATGCGGGGAAATTCGATGATGTCGCGCCGCTTCTCGGGAATCTCGCTCTGCTCCCCATCGTGACGGGCATTGGAAACACCCTAAATGATACGATCAAGGCTACAGAGAAGCCGAAGCTGGTCTTTTACGCATACTTGTGCAGTGGAGGCACGACGGTTCTTCTGGGCGTTCCTCTGGCAATGCACTTTGGTTTACGAGGCGTCGTCTACGGCATACTCCTTTCCGCCACGGCGTACACCGTCGCCTTGGCCGCCGGTTTTCTTTGGATTGTGTCCGGCAATGCCGCTCGGCGCCCGGCGGCGCTGGCTCGGCAGCCGGTCCCTGGCGGAGCGCGGCAAGAGCCGTGACGACGGGATGAGGTTCTCGCACGCCGCTTCGTTCAACTGGCTGGAGATTCGCTTCGGAAATCCAAAATGAGAGTGAAACGATGAGATTGCTTGTTACCGGGGGAGCCGGGTTCATCGGCTCTGCGCTAATACGTCAACTGCTCGCCGAAGAGCCTAGCGCCGTCGTCATCAACGCGGACAAGCTGACCTATGCCGGCAACCTGGAGTGCTTGGAATCGGTTTCAACCTCTCCCAAATATTATTTCGAGCGTGTGGACATCTGCGACGAAAGAGCCATTCGCCAGCTCTTTGACCGTTACGAGCCCGATGCTGTGATCCATCTCGCTTCCGAGACTCATGTCGACCGATCCATTGATGGCCCGTCAGCCTTTATGCAAACGAACATCCTCGGCACGTACACGCTGCTCGAAGCTGCCCGTGAGTACACCGGCGGCGCGAGAAGAAGCTCCGAGAAAGAGCACTTTCGATTTCTGCACGTTTCCACGGACGAAGTTTTCGGGTCTCTGGGACTTGGCGGATATTTCAAGGAAACCAGCCGGTACGCTCCGAATTCTCCCTACGCCGCGAGTAAAGCGTCCGCCGATCACTTGGTTCGGGCCTGGTACACCACCTACGGCTTGCCGGTGCTGATTACCAATTGCTCGAACAACTTCGGTCCATTTCAATTCCCGGAGAAACTCATCCCGCTGATCATCCTCACGGCGCTTGAGGAAAAACCCTTGCCGGTGTACGGCGATGGGCAGAACGTGCGCGACTGGCTCTATGTGGAGGACCATTGCCGTGCCCTCCGCCGTGTGCTCGCTGCCGGCCGGGTTGGAGAGAGTTATAACATCGGCGCTCGCGCCGAAAGGACAACTCTCGACGTGGTCCGAGAATTGTGCCTCATCTTGGACGAGCTTCAGCCAAGACAGAACGGCAGGAGCTACCAAGACCTCATCCATTTCGTGCAAGACCGGCCGGGACATGACCGCCGCTACGCCATCGATCCAACCAGGGTTACCGAGGAACTGGGCTGGACGCCACTCGAAAGCTTCGCCTCCGCGCTCAGGAAGACGGTGCTGTGGTACCTTGCCAATCTACAGTGGTGCGAACGAGTCCGGGATGGGAGCTGCCGGGGAGAACGCCTGGGCGTCATGCAATGATCCGAAAGGGAATCATCCTAGCGGGCGGAAACAGCTCGCGGCTTTATCCCGTCACGCGCAGCGTAAGCAAGCAGTTCATGCCCGTCTACGACAAGCCCATGATTTACTACCCGCTGAGCACACTCATGTTGGGTGATATTACCGATATTTTGATTATCAGCAGGCCCGAGGAGAAGAGTTTGTTTCAATCCCTGTTGCTTGATGGCTCGCAGTGGGGAATCCGCATCCGCTACGCCGTACAGTGCGAACCGCGAGGACTTGCCGATGCTTTCTTGATCGGCGAGGAATTCGTTGCTGGAGAACCGGTTGCCCTAATCCTAGGCGACAATGTTTTTTACAGTGAAGGGTTGAAAAAACTCGTTCGGCGATGCGTTTCGGTGAATCGTGGCGCGTGCCTCTGCGCGTATTATGTGAAGGACCCTTCGCGGTACGGCGTCGTGGAGTTCGGCGCCGACGGGCGTGTGAGAACTCTCGAAGAAAAGCCGATGAGGCCGAGATCCAGTTACGCAGTCACCGGTTTGTATTTCTACGATTCCCAAGTCTGCAGAATTGCGCGCGAGATCAAGCCTTCCGTCCGAGGCGAGCTGGAAATTACGGCGGTCAATCAGATTTACCTCGAGCAAGGCACACTCCAGGTAGAAATCCTCGGCCGCGGAACCGCCTGGCTGGACACTGGCACCCACGATTCCCTGCTTGAGGCGAGCAATTTTGTCGCGACCATCGAGCGTCGGCAGGGCTTGAAGATCTGCTGTCCCGAAGAGATTGCGTACCGCCAGCGGTATATCACGAGCGAGCAGTTGCGAACCCTGGCGATGCCGTTGTCTGAACTCGAGTACGGCCACTACCTCCTCGGACTCCTCAAAGAGGGCAAAGAGTACATGAGCGAGGCAAGCGCGGAGTTCACTTCCGACATTCGCTCTCTGAGGCGCGCGAAGGCATTGGCCCGTTAGAGCGGTGGCCGGGGTCTGGGCAATGCAATGCCTTCCCATACCAAATCCATGAAGACGGCGATCCACCTGGAAAAAGTGGCCGCAATCGATCTTGCCTCGTTTTCGGAGCCGGCACGAGGCTGCTTGACCGTCGTCGAATCCCACCAGCACATTCCGTTTTCCATCGCTCGAATCTTTTACATGTATGGCGTGCCGAACGGTTGCGCACGTGGCGCACACGCGCACCGTGAGACGGAGCAGGTATTCATCGCGGTTTCGGGAGGTTTTTCTCTGGAAGTGAGCAACGCTGATCAGCGCAAGATCTTTGCATTGACCGAACCCCGTCGCGCGGTGTATGTCCCCCCTCTGTTCTGGGCACGAGTCTACAACTTCAGCCGCGAAGCAGTCTGCCTGGTTTTGACGAGCGCTTCTTACGATCCGGCAGACTACATCCGTGATTGGAACGAGTACCTCTCGGCGGTTGGCGGGCTGCAAAGATGAAAACGTCTTTTCTGGAATTCGTGCGGAGCTAACTCGAGTTGCAATTCGAAATGCATGCGGTCACTCGCCAAGTCTTGTGGCTTTCAACACCGACGGTTACAGACGGGACAGTCAGTTGAGCAACTGTCCGTTCTTTCCCACTGGAGTTCTGCTATGTCACCAGAATTAAAGAAAATGCTGAAACGCCTCGCCTCGCTGGCGCGGCCCCTAAGGCCGCTACTCGAACCGATGAGCCAGCTCGAATGCCAGCTCACAAGAAGCTGGGCTGCCAATGCACATTTGCGCTTATTATGGATTCAGTGGGGCATTCCTCCCACTCCCGAACACTTTGACCATCATATCGATCTTTATCGCGGCTGGCTGGATTCTCGCAATCCACTCTGGCTGGAAAGGGGTATTTTTGGAGGACTGGCATTGAAAGGGGGAGACGTCCTAGAGCTAGCGTGCGGTGACGGGTTTAACGCGCGCAATTTTTATAGTCTGCTCTCTAGGAGCGTTACCAGTTGCGATTTTGATGCTTCGGCGATTAAGACCGCAAACAGAAAAAATTCAGCTCCGAATGTTACCTACCGGCTTGCTGACATCCGAACGCATATGCCTGAGGGTCGTTTTGACAACGTAGTCTGGGATGCCGCGATTGAACATTTCACTTGCAACGAAATTGCTAGCATCATGGGGAATATCAAATCCCGGCTGAAACCTGATGGCATACTGAGCGGTTACACTCTTGTCGAACGGCCCGATAGAGTGAAACACCTTATTCACCACGAATATGAGTTTAAGAGCAAGGAGGACTTGGCGAGGTTTTTCGAACCACACTTTCAAAACATAACTGTATTCGAGACCATTTACCAAGTGCGGCACAATCTCTATTTTTGGGCCTCGGACGGCGAATTGCCATTCTCTGCGAATTGGAAGCATGGTTTTTCCGTGAGCCGTGAGGCGTATTCGACGACACCCTTTTGTGAGGCTTTTCAAACCGAAGCGAGAAGCGCTTTCGACAAGCCATGAGCAAATGGAATTAGCCCTTAGGAATTAGCACTCTCGGCATCCATCTTCTCGGAGCTCGGGAGACTATCAGCATGAAAACGCCCTTTCTCGAACTTGCGCCCAGCTATCTTGAGCTCAAAGCCGAAATTGATGCGGCCATCTCTGGAGTCCTGTCCAGAGGCTGGTACATTTTGGGAAATGAGGTAGCCGCTTTCGAAGAGGAGTTCGCGCAGTATCTTGGAGCAAAACACTGCATCGGTGTCGCTAGCGGCCTGGATGCTCTGGTTCTGTCCCTGATGGCGTATGAGATCGGCCCCGGCGCAGAGGTCATTGTCCCTTCGAACACGTATTTTGCGACCGCGCTGGCCGTCAGCCGTGTCGGCGCACAAGTGCGCTTCGTCGAGCCTAGGGTGGAAACACACAATCTCGATCCCATTCGTCTCGAAGCGGCCATTACCGAGCGCACCGCCGCGGTGATCCCCGTTCACCTGTATGGACTTCCCGCGGACATGGACGCGATCAATGCCATCGCGCGCAAGAAGGGTATCCGAGTGATCGAAGATGCGGCGCAGGCGCACGGATCGAAATACAAAGGGCGGCGCACCGGCACCCTAGGAGACGCTGCCGCGTTCAGTTTCTACCCCGGCAAGTGCCTGGGAGCTTTTGGTGATGGTGGCGCGGTGGTGACGAACGACGACCACATTTCGGAAAAAGTGCGCGCACTGCGAAATTACGGCTCCCGGATTAAGTATTTCAACGATTGCAAAGGATTGAACAGCAGGCTCGATGAACTCCAAGCGGCCATTTTGAGGGTCAAGTTACGTTATCTAGAAGAGTGGAACGCCAGGCGGGGAGAGATTGCAAATCTCATTCAGGATACTCTGCGGGAAGTTCCAGAGATCGCAGCACCCGGGGAACCGCCAGGGATCGAGTCCTGCTGGCACCTGTACGTCATTCGAACACCAGAGAGAGACCGCGTGCAGCAAGCGCTGGAAAGCCAAGGGATCGGAACGATGATTCATTATCCGCTGCCCTCGTATCGCCAAAAGGCTTACGCCGAGCTGGATTTGCCGAAAGGCTCCTTCCCCATTGCAGATCAACTGGCGGATGAGGTTCTGAGCCTACCTATGGGTCCGCATCTCGCGGATCGCGAATGGATCCAGGTGCTGCGGGAGACGATCCTAAAAACTCTGGCGCTGGAAGTACTCTCGCGCCGAGAGCAGCCAGAGTGTGTTTCCCGAGTAAGCCCTTTTTGATTCGGTTCAATGCAATCCCCTGCACTCAAAAGTATGTTTCGAACACTGCTTGGGCACTCGCCTGGCATTGAATCAGCGCTGCGAGGGTTTTATCTTGCCGCGCATTTCCACCCTGTGTCGCCCGAGAATTTTACGCGCGTAAGTGAGCGGCTCTCGGCGTCTTGGATGGGCGACGGAATACCAGAGGAACAGTGGGCGGTCGTTGAACCACAACTGGCGTCGTATCGGGCCGGCAAGCCCAGCCTGACTTTCGACGCCCTAGTTGACATCCTTGTCCATAATATTCGCGAGCTTTACAACCGAAGCCTTCTGGAGATCGGATGCTCCAGCGGATATCACTCAGAGGTCTTGCGTTGCAGAGGAGTGGAGGCATCGTATCACGGCTGCGATTTTTCTCCGGCATTCATCCGCCTAGCCCGGCAGGTGTATCCCGCAATTCGATTCGACATAGAAGACGCAACACGGCTCAGCTACAACTCGGACTCCTTCGACATTGTCGTTTCTGGCTGTTGTCTCTTGCACATTTCCGAGTACGAAAAAGCGATCGCCGAAGCTGCCAGGGTTTCGCGCGAGTTCGTGGTTTTCCATCGCACTCCAGTCCTTCATATGACGGGGCCCGCGTTCTACACGAAGAACGCATACGGGGCCGAAATGCTCGAAATACACTTCCATGAGCAGCAACTCGTGCGGACGTTCGCGGCACACAAACTTCATGTGGTTGATATCAACAGCCATTTATCCTTACCCGAAAGCAGACATTCCGAACGTCTGATCTACAAGACCTATCTGTGCCAAAAAATGAAGTGACCAAGGATCGGCTTCGTGAGATGAGTCAGCCCTCCGGTGAGCCTGCACCGCTCTATCTTCAGCTCACCTATATGTACGCCCCTGCCTGGGGGTACGGCGGGCCGGCGCGGCTGCTGTTCGATTATGCCCGGTGGATGAGCAGCAACTTCGGGGTGGCGGTTTTCACCAGCGATGTCCATCACGATTTGACGCGAATCGCCGTGAAATCAGAAACAATCAGCGGTGTGCCCATCGAAAGGCATCGGCTCTTCTTTCCGGCATTTGCGAAAAAGGGCTTTTATCTGCCTTCGCCCTTGATGTGCGTGCGAGCCGCACAACGAATCCGCTCGTCGCGCGGACCGGCAATCGTTCATTTCTCTGAATTGCGCGGTCCGGTTCCGCTCTATGCCCTGCTGCTGAAACTGATGTATGGAAAACGAGTGACACTGGTCCACTCCGCGTTCGGGTCGCTGCACTATAAAAGGGGATGGCGCCGAAGGATCTACGACGCTCTCTTTATGAAGACCTTCGTCAGGCTCGTGGATCTTTGCATGGTGCAAAACGGGCATGAGCGCAACGCGTATGGCGCGATCTGCCGGGAGTATAGGCAAAAAAACGAATCAAAAATCGTTCTCTTGCCGCTGCATCTGGATGGGGTTCCTGCCGATCCCGCGCGGTACACCGAATCAGGAAAGAACCCCGCTGCGATGAGGAGCGTGAGAAGAGCGTACGGCATCCCCGAGGATGCGCTCGTCTTCCTGTTTCTCGGGCGGTTGCACCCCGCAAAAGGCATTCTCCGGATGATAGACGCGTATCGGAAATTCTGCTGCTCCTGCCCACGAAACACGTTGCTTCTGATTGTAGGCCGCGACGACGGGTTTCAAGCAAAGGTGGAAGAGTACCTTGCCGGGAACCGGGCTCAGGAGAAGATTTGCATCGTAAGCAACGTCTACGAAAACCGGTTTGACTACTATTTCCTCGCGGACGTTTTTCTCGGCTTCCCCACCATTTTTGAGGAAACCATGCTGGCCTCGATCGAGGCCATGGCTTGCGCGACGCCTATCATCGTTTCGCGCGAAGCCGACATCCCGTTTGTGGAAGAGGGGCACGCCGGGCTAGTCATCGACTTCGATGTCCGAACAGCGGCGGAAGCTATAGGAACGATCACCGAGAACCTCGCTTCTTTCCAGGTCAATACACGGCGCGTCGTCACACAGCATTTCAATGGAGATTCTGTCTCGACGACATTGAGTGCGATTTTCAGGGTGGTGCTCTCGGGAAGGCTATCCTCCGATGTGCCTGGTATGCCGGAAGAGATCCAACCAACATGGGCCGACGAAGAACCCTGCGTCGAGCGCACTTCATGAATGGCGTCGGGGGAGTGATTCATGACCATGAAAACGATTTTCTTCGTGATTCCCGCTTGAATACACAGGTTGCGGCAGGCATCGACAGCAGAAACATAAGTGGCATGATCGCAGTTTAGGAGTCGTCCTTGTTGTCAGCACTCGTGCTTCCGCTCGGTGCAGGTGACGCGACGAGGCTAAAGCCTCCCAATGTTAACAATTCGTCAAAAGATGCACACAGTTTTATGGGTAGACCGGCTGCTTGCAGGCAGGAACTACCCTGCAGAGCTGAATTTTATAAAGAAATCGCTTTCTTTGGAGGATGTTTGTTTTGATGTCGGCGCGCATTCGGGGACTTGGTCGTACCCGCTCTCCAAGATCGTTAATCATGTATACGCGTTCGAAGCATTGCCCTACTACGCCCAGGTGCTGGGAGCGACAATCAGCCTCCTCGGAGTGAAAAACATAACAGTCGTAAACAGGGCCGCTTCCGACTCGCAGGAAACAGTGAACCTGATTTGGAAGGACACTTCGGGGAAGCGACTGACTGGTTTCACGCACGTTGCCGGCGCCAGCGAGCAGCAAGGGCATCGTGTCAGCGTTGCGGCTGTACCGCTAGATTCATATATTAGTAATAATGAAGTTGCTGGTAAGCGCGTGGCGTTTATCAAGTGCGACGTTGAGGGTTACGAGTGCCAGGTGATCGTTGGAGCAAGGCGTCTCATCGCCAAATGGCACCCCCTGATTTTCGCCGAGGCAAAAGACGACTGGTTCCGACGATATGGGAAGACGTCCACGAACCTATTCGAGATTCTGAATTCGTACGGCTATTCGGCAAACATATTCTGCGCCGATGGCACGCTGCAAGAAGTCACGGCAGCAAGCTATTCAGGAGCCGGCGATATCTTGTTTCGTCCGATCACCTAGGCAGATCTTATAAAAATATAACGTAATAGTATGTATTACAGTCTAGCTCATTGCGATTTGTTCGACACATGCCGGTGGTCGAAGGATCGCTCGCCAGGCGAGGCAGAGGTGGCAGTCTTGAGCGTGAAACGTATTTGTATTATTGATCCGGTTCTAACTAGGTATAATCTGCCGGTCTTCCTGGAACTATCCCGATACTGCCGAATCGATTGGATTTTTTCGCCTTCGTCCGCAAAATCCGGCTTCGGGTCACAGCCCCGCACGGAGGCGCCGAGTTTGCGCTACATTGAGGTTCCCACGCTGAAACCTTTCGGCGAGAGGTTCGGAATGTTTCAGTGGGGCATCCTAAAGTACATACTTAGAGAAAAGCCGGATGCGATTAGAATTTTCGCCAATGTCCGTTACTTGAGCTTTTGGACGACGTTGCTCCTGGCGAGGCTTCAGGGAATTCACCTGTATGCACATGGAGTGGGTTTCTTCAAGAGGCGTCGGATTGACCTCATCCGCCGTCTTATGATGAGCGTGGCTCTGCGACTAGTCACTTCCTACATCGCCTACGCGCCAATCGTTTGCGAATCTTTTGCGGCTCATGGATTCTCTCTGGACAAGATCTCGTTAGCTCACAATTCGCTGGTCAATCCATTTCCCGTCCGGCCGGAAGAGAAAACGGGCACAGAACGGGGCATTCTTTTTGTCGGGAGGCTGCGTCCTGGAAGCGGCCTGGGGTTGCTCTTGCGGGTGCTGAGACGCCTCCACGCGGAAGATAGTTTCCCATTGACGCTGCACGTTGTTGGGACTGGTGAAGAGGCTACGCAGCTCCGCCGGGAGGCTGCCGGATGTTCTTGGGTAACCTGGTATGGAGATGCGGATGACATTCAGGTAAGTACGATCTCCCGTGATTGCCTTTTTGGCTGCTATCCGGGAAATGCGGGCCTCAGCGTTGTCCACCTGATGTCGCTCAGTCTACCAGTGATCATTCACAACGACTTGGCGTCGCACGAAGGGCCGGAACCGAGCTTTGTTCGGGGTGGAGTAAGCGGGATCCTGTATGACCACAAGAGCCCGGAAGAATCACTTTATCGAGTACTGCGGGAGATAGCGATGGAACCGTCCCGCATAGCGCGGATGCAGCGTTCCGCTTTCGAGGAGTATAGGTCCTTAGTGAATCCACCATATGCAGAGAGGCTGTGGTCTATCTTCAGCGGGAAGAGCACCGCATCGCGGAGAATCTTCTCTGCCGCGCTGAAGAGTCAGCTCAGACATTGAATGGATTTCTAAACGGGCGAACTCCCCGGCGAACCCGTCGCTCGTGATCAGTCTGTGTATCTCTTCGGATGGGGATGAAGGCGCGACCCGTCAAGTCTCTCGTCGGAAATAAACCTCCATCGATACCTGGCAACGCCCAACGCGGGAATATGCGCTCCTCTTTGGCGAAGGTCTGATTTCCTGAGTTTCGTTTTGGTTTCTCGGGCGCCCATAATATGCAACATTTCTATCTACTACTCTTGGTCATCTTGGTCGCAACATACTGGTTCGTTCTGAATACAGTCAGGAAAAGTGGACTTGGGCTGACGCCTTTATTGGGTTGGATGGTAGGTTTGGCGTACTTTGTCCTCGCTCCCCTGACTGTCCTGACGCTCAATGGAGGATTCAAATTCCCGGATGCATATGGCTTGAATGGGAACTGGGGAGATATGGACTTATCAAGGCCACGGTTCATGGGCCCCTACCTTTTCATCTGGCTCTCTCTGATGCTGACATGTGCCGTCGCCTACTTCCTTTGTCCGCGATGTGCTTCGGAAGAAAACAGCAAATACGAGGTTTCGCGCCGCAGGCTCGAACAAGTCATCCTCATCACGATGGCGCTAACGCTTCTCGACTGGATCGCAACGATCTGGCTCACCGGCGGCATCGCAGAGTTCATCGTCTCGCATTGGTATAAACGCCAAGAAGATCTGGTTCAG
>Ga0207120_1170_pt1 | contig 12136 bp, 11 predicted proteins | sample Alteio_BWMinHeat_40_FD_153509 | JGI IMG/M metagenome (GOLD analysis project Ga0207120, IMG submission 153509) | Enriched cells from forest soil in Barre Woods Harvard Forest LTER site, Petersham, Massachusetts, United States -... | ecosystem: Environmental > Terrestrial > Soil > Temperate forest >...
TCGATATTGTGAAGGTCCAGTGCCGTTTGGTCGCAGACGGCGGAAACCTGTTCCAGATAAGGCGCGCACCAGAAATGTTCGATGAGCCCCAGGTCGTAATGCTTTCCGGATAACGCCTGTGCCAATTCTGCCTCGTGTCCACCCAGCCGGTCGATCAAAGGTGGCACTCCCTGGATCGCGCGCCGCGCATTGCGGAAATATCGCGCCATTTTCCCGTTCGCGTGAACCGGCAACGGAATCACTGTCTGGGATCGCAATAACCCGGGTGGCACGGTCGCCGGCTGACCGCTTTCTGAAAACAGCAACAGGTCGACGTGAGCAAATCGGGCAAAATAATGCACCAGTGAGGCAATACGAAACGCGCCGCCCCCATTCAGGGGATAAGGAGGTTCCGGCGAGACTATCAGGACCGACTGCTCAGCCACGTGCCGCTCCAGTAAGAACTTCCTGGTAGAGCGCGCGGGTTGCGTGAGCAGTAGACGCCCAGGAGAACTGCCGGGCGCGCGCCAAACCCTTAGCCCGGAGTTCGAGACGCTGCTCCGGTAGGGCAGCCAATGTTCGCAACGCTTCTGCGATTTCCCGTACTGAATCTGCATGCATTGCCGCGTCGCCCGCGACTTCTGTGACAGCTGCATCGCACGAAGTAATCACCGGACAACCGCATTGCATGGCTTCCAGTACCGGAAGGCCGAAGCCCTCGTAAAAAGTCGGATAGACGAAGGCAAGAGCACCGGCCAGCAACCCGGGGAGTTCCGCATCGTGCACTTCGCCCAAAAACCGCAAACCCTTCGTTGGCTGAACTGCCGCAAAATCAGCCCGCGCACGTCCGGCAATCACCAGATCCGCGCCCGTATCGGCCCGGGTTTCACGCCACGCGTCAATCAGTGCGGGCAAATTCTTCCGCGGCTCAAGCGTGCCGATGAACAAAAAATATGGACGTTCGGGTGCCGTGAATCGTGCAGGCGGCCTGAAAAGCTCCGAAGCCGCCAGCGGAATAGCCCGAACCTGCCGCTCGGGTACTCCAAAGTGAGCTACAATCTCCCTGCGGATGGCTTCACTGACGGTCAGAATCATTTGGGCCCGGTGTAGTCGGATCAGCCATGGGGTACGGCGGCGCACGCGGTCGGCACCGGAATGCCAGGCCGGGTCACGCCACGGTGATAGATCATGGATGGTGAGAATGGCCGGCGTATTACCAAAATACGGAACTTCAAAATTTGTTCCGTGGAAAATCAGAGCGCCAGTCTTACGAATAGCCCGCTGAACCCCGCGCAGCCACCATCTTTTATCGTGAATGTCACCCGGGCCGCCGATCAAATTCGCTGGCGTACCTGACGGTAACGCGGACGGTAACCTGAAATTCTGGTCAGAGAGCAGCACGTAAGTATCCTCAGGAAACTCCCGCGCCAGAGCCACGGACAGTTCACAAACGTAACGCTCCAGGCCGCCAGAGGTCAGCGTGAGTGGCGTGGCGTCCAGTGCGGCAATCACCGGAGGCAATCCGAAGTTCTCTGATTCCTACTTATGCTGTAATTCCCAGTCATAGTTGAGGTGGGAATCGTTGTGAGGTATGCGGCCCTCGTCAGCCGGATTGTAAAACCGGTCCGTCGCGTAAATCAGCGTTGCTGGCCCCGTGCCAACAACCTTGTATCCATGGGCTATGCCTGGCGGTATCAAAATCTGCCAGGGTCGCAGTTGTCCCAAATAAAGTGTATTTCGGCGCCCAAACGTCACGGAATCAGGCCGCAGATCGACCAGCACCACCTGGAACATACCATTCGCCGGAGTCCAGCAATCCGTCTGGTGGCGATGAAAATGAAATGCCTTAATGATGCCCGGATAATTAATCGCAGCCGAAATCTGCGTAGTCTCTTTTGGGAAGTGACCCGCGATCCCAACCCCGATTCGCTGCACTTCAAGAAAGTAGCCGCGATCGTCCGGCCAGATCGCCAGCGGTGCGCACACAACGCCTGCTATCAGTTTCGGGGAATCCGGCGCCAGAATAATATCGCCGATACCCTTGTCGCACTTCGGAAGTTCGATAACCAGTTCGTGAGCTGTCATTACTCAGTCGGTCCTTTCGTCTGGCGAACCAGGTTGGCGGCCCGCAGCAACGAATCGAAAGTGCCCGCGTCGGTCCACCAGCCATCCAGGAAGGAATATGTCATCGTGCCTTCGGCGACGTACGCATTGTTCACGTCAGTGATTTCGAGTTCGTTACGGTGAGACGGTTTGCAGGTCTTGATCTTGTCAAACACCGTCGCATCGTACATATAGATGCCCGTCACTGCGAAATTCGATTTCGGGTGTATTGGCTTCTCTTCAATCCCGACAATCCGGTCTCCCTGGAATTCCGCCACTCCAAAACGTTCCGCGTCTTCCACTTCCTTCAACAGGATGCGCGCGCCCACCTTCTGCTCGCGGAAAGCATCCGCCGCTGAGCGAATATCTTTTTCGATAATGTTGTCGCCGAGCACGACGCAGATCGAATGCCCGGCCGCAAAATGCTCGCACAAACCGAGAGCTTCTGCGATTCCGCCTTCTCCTTCCTGGTAGGCATATGCGATATGTTTGAGGCCGAAGTGCTTGCCATTGGCGAGCAGGCGCAGAAAATCGCCTGAGTTCTTGCCTCCGGTGACGACCATAATATCGGTAATGCCCGCATCCACAAGCGCCTGGATCGGATAGTAGATCATTGGCTTGTCGTAGATCGGCAGCAGGTGTTTGTTTGTGATTTTGGTGAGGGGGAACAGCCTGCTGCCGGTTCCGCCTGCCAGGACGATGCCTTTCATATGAGCACTCTATAGGATACTGACCTCAAATGGACCAATACAACTGGGCTGCAATTCCGCGCGAAGAAATGAACTCAAAGACCGTCCGGCAGGTCGTCCACACCGAGCGCATGACCATCGCCCGGATCCTGCTGCGGGAAGGCGCAGTTGTCGCCATGCACCATCACGAAAACGAGCAGGTGACGATGCTGAAATCGGGCGCCCTGCGTTTCGTATTCGGAGGTTCCGAAGAAGGAAGAGAAGTCATCGTCCGTGCCGGCGACGTCTTGCAGATCCCGCCGAATCTGCCCCACATGGTAGAGGCGCTCGAAGATTCCATGGCCACGGATTTATTTTCACCCAGACGCGAAGACTGGATTCGTGGCGATGACGCGTATTTAAGGAACCCGCGTTAACATAAACAAATGCGCTCTCTCCGCGGGCTGACTCCGCGACGCGTCCTGATTCTTGCTGTTCTTGCGGTGCTTCAGCTGACAGCGCTGCAATTGACAGCAGAGGTCCGGACCCTCACAATTCTTCACACCAACGATCTCCATTCGCGCCTGAGTCCCCTTGAAAATCATCACGGCGGATTTGCCTACCTCGCTACCGTGATTCGGCACGAGCGCAGGGATTGCGTCGGCTGCCTTCTGCTCAATGCCGGGGATTTGGCCCAGGGATCCCCCGTCTCCACAATCTATAAAGGGATGCCCGTTTTTGAACTGGCAAATCTCTTCGGTTACGACGCCGCAACTCTGGGTAATCACGATTTCGATTACGGTTGGCAGCAGGCCCGCAATTTCGTCAACATCGCGAAATATCCCATCGTGACCTCCAATGTGGTCAACGCCAAAGGTGAAACGCTGACTCCGAAGCCATGGGTGATTCTAAAGGTCAACAAGCTGCGCGTCGGCATCATCGGAGCCATGACGGACGATCTGCATAATCTTTCAACTCCCGCCCTGTTGGGCGAATGGCACACCATCCCGGTCGTCGAAACGGTTCGGAAATATGCTGCGGAACTGCACGATCAATGTGATCTGGTGATCGTGCTCGGTCATATCGATGGAAACGAAGAACAGGCATTCCTCAATGAGCCGGGTACTCCGGTCATCATTTCCGGGCACATTCACACCGGCCTGAGTGAGCCCTCCACCAACAAAGCGCACGATCACGTGATGGTTCGCGTCAAATCCTACGGCGAAGAACTGGGGCGTCTCGAACTCAAGGTAGATACCGAAAAGAAAGCGCCTGTCTCCTGGACCTGGAAGAAGATCGTAATCGACGACGAGAAACTCGTGCCGACCAAGGCTATGGCCGACAAGGTCCGGGACTGGGAGGAAAAAGTCGCTTATATCGTGGATAAACCGCTCGCCACTTCCAATCGCCCGATTTCGAAGGCCGAACTCAAAGTAATGCTGGAAGATGCGATGAAGGCCGCGACGGGCGCAGATTTCGCTTTCATGAACTATGGCGGAGTCAGAGACACTCTGCCCAAAGGCCAGCTTCTGGTGCGGCACGTCTGGAACATTATGCCCTTCGACAATCTGATCGTATACGGTACGTTCAAAGGGCGGGATTTGCCCGCCGTGGTGACCGCCGGGCACACGATAGACCCGAACAAGGATTACAAGCTGGCCGTGTCCGATTTCACGGCCGCGAATCAATCATCGTCCGACAATCTAAGAACGACTGGGCTGCAGTTTCCCGGCCAGGCAGGGGTACTACGCGATGCTCTGACGGATCTGATTCGCAAACGTAAAGTAATCGAATAGACTGAACAGGTGACGCGAACCCGGGCCGCTTCGATTATTCTGCTCGCCGCTTACGTTACCGCAGCGACTGGCCAGGTCCAGTCCGAGCGTTTCTGGTTGGCTGGCCGCTACGACGGAAATCGCATCATAGTCTACTTCGAAGCTGTTAAGTTCAACCGAACGCTTCCTCCGAATGCAGTCACGATCGTCGAACCCGTGGCCGATGGATTCTTCCTCCCGGTCGAACTTTCTGCCAGTTACATCTCGCAGCACCTGCGTAAGCCCGAAGCGGAGCACTTTTCACTTGGCGATCAGTACGATTTGCTGACAGGCGATGGCAGGGATATACCTATTACCTTGACGTCCCTGGTGGGTACCGAGGGCGATGAAGAGACGGGAAACGATTCATACATCGGCGCGCTCGCGACCGTGAAGGCTGGCGACGTCGGGTTCCTCGTAAAAAACTACTATGCCGTTCGACGCCACAAGCCATCGCCGTCAGCTGCCACTTCAGAGACCGCCTATGCGCACTTGCTGGACGATCCACTCCAATTCAACCTTCAATCCCGAATCGTCGCGTTACTCACGCAGCGGATGAAAACCCTTGCCACTCCATCCGAATGGGCGCGATTGCAGAACATCTCGCCGCGATTTTCGGTGCAATCGTTTAATCTTGCTAACGGTGCGTTACGGTATTACGCGAAACTCGACTGGAGTCCCATCAACAGTGGTAACGACGAATCGAACGATATTCTCGCAGCGTGGCTTGCTCCCTCGCCGATGCTGCGCATTCTTGGGACCGAAACCCGCAGATCCACGGAGGGCATCATCGCCAATCTTCCCGGTCTGCTGAATGTTGTAGATCTTGGCAGTCGACGGACCGGGCTCATCGTGTCACAACAGGGTGAGGACAGCCGTGAGATGCTGCTGCTCGAATACCGCGACGGCAAGACCCTGCCGCAAATGCCCCATCTGCACAGTTTTGGGGCCGGCGAATAACTTGAATACGTAACCTTGCAAAAAATGCGCGAGATCGCAATTCTAACCGGCCCGCTCCAAGCCATGGCGGATAGCCTCTTTTAGCACTGCCTGGTACCTGGTGCCCCTCTTTCCGGATCCCCGCTCCCGGATGACGCCAGCACCGATCCTGCAAATGAATATGCACGGATCTGCCACTTCCAGCGTCTGTTATCTCAAATGCTGCAGACCCGAATCAGAAAACAGCTCGAAATGGCGCCCTGATCGTTTTTTCGTGCGCGGTTCTCGTCAGTCAGTCTGCCCTGTGCCAGCCTGGGCGGAACCCCACCTTTGAGGTCGCGTCCGTCAAACTGGCGGACGGCAAGCCGGGCGATCCCGGTTTCAAGGTGTCCGTGCGGGGAGGCCCGGGGACTTCCGATCCAGAGCGGGTGACTTACACCAACGTCAACTTGGTGTCGATGGTCTTCTATGCCTACGATGCGCGCGTCGATCCGGCAGCCGGGACGACGTGGCTCGGAACGGAACATTACAGTATTGAAGCGAAGATTCCGCCCGGAACGACCCCGGCCGAATTTCATCTTATGCTCCAAAACCTGCTCGCGGCACGTTTCCACATGGTGGTGCACCATGAGACGAAGGAATACGACGGTTACGATTTGGTGGTCGCGGGGGGCGGACTGAAGATGAAAAAATCATCCGAAGAGGACTCAGCCGCGGCGGCGCAACCCGCGTCGGGGCCACTGGTATCCGCTGGCCTCGACGCCAAGGGATATCCGCAGCTGCTTCGGCCCGGAATCATCGCCGTATCGAAAAAGAATTCAAGCCCATTTGCCTTTCACCTGATGGCCAGAGCGCAGACCCTCGCCGAACTGACGAAAACGCTGAAAGACTATCTCGGCAGCCCTGTCGTGGACAAGACAGGCCTGAACGGAAGGTACGATTGCACGTTGGACTTTCTTCGCGGAGCGCCGGTGACGATGATGGTCAGGGCAGATGCGCCGGACGATTCTGTTCCCTACATTCCTGAGGCTGTGGGTGCCCTCGGGTTAAAGATGGTGTCGGCTAAGGTACCGCTCGACACGGTGATCGTCGACAGCGCCGAAAGGATACCGACCGAAAACTGATACGGAGTAAGCTGTCAAATCGGACGAATTTTCACTGCCCTACAAAAACGCCTTCAGCAGCCTCGCCTGTGAACTCTTCAGCGTCGAATGGGCCACATCCAGTTCCGAAATCCGCTCTCGAAGTTCCCGCAACAACTGCGAACGCTCCAGCCCCTGCTGAATCACCAGCAGCAACTGATCGTTATCCCACGGCTTCTCCAGATACTGAAACAACCCGACCTCATTAATCGCCTTAATCGCGCTGCCCTTGTCCGCATGGCCCGTAAGCAGCACACGAGTGGCCTCCGGTTGCAGCCTTTTTGATTCCGCCAGAAACTCGATGCCCGTCAGCCCCGGCATCATATAGTCGGAAACAACAATGTCCACCGCGTTCCCATCCAGGTGCTTCACCGCAGCCAACGGGTCGGTGAAAGTGCAAATCTCATAGTCCGCTTCCACGGTCAGCAACGTGCGGATGGTCGTCAGAATCATCGCCTCGTCATCTACCAGCATCACGGACGGTTTACGGTTCTCAGGCAATCGGTTCAACTCCTTCTCTCTCGTTCAACTCGGGCGACACGGACTCGGCATCCGGCGCGCTCTTATATTGCAGGGGAATTCGGATATGGAAGGTGGTCCCGTAGCCCGCCGCGGTTTCAAAATCGACGGTGCCGCCATGCCTTTCCGTCACGATCCGGTTTACGATCGGCAGTCCCAGACCAGTACCGCTGCCAAGTGGCTTGGTCGTAAAGCTTTGTTTCAATACCTTCGTCTGATCCTCCGGACGTATCCCCGGTCCGGTGTCGGCAATCCAGATGTGGGCCCGATCGCCTTCCAGACGTGTGCCCGCCGTAATCTTGCCGGTTCCCACAATAGCCTGGCCCGCGTTCGTAACCAGATTTAAAATCGCCTGACTCATCAGATGGGGCAGACATTCCACCTCCGGCAGTTCGCCGAAATCCGTCTCCACCGCGATCCTCGCCCGGAACTCCGTCTTCGCCAGTTCCAGCGCGCCGTCCACGATCTGATTAATCTGCACGCGTTGCGGCACTGGATCTGCAGCGCGGGCAGCAGTTTTCATGCTCCGGACCAGATGGCTGATGCGCTCGCACGCCACGCGGTCCACCGCTGCCATTTCGCGGCACGCAGCCACCAGATCGGTCACCTTACCCGTCGCGGCCGCGTTGGCTGCCTGTTCAATTTTTTCCAGCAACCGTGACTCAATATCGCGGTTGGAAACGACAGCCGCGAGCGGGGCGCTAATCTCGTGCACAACGCCCGCCAGCAGGCGTCCGATTGCAGCCTGGCGCTGCAACTCGAGACCATCCGCATCTGTCATTTCGTCGTTCATGAACGCCATACAAGAAGGTCTTACTGCCCCACAAGCATTCGGAACCGCTTCACGATAGTGCTGAACACTGTGGTTGTAATTCCGACATTGTCCGACAGCAGCTCGTAGAAATCGTCGCGCGCGATGCGAAGCAAACGCGTATCTTCAGTGGCAGTGCCGGTAACCGGCAAAGGCTCGTCGTCAAATAATGCCCACGAACCCAGAACCTCATTTTGTTTTGCCACGTGAATCTCTGCACCATCTTTCGTCAGAGATACGCCGCCATCCAGCACCACGAACAACGCATCCGGGCGTGTGATTGGATTAACCACAATCTCACCCGGCGAGACACGAACCTCGGTAGCAATCGTTGCGATCCGCGCCAGTTGATCCGGCGTCAGGCCCTTCAGCAAATCCACTCCTTCCAGCGCGATAACCTTTTCGACAATATTGAGTTCCGCCATGAGTTCCTTTTCGCGTATGCTCTCGCTCAAGCCTTCGCTTAAGCCAACGCCGCCGCGGCCTTACCTGCTACCGTCCTGGCGTCTTTGCCGAATAGCTCGCCCGCCTTGGAAATCTCGTCTGCCACACCTTTCAGATTCAACTCCGCGGCCGCGGCCATGGCGCATGTCGTAAGCCATGAGTCTCCCGATCGCAATAAGCCGCTGATGGCTTTCTCCGCTGACCGTGCATCTTCGGGGAACGATTCGCGCGCGTGCGAGGCAACCCGTTCAGTTGACTCCAGCAAGGGCATCAGGATGTGCTTCACGTCGCGGTCGAGTATGCTGTCCAGGTAGTCCTGGGCGGCAATCGCTCGTTCACTATCCCCCGATTCCAACGCTAAAAATGCGTTGTAGATCTCGATCGGCGGGTATCGGAGCCCCAGTAGACGAAACAATTCCTCCCTAGCCTCCCGCAGCCGGCACTCCAGAGTTCGAACCAGCAGCCCCGTCGCCACGCCAGGCTGACCGACAGGCTTCAGCGGCAACAATTGGGCGTTCAGCCGCAGACACGCAGTTGCCTGTGTCTGTATCCGCTGCCCCACCACAGGTGAGCCGTATTGCAATGTCGGCGCCGATTCCCGCAGGCGATTCAGCGCCTTCACCACCGCAGTCCGGATAGTTGGTTCAGCACAGCCGGTGGCTGCCATCAGAACCTCGACGCTGCGTTGGTCGTGAATCAGCCGAAGTACCCGCGGAACCTGCCGGCGAATCGCAACCGGCGCGCGTTCATCGTTCAAAATGTCGCCCAACGACCCGCAAACTCGCGATCCGTACATCGCGAGCGACTCAATGGCTGTACCGCGAACTGCGTGATCGTTCAGCCGCTGCACCATGTGTTCGAAGCAGACACGATCTCCGGTTTTTCCTGCCGCACGGCACGCGGCCGACGCCACCCCTGGATCCGGATCGTCCAGCAGGAGCCGCAACACGCCGTCGCCGGTCCCGGATTCCGGCCCGCTCAGGCCGATGACATAAGCGGACAGCGAGCGTCGCCACGGCGCTGCGGAGTCGGCAGCCTCTGCCAGCACCCACGCGTCATTGAGCGGCGCACCCGGCGATTCCTTCACCAGATAAGTCGCTATAGCCTGCCGCTCCCGCAACGAAATGCCGGTCTCCGGAGCGCGTTCAATAGCAGCCACAGCCAACCCGATTAAGCCCGCATAATCAGCATTGGCGGCCACTTCGTAAGCCGCTGTCCGGCACTCCGTGGAGGCATGCCGGGCCAACGCCTCAACCAGAGGTCCACAGTCATAACTCGGCGTATCTCCCAGCAGCGTCAGCGCATACGCTGCCTGCCGTGGCGTCCCGGTTTCGATCGTCTTCTCCAGCATGGCGATCGTGTCAGGGTCTGCTACCGTTATGCGCGTCTCGCTGAAATCGAGGCGCCGCGATTCCAGTCGCTTCCGGATCGTCGCCAGATATTCGCGGCTAACTCGCGCGGAAAGCATAACCCAGCAAATGGAAATCGTCAGGATGAGCGCGGAGATATGTACCAGACTCGGATGTTTCGGATTCTTCTCAAATGCAAGATAGCCCATCAGGACCATCGCCCCCACGCCGCGGCCAAACCGGTCCATGAAGATATCGACGAATGCCTTAGTACGGTTCTTCAACGCCGTCGGTAGCGGCAGGTAAAGCAATTCCATGCCGGTACGGTTGAACGAATAGCGCGTTGCCGCTTCCGACAGTCGAAGCACCGACGCGGCTGCCAGTTTCGGCACGAAGATCATCACTGTTGACGCAATGCCAATCACGACCGGCATGATCTGTAGTGTGCCCCCAACCCCCAGGTAACGCACGATCATGGCAGTCAGCAGCAGTTGGATAACGAACGTGGCCATGTTGAGATAAAGGCCATAAAAGTTACCCAAAAATGACGTCAGATCAGCTTTGCTGTGATAGCTTGCCTTCGCCATCGCGCTGAACTGAAACTCCACCATCACATCCACCACAAACGTGATCATAATGATCGCCATGATGACCTGCAGATGCCTGTGTTTGCGAATTCCGTCCAGGATGTCGCGGAACGCAAAACTCTCCGCTTCTTCGTCTCCCGCGGCCCGCGCCTTCGCGAGGTTGACGTTCTTAAGCGATGCCACAGCCAATACGAAACCGTATGCCAACATCACCATCCCTGCAGTGGCAAGCAGCAGATCGCGGGGCTCCATGATCTTCGCCAGCCGCGCCGTAAATTCTCCGCCGAATGCTGCCCCAACCGTACCGCTGAGTCCCAGAAGCCCGTAGAGACGTTTAGCTTCGCGGGAATCGAATACATTAGCCGCCACCAGCCATCCCTGCGCTACTGTGATAGCGCTGAAAAGGCTCACCCAGATGTTAAACACGTAAAGCATCCAGTTGAAATCGAACCTCAGTAGCCACCAAATGGCCAGCAGGCTTACAATCACCACCGCCGTAGCCCAATTAACAGCGCGCATCAGTGAGGAACGCACCGCGATTCGCGTATACGCAAACGCCAGGATCCCCCCCACTGCCGCAATCAAAACGTAGAGGTAAGGCAGTTGGTCGATATCGAACTTGCTGAGGAAAAGCGCACGCGATACGGGCTTCAGAATGTAATACGCAAACAAGACACACGTCATGTGCAGGGCCATGAAAAGGATCCGCAGACCCTCTCCGGGACGCACGTCGAAGATGGTCCGCCAGAAGGTTCTGAGCTGACGCATGGTTCCCAATCATAGCGCATCTCCGGGTTGGCACGGTATAGTTATTCCCATGCTCTGGGCGACTATGCGGAACTGGCTGTTGCCTGGCAGTTCTGTTGCGGACGAAGGCTTCCACCAGGAGATTCTGTCGGCTGCCGGCCGCGGGATTCGGGTTGTCGCTGCGGCAGAAGCAGCGGCAGCGGTTATCGGTTTTGCAGGCCCCGTGCCACCCGGCATGGCGCTCGCAGTGCTCGTCCTCGCGGTCGCTACATTCGCCATAACTCGTCTCTCAGCGGCCTATCCGCATACTCGTACCTTGGTTGGGATTTCCGCAGCGGCCGCTTCGGCAATCCTCGTCCGCTCGCCTTATGCCCTCGAATCATCTGTCGATTACACACTGAGCGCTGTCATCTGCATCGTTCTTGCGGTCGTCGTTGCTGTCCCTCTGGTGCCCCTCCAGACGCTTTGCATGGGAATCGCGATAGTGGGTGTAGGCCTGAATACTGGTCACCCCTTGTTTCTCGCCACCCTCGGTTTAGCAGCCACGGCCATCAGCTCCACCCTGATGTCCCTGCGCATAAGTCAATACCAGCACTATCTCCACACGATGCACACTCTGGCCGATTTGCGTGATTCGCAATCGAAGGCCATGCGCGAAGAAAGTTCCGGAACCATGGTCCGCATGACTGCCGCGCTGGCGCATGAATTGAGTTCGCCAATCGGAGTTCTTTCATGTGGCATTGAAACCTTCCTGCGTTTGTGCGCCAGGCAAGCTGCTGAAAAGCCTGGTCCCGGACAGGAACAGATCGAGTCGGTAGTCTCGGCCCTCCGCAGTTCCCTTCGTGATTCCGTGGCCCGGTTGCGTACCACGGTTCAGCGTATTCAGCGTCTAACCAGTCTGGATGAAGCTGTCGCCCACCGCGTGAATTTGAACGATCTTGCCACCGAGGCAGTCAGCCTGATGAAAGCCCAAAGCCCCGAAGGGACGCTGTTCGAACTCGACTTGAAGCCGTTGCCCGACGTAACCTGCAAAG
>Ga0207120_1172_pt1 | contig 12029 bp, 9 predicted proteins | sample Alteio_BWMinHeat_40_FD_153509 | JGI IMG/M metagenome (GOLD analysis project Ga0207120, IMG submission 153509) | Enriched cells from forest soil in Barre Woods Harvard Forest LTER site, Petersham, Massachusetts, United States -... | ecosystem: Environmental > Terrestrial > Soil > Temperate forest >...
CGCTGGTGATCGGAAGCTTCCTCGTCGAAAAATGAGCATTTTGAAATGAGCGGGAAGCGAGTCATCGCGCTCCTCGGACGGCCCGACGCGCCCACCGACGCGGTCGAAGAGTATTGCCGCTACCTCGGCGAAGCTCTGATGGCGGAAGGCTTCGAATTGGTCATCGAACGAGTCGCGTGGGCCGAAAGCGGGTGGGCTCGCGCGGCGAGCGCGCTTCGGCGCCGAGCGAGAGAGTGGCGCGAAGAGTGGGTTCTGGTGCAATACACGGCGCTGGCATGGTCTAATCGCGGCTTCCCGCTGCGATTTCCCCAAATTCTTAAAATTCTCAAAGCCGCCGGTGCCCGCGTGGGCGTGGTTTTTCACGACATTGAACCCTATAGCGGAAAGCGTGTGATTGACCAATTGCGCCGCGGCGCGCAGTTGCGCGCGATGCGCAAAGCGCTGCGCCTTTGCGACGCGGCCGTTTTCACGGTTCCAATGGAAAAAATTTCCTGGATTAAACGCCAACCTGGCAAAGGATGCTTTATTCCCGTTGGAGCAAATTTGCCTACGTCCGGGGAAGCCAACTCGAGGAAAGGCATTTTGACTGGCGGAAGATTGAGCGTGGCGGTCTTCGGCATTACGGGAGGGGAAGCTGGACGAAAGGAAATCGAGAATATCGTCGAGGCTGTTCGATTTGCCGCCTCGCGCGTTGGGAATCTGCGGCTGATAGTTCTTGGCCGTGGTGCGCAAAGCGCCGAGGCGGAGCTGAGGAAACGTTTTTGCGACAGTGCGGTTGAACTCCACGTGCTTGGCGTGCTATCGGCGGAAGACGTGGCGCGCAGTCTCTCCGATTCCGATGTTCTGCTCTTTGTACGCGGGCATATTTCCACGCGGCGGGGCAGCGCGATCGCGGGGATTGCCTGTGGTTTGCCCGTGGTCGCGTTCGAGGGGCCGGAAACGGCGGCGCCGATTACCGAAGCGGGGTTGGCGCTTTTTTTACCGCAGAGGAAGGGTGACCTCGGGGACGTGTTGGTCCGAGTTCTGGAAGACGAGCACTACCGAGCTTCGCTGGCACAGCGAAGCTGGCTTGCCCAGCGGCAATATTTTTCGTGGCAGGCGATTGCCGCGCGCTACGCGGAATTCATGCGGGGAGAGAAATAGGGAGCGCGGCCTTGCAAGCAGCGAGCGCAACTAAAGGGATCACCGGCACAAAGCTTCGATCAAGACTTCCTTTCTTTTCTCGGCAAGCACGCTCAAGGCGTCGAGCGAGGCGAAGTAACCCCCCACGGCTGCGGCAGCGAGAAGAGCAAAGGCTTCAGCGGGCAGCCAGAGATTGCCGGTCCAGTTTCCGGTGAAAAGTATCACTGCGGAAATGCAGCCCATCAAAATCTGTGAGGCAAACGCAACCAGCACAGCCATACCGGATTGGCGCTGGCCGCGCATCTGGCCGAATTCCATCTTGCGAGGAAAGGTCATTGAGGACCAGTTGGCGACGGTGAGCTGACCCACGATGGTGAAAATGACGGCAGCGCTGGTAGCAACGAGCATGTGAGCCGAAGGCAGACCGACACGCCACGCGAGCATTGCCACGGAGAGGGCGATTTCCACTGAAAGCACGGAGACGAGCATCAGATTCTTGCCTAGAAATACATCGCGGAAGCGCAACGGGGCAGTGAAGTAGGTCTGAATGCCACGGCCTTCATAAGCAAAGCTGTTATAGGCGGGCGCCATCAGAATGAGGATGAGGTAGGCCATCATGCCGGGAAAAAAGATCTCTGCGGAGACGCCCTTGCCACCCCTAGCCAGACGCCATTCGGCAGAATTCATGCTGAAGACCAGTACAACCAGCGGGGGCATCAGCAGAGCGAGTAACGCGAAACCGTTGCGAGTGAGATAGCGGAACTCTTTTCGAACGATCGCTGCCACAGGAGGCGAAAGCAAACTCAAGCGATCGGGACCATCATCTCTCGCAGCGGTAGGACGGACGGCGGCACGAGCCGGTGCCGCGGTTTCACTTAGCTCTTCACCGCGATATTGCGCGGCAAAGCGGCGCCACAAGAGAGCGCTGAACAAAACCAGGTAGAGCAGGAGAAGAGACGAACTTAGCAGAAACCCCGCGGGCTGAAGACGGGTGATTGAGGCCAGTGCGCGGCCCGCAAGGGAAGGCGGGAACCACGCAAAGTATGGAAGGAGGCGCAGGAATGCAGGCCGCGCCGACGCGCCGTAACGCTGCATCAGGGGGTTAATAAAATTCAGCGAAATCATGGAGAGAACAAAAAGGCCGAGGAAAAGTTCTCGAGCCCGCCGGCGGGCGAGCAAGCGTTCGAGCCAGGAACCAATGAGCCGCTCAAGCGTTACATTGAGCAGCATGAACATAGCACCGATCAGCAGCATGGCCGGCAACACGCCTGGTTTGGCGACCGTGGCTCCGGCAGTCATAGCCAGCAGCAAGCAGACCGACGCGAGCGCCGAGAAATCGGCGAACCCATACGCCAACCCAACGATGTAGAACGCGCGGAGGCTCAGCGGAAATCGTAGCAGTGTGCGAAACTCGAAATTCGCGCCGAAGCCCGCCACCAAAACCGGGAAAATCTGCCAGAAAAGAAAAATGCCCCAGAAAAGCAGCGCCATCCACTCCAAGCGGCCTTGCGAAAGTGAGGCGTAGGCGCCCGCGTAAAAGGCAATACACAATCCGAGCACCAAGATGCCGCCGAAGACGCCCGTAAAGATCAGGCCGATCAGGTCGAGGCGATTATTCTTTTTGCGCAGGCTGTTCCGCAGAATTCGCCAGCGAAGTCCGGCAATCAGGCGGATCTGCTCGAAGATGCCGACGGACCACGTCACATCAGCCATGAAAGCTCCTCGAGCTGCGGACGTTCCGTGGCGTCCTGGCCAACGATCGAAAGGAAAATCTGCTCAAGCGTGGTTTTGCTTCCCGCCTCGCCCGAAATTCCCGTGCGCAGTTCTTCCAGCGAACCCTGCGCGACGAGCCGTCCCTTATGAATGATGGCCACGTGACTGCAAAGCCGTTCGACGATTTCCAGGACGTGGGAGGTCAGGAATATTGTTGTACCGCGTTCGGTCATGCGCGCCAGCAGCGCTTTCAGCGCGCCTGCCGCAAGCGCATCGACGCCTTCGAACGGCTCGTCTAGGAACAGAATGCGCGGTCCGTGAATCACAGCGGCAGCGAGAGCAAGCTTCTTTTGCATCCCGTGCGAGTAGTCCGCAATCATGGTCTTTGGCCGATCGGCGAGTTGCATGAAATCAAGCAACTCCTCCGAGCGGCGCTGGGTTGTCGCGCGGTCCAAGCCGTACATCCGGCCGACAAACTTCAGATACTCGGAGCCCGTCAAGCGCTCGAAAAGGCCCATGCCTTCCGGCACAACGCCGATCTGGCGTTTTACTTCAACGGGATTTGCGGCAAAGTCCACGCCAAGAAGCTGTATGCTGCCGGAAGTCGGCGCAAGCAAGCCTGTTAGAATCTTGATGGTCGTCGATTTTCCCGCGCCGTTCGGTCCTAGAAAACCGAAGAATTGTCCGGCCGCCACCTGGAGATCGATGCCGTCGACCGCGATGAGGTTCCCGAATCTCCTCGTCAGCTTTTGCGTCTGAATGGCCATTTCCGGCATTGCGATTCCCTTTCCGGCCTCAAGATCAGAATGCAAGACTCTAGCACGAGTCGTGATGATCTTCGGACGAAGGACGAACGCATGTCAGAGTGCTGGAATCCCGTCAGGAAGGCTCTTGAGGGGTGGTTGAAGTCGTGCTGAGGTGCAATTCCTTCGCAGGAAAAGCTGCCAAAACGGCGGGTAGTTCCACGCGGAAGACGGCCCCGCCTTCCTGCCGGTTGTAGCAGAGAATTTTTCCGCCGTGCTCTTGAACGATGCCAAAGCAAATGCTGAGGCCCAGGCCCGTGCCCTTGCCAACCGGCTTCGTCGTGTAGAAAGGATCGAATACGCGATGCGGGTCCTTGAGGCCGGGACCGGTGTCGGAGAACAGGACGACAACATTGCCGCGGTCGCGGATCGTTTTGACTGTCAGAACACCGCCCGTGGCTGCTTCCATGGCCTCCAACGCGTTGCTGATAATGTTGAAGAAAACCTGCATCAACTGATTTCCATCTCCGCGAACGCCGGGGAGGACCGACTCGAGCTGCAATTCGATCCGCGTTGTCCCGGAACGGAGGTCGAGCGCACGAAGCTGCACGGCGTTGTTGACAACGGTATTGATGTCGAGGAGCGTGCGCTCGGCCGGTACCTGGCGCGCAAAACTCAAGAGATTGCCAACCAGTGTTTTTGTGCGGCGTGCCTGGTCGCGGATTTTTGAGGCGATCGTGCGAGCTTTCTCGGGAACCGTGGGATCGTCTGCGAGGAGATCGGAAAAACCGAGGATCGCCGCGAGCGGATTGTTGATTTCGTGCGCCGCGCCGGCGGCAAGCTGGCCGAGAGAAACGAGCTTTTCCGATTGCACGATCTGCGCTTGCAGCCGTTTCAGATTCTCGATGGACTGTTCCGACTTGGCGAGAAGCCGCGAGCGGTCCCGGTCAGCCAGATGGGTACGCAGGAAGATCAACAACGCGAGTGGGACGGAGGCAATCAAGGTGGCCATCAGACGAAAATCACGAACTTCGGGATCATCATGGCTAAACCGCAGCGTATAGATCGCAAACACAGGAAGCGAAATCACCGCCGCCATCGCCAAGCGAGCCGCCCAGACATTTTCTTCTGAAGTTGAATCTGGGTCCGAGTCATAGGCGTTCTCGGATGGAGCATCCAACTTGCTCCGATTCTGATAGGCGATGACGCCGGCCAGGGCAAGCCAGAGGAAGTGTGAAAGTAGAGGAAGATCATACAGACTCCCTGTGTAGTACCGCCTGCTTGCAATAGCGACGTTAATCACCAGGGAAGTGAGCAGATAAAGAGTCGCGCCACCAAAGAGATTGGCGTACACGATCCGCCAGACTCCGCTGGATGTTAGCCACAGAGACGCCAGTCCGCCGACGATAACCATGTTCTGAATGTTGGCCAGCAGATTGTAGTTGTAGTTGTATTGGGCGACCATGGGCGACGCATAAATCCACGGCAGGACTGCGAAGGCATAGAGGAAGGTCCACCAGGTGAACAAGAGCACAAGATCCAGGTAGCCAAAGCGCAATCGGATTTCGCCACGCCGACGATGCGGACGCAGCGCGAGCGCGGCCATCATGGGGATGCCGCGCAGAAAGAACAGGATGTCTCCCGGATTCAGATCAGGAAGGGGCTTGTGAAGGTAGACCTCGTGGTAGGTCCACTGGAACTGCCCGATCATCCAGAGCGTGCAGCTCATGGCGATGAGCATCCAGAAGAGGTTTCGCCGCCAGTGCGGCGTACCTGCATTCAGAAGCAGGCCGGCATTGGCCAGCAGCGGAACGAGGCACTGCATGAGATTCCCGAAGGTGTTAAGCGGCTCCGAGCCGCGCTTCAGCGACAGCGACACGGCGGAGTAGATGACGAGGATGAAGATCCAAGTCCCCACCATCCAGGCGATTCTGCGGGAAGATGACATATTTTGATTATTTCCAGTGTAGGCGCGCAGGGCAGGGATGCGTGCGGGCAATCACTCCGGCTTAGCCTAAAGATAAACGAAGGACGGGCCGGAACCACTCGATAGCATAACTCGTAACTTAAAATCGCTGGCCGAGGAGGAGGGATTGTACCCCCATTTGTTGAGCAAGCGCCAGAAGAAGTCGGCGACTAGTGAGAGACGTTTTGTGATAACTATGGGAGATCGCATGTAGACGGTATGCTCTTCGGTTTCGTCTTTTGTCAATTCCCCTTGGTCGATGACTTTTTCCGAAGAGAGTTCCATGAGTTGGGCCATTGGGTATTGTGATATCCACTTGCCGGGTGGGCGGCATGGGATCGCTCTTGATTTTCGAAAGGCAATATGAACCTCAATTCTTATCTTCTAAAGAGCACCGTGGTGGCGGCACTTGGGGGACTTCTTTTCGGGTTTGACACAGCCGTGATTGCTGGTACCACCCATGCACTGACGGAAACATTTCGTCTATCACCAGCGGCGCTGGGAATGACGGTTTCCGCAGCGCTATGGGGAACGATCCTGGGGTCCATGCTGGCTGGAATTCCCGGCGACAGATTTGGCCGCCGTGACAGTTTGCGCGCCATGGCCGTGCTCTACCTCGTTTCAGCTCTGGGCTGTGCCTTTGCTTGGAACTGGAGCGCGCTCGTTTTTTTCCGCTTCATCGGAGGCCTCGGCATCGGCGGCTCATCGGTGCTCGGCCCGATGTACATCGCGGAGGTTGCCCCCGCTAAATGGCGAGGCCGGCTCGTGGGGTTGTTTCAGTTCAACGTCGTCTTTGGAATTTTGCTTGCCTACCTGTCGAACTACATCGTAGGAACATTGCAGTTTGGCCCCGCCGAATGGCGATGGAAGCTGGGCATCCCGGCGGTTCCCGCCATACTTTTCCTGCTCTTTCTTTTTGGAATTCCGCGCAGTCCCCGCTGGCTGGTTAAGAAACAAAGGATTGCGGAAGCAAGAGACGTCCTCCGGCTGACGGGAGAGGAAAATTACGAGCAGGAGCTCCAGGAAATTATCGTATCGATCGATGCGGACCATGCCGCTAACGATTCGCTGTTCTCGTGGAAGTACCGCCTGCCGATTTTTCTAGCTGTTTCGATCGGCATGTTCAACCAGCTGTCCGGAATCAACGCGATCCTCTACTACTTGAATGATATTTTCGCTTTTGCCGGCTTCAACAAAGTGTCTTCCGACTTGCAGGCCGTGGCCATTGGCGCGACGAACTTGGTATTTACGATGCTGGCTATGTCCGTCATCGATCGTATCGGCCGCAAGACACTGTTGCTAATCGGTTCGGTAGGCACAGCGGCGTGTCTCGCCGGCGTTGCCGCCATCTTTTTTACTCGCAGCCACCAGGATCTTCTTGTATGGCTGCTGATTGGGTACATTGCATTCTTCGCATTTTCCCAGGGCGCGGTTATCTGGGTATTCATCAGTGAGGTCTTTCCCAATCGCGTAAGAGCTAAAGGCCAAAGTTTGGGCAGTTTCTCCCACTGGTTCATGAATGCGCTCATTTCCGGAATATTTCCACTTCTAGCCGCGTCCTCCGGCGGATACCCTTTCGTTTTTTTCTCCGTAATGATGGGGCTCCAGTTTTTCGTGGTCTTATTTGTGTATCCTGAAACGAAAGGCGTGTCTCTCGAGGAGATGCAAAAGAGGCTGGGGATCGCTTGAGCTGATCACAGCAGCGCACTGTTCCGTCAACAGAATACAGCTCTGGTCATCAAGCCCCGAGTTGTTCGACCGCACACCTACCATAAGAAAGCCAGAGGCTACGGAGGAGGAGGGATTCGAACCCCCGAGACCCTTTCGAGCCTAACGGTTTTCAAGACCGCCGGTTTCAACCGCTCACCCACTCCTCCGTTTTTAAGTATAGCTTGCAACAGCTCGTAGCGGGACGTTTGGTGCCAATTGTGGAGTCGATTGCTGCATCTTTGGTGCATATAGTCACCAAATTGTCACCAAAACTTTCGAGTTTCGCGACCGCCGCCTTTTTCGAATCGAGATTTTTATGCGTATAGTGCATGGCTACGATGACAGTCGAATGTCCGAGCCTGCATGGGCGGTCTCTGTTTTCGCTCGCTGCCGCAGGTCCGATGACCATGTTCTACATGCAGCGCGTCTAACCACCCAGGTGTCTTCGAATGCGAGAGCCTTCTGTGGAGGCGGACTCACCACGCCGGAAAACCAGGACTCTCGCTTGTTCTATAGATAGAGGCGCGATGCGGAGGCTCATGTGAGTGACGATTCCGTACCCCTGGCGCTACCGCTGCTCCAGTTAGCCGCCGGCTCCTCGGAGGTCACGACCCTGTATCGCGAACTACGCAAGCCCCTGCTGCGCTACCTGGTCTGTCTCGGACTTACGAGCGACGAAGCGCAGGATGTGGTGCAAGACGCGTTTCTCAGCCTGCAACGGCATCTGGCTTCGGATAGAACACAGGAAAACATCCGCGGCTGGCTGTTTCGCGTTGCCCACAATCAGGCCCGGAATCGCCAGACGAGCTACCATCGGCGATTCAGCGAACCGCTCGACGGCGAAATGGATTTTTTGGCGGACGACGCGACGCCGGAGCAACAGGTGCTTGAGAAAGAGAAGTTCCGGCGCCTCGCAACCGCGATTCGGTTGCTGACGGAGTCCGAACGGGAGTGTCTCCTGCTAAGGGCGGGAGGTTTGCGTTATCGTGAAATCGGAGAGGTCCTGGGAATAGCAACGTCCACGGTGGGAGACACTGTGGAGCGCGCGATCAAGAAGTTAGCGGAGAAATGCAATGTGTGACGCTCAAGCGAAATTAATCGCCTGGCTCGACGACGAGCTTTCGTCAGACGAAGCAGCTGGCGTGGAACGCCATATCAAAGAGTGCAAAGAATGTCGCAGCCGACTGGCAGCGTACGAACAGGTGAGTAACACCTTCGATGTGTACTGCGATGCTGTGGTGGCGGCGAAGACGCGTCGCCGGGTTCCGCGCTGGGTGCCTGTACTTGCGAGCGCTGCTGTGGCGGCAGTCGTGATGTTTCTGGCCTTCCCGCGGACTCACATCGAGCCGCCCCCGGTTCTCATTCCGACGATTACGGCTGCTTCTGTGGCGCTCCCCGCACCTCCTGAGCTGGAGTCTGCTCCAAGCAAGACGATCCACAGGCGGTACCCGGTTCCACCCGTCCAGGTTCGAGATGCGAAATGGCAGCCGATGGAGACTGCCGTGCAAATTGCCATTCCAGCGGAAGCGATGTTTCCACCGGGCGCCATGCCGAAAGGAATGAATTTCATCGCGGAACTGAGTATTGCCCCGGACGGATCGGTCAAACAGGTCCGCCTGCGGCAGTGAGTTCGTTGAATTAAAAAAGGAGAGTCATCACTATGAAACGCGCATTGGTTCTTGTTCTCGCTACCGCATCCTGCGCCTTCGCGCAAGAAAAGGGGAACGTGATCTATCAGACCACTGGCCCCGTGGGTGGCGTTGCCTCGGGGGGATTCGACAGAGCCTCAGGGCCTGTACTGGGTGCGCCGTATTCGGCCACAATCACGAATGAATCCATCCAGACCCTCGCGGATGGCAATCGCCTTGTGCAGACGAGCACGGGAACCACCGCGCGCGATTCGCAAGGCCGCACGCGTCAGGACACGGTCCTGCCAGCGATCGGGAATTTATCGGCGGCTAATGCGCCGCATCTGATTTTCATCCACGACCCGGTCGCGCAGACTTCCTATACCCTGAACCTGACGGATAAGACGGCACAGAAAATGCCCGCGCTTCCTCCACTTGCGGGGAGTACCGCGGGCGTGGCGGGCGCGACAGTCAGCATGAGAGTCGTCGAAGGGAACGGACCGGCGTTACCTCCGCCCGATGCCATGCTCACGACCATGGCTGCTCCCGCGCCTGGAGTATTCCTCGAAAAACATCTGTTTACGAGTGCGCAGGATGAGGGGAATTCAGAGGACCTTGGTTCTCAGACCATGGAAGGTGTCATCGTGAACGGGGTGCGGACGACACACACGATTCCGGCAGGACAAATCGGAAATGATCGGCCCATCACGATTGTTACGGAGGTCTGGACTTCGCCCGATCTTAAGACCGTGGTTTACAGCAAGCGGAGCGATCCACGCATGGGAGAACAGACTTTCCGCCTCACGAGCATCGTGCGCACGGAGCCGAACGCGTCGTTGTTCACCGTGCCGGCGGATTTCAAAATCGTGGACGGGCCGCAGCCGATCTTCTATCGGACGAAACAGTAGTAGCGCAGCGCAATCCAGCGAGCCAACCCGCGCACGCTGGTAGAAGAACCTGCTCAGCGCACGTGCGATTGTGACTGGCTATCCCGAAAGACTGTCGCCGCCATTGGGCTAGGCAGGATGGTCTTGTGGAGGATTCCTCACTCCCGCGCGTGCGCTAGCGTTTCGGCGTTTTAATTTTTCAAGACAGCCGGTTTCAACCGATCAGTCACTCCTCGTCTTCAATCCCTCGATTCCAGCCTTCTTTCAAGCTGTTGCAAGACCAGCTCTTAAATCGAAGTAGCGCTGGTCGATTCTGTAGTTGTAAAAACGAAGGCGCTCGTTCGATTCATTTCCAAGGCTTTGAACACTTTCATACCGCGCGCTGACTGGAACGGTGCGCGTCATCGTTGTGGCACCACAGAACAACTATGTCGTTACTACGGGGCTTCGCTAGATACCCATTCGAGTAGCGCGAGGCGTCTGAGGAGGGGATGTCGAACATATTGCGAAGCAAGCTGGTCACGAACGGAACGAATTGAGGTATTTCATGGTTGGCACCGGGGTGAAATCATGCTGAACCCCAAGAAACTGAAGGACATTCTGTCGGGATGCAGACACCGTGTTTGACAAACTGTCAGGAAAGTTAGGTTCTGTGTTCGTCGCGGCCTGAAAACTCAGTCACTTACACATCCTCAACGTTTGGAACGTCTGTTGCCCATAACTGCTGGGGATTGAATGCATTTCGGCCCGGTCGGCATGACAAAAATCTGAGGAGCGCCCGCGTCCTGAGTTAGAGATTCGGTTAATAAATCGAGGAAAGGTCGCGCTGAGCATGACACCTAGCCCAAGCTGCCGAAAAGCGCCGGTATTTATTCCATGAACAAACAATTGAGAGCATGTATTTCGTATCTCTCGGTCCTGTTCTTGTTCTGCGTGCCAGCCTATACACAGCAACAAGTTGAAAAGCAGCGCGTGGCACGCGAAGAAGGAGTGAGGGACCATCGTGTCGGAGAGCCTTCCGATTTGTCCCAGGAAAACCTAAGCCGCGTGGCGGCCTCTGCGGACCAGCTCAAAGAAGTACTGGTGAAGGACGCGGGGATTCTTGTGGAACTGAAGCGCTGGGTGGCGAAGGAAGCCACCGACAACGGTCAGATCGTGGAAGATTCTACACTGAGCGACCAGGCAATCTTTGACCGGCTCGAGCGGGACATAACATTTCGTTCGGTGGCCACGCGCCTTGTGCAGCGGTATGGCTACTTGCAGCCAAGTGTTAATCCGGATTCGGAGATCGGAAAGGAACAAGAACTCGTTTTGAAAGAGCGCGCGCGCCGCCTGGTACAGATTGAAGCCCAGGAAGATGCACAGTCGCTGGCACCACGCCAAGGCGCGGAGCAAGGCGAGGAGAAAGAAGAGCACAAGGCGCAAAGCAGAGAGTGCGATCCGCAGCGGGAAAGGTCCTGCGGCGAACCCTCGTCCGGTCGCACGCGTTTCGAAAGTCCATTCCCGCTAGAGACACCGGCAATCGAACCCAATTTGCTGCCTGCGGTGCCAAGTCAAACGCCTCCGTCGAGCGGAGGTCGGATGCTGCGAACGAGCGCAGGCCGGGGAGATTCGTCTTTGCAGGGAGGCTCCGAGTTTGAACTCAGTCAGGCGGCTGCCATGGAAGGGATGCGGCGCTCTGCAGACGGTTTTGGATCATCCTCGCAGCTGGGTTCGCTGGATGGTCTTCTGAATCAGGCCCGGGGCAATGGCTTGCAGAATTTTTCTTCGCTTTCCCCATTGGCAAACCGGAATGAAGGGAGAGAGGTTTCCGCTAGCGAAAAGGGGATGGGGCGCGGCGAGCGGCTCCCAGCGGAGCGTAATTTGCCGATGGATAGGAGTGTTCCTCCCGTCAGCATGGTCCGCAGACCAAGTCCTTATGCAGATATTCCGTCGCTTTACGACATGTATGTTCAAGCTTCCGGACGGGAGAGTACCCAGGAGCGTTTTGGGCTGAAGATTTTTCGCAACAACAGTTTGGAACCGGATGCCATCCCCATGGATCTGCCGGTCGGTCCTGAATATGTGGTTGGGCCGGGTGATGGCCTGGCGATTAATGTTTGGGGAGGCATTTCGCAGCGAATGTTTCGAATTGTGGATCGCGAAGGGCGCATCACGCTGCCGGAAGCGGGGCCCTTGCTGGTGAGCGGCCACTCGCTTGGCGATGTGCAACGGACCGTTCAGCAACTCCTGCGCACACAGTACCGTGATGTTTCGGCGG
>Ga0207120_1127_pt1 | contig 11938 bp, 13 predicted proteins | sample Alteio_BWMinHeat_40_FD_153509 | JGI IMG/M metagenome (GOLD analysis project Ga0207120, IMG submission 153509) | Enriched cells from forest soil in Barre Woods Harvard Forest LTER site, Petersham, Massachusetts, United States -... | ecosystem: Environmental > Terrestrial > Soil > Temperate forest >...
CCACGGACGTGCCGCCTTTTCGCGCCGCGCAAATCGTAGGAGCACGCTTCGCATTTTTTGTTTCGCTGGCTCATGTCAAAGACCGGCGATGGTGTTCGAGAGCGGTCTTAGAAACCGTTGTGAATATATCCGGCTTTACAACAGTCTGTGCAACCGTTGTCGTTGGCTTGATTAGTTCGCCATTCTGTTGTGCATCGAGCTTGGGGTCATGGGAATCATTACGCCCTTCGCGGGTGCGGCGAGTCCGATCTATGCCAACAGCGGCTATCTCCCGCCGGTGATTACAGGCGGCTCGGCATGATCTTTGGAGCGATCTTCCTCAGAGCGCTCCTCCTGCTCGGAGTTCCGTGGGCCGGAATACTCTGGGCGCGGTAGCGGTTCGGAAAAGTGTCCGAAAGTTTGTCAGGACGGTTTTGCTGGAGACGAAATTCCGAGTCGCTTCATCTTGTAAAAGAGCGTGGTGCGCTTCAGTCCCAGCCGGGCCGCGGCCCCGCGCGGTCCGCCGATCTGCCAGTTCGCCTTGTGACATGCGGCGAGAATTTCGTCACGGATCGTGTCCTCGAGTTTCTCACTCGTGGGCTCTGCGTGCAGCGTCACGCGCTTGTCAGGCGGTATCAGATCGAATGTTGTCCCACGAGCGAGGATGACTCCGCGGGCCACATAATTCTGCAGTTCACGAACATTTCCCGGCCAGGAATGATTGATCATGGACCGCATCGTGCGGTCCGAAATCGTGCGTATGTCTTTATTCATGGAGACCGAGAACTGCTTCACGAAATGCGTCACGAGTCCGGCAATATCCGTTTTTCGATCGCGCAGAGGCGGAAGAAAAATCGGAAAGATATGGAGTCTGTAAAACAGATCCTCCCGGAATTCCTGGTTTGAAACCATTTGCTGGAGATCCTGATTCGTTGCCGCAATGACCCGGATGTCTACCTTCGTCGTGCGCGTGCTTCCGATGGCTTCAAATTCCCGCTCCTGAAGCACTCGGAGTATTTTGGGTTGCGATTCAAGGGCATGTCTCCGATTTCGTCGAGGAACAATGTTCCGCGATCGGCGAGAGAGAAACAACCAACATGTGAATTGACGGCGCCCGTGAACGCTCCACGTTCGTGGCCGAACAGCTCGCTTTCAAGCAGTCCGGAGGGCATCGCCGCCGCGAAACAGCCCCGAACTGGCGATGGTATACGAACAGGAGAAACAAAAAGGCAATGCCAACCGCGCAACACTGGCCGTGGCCCGGAAGAAGGTGGCGTACCTGATCGCGGTTGATCGCCGGCAAAAAGGATTTCTGGTAGTAGAAAGCAAAAACCGCACCGCTGCGTAACGGGTGCGAAACACAGGAGGATTTCTTCAGCGCGCAGCCTGCCAGGTCTCGTCTTTAGCCGACTAGGCGACGGAGCGTAAGCTCCCGATGCCCCCATCGAATTGTTTCGGGACTGGCAGGAGAACACAAACTCAATCTTCTGTTCAAGACCACTCGCTGGTCTGAGGCAGCAAATGGATGTCTGGTTCTCGATCGAGGAGGAACCACCGCCGAGAGGCACGCAGGCGAGCTGAAGACCCTAAAGAATTCCATTCACGCGTTTCTCCTAAGCGCGTCGGGAGAGCTTTTGCCCTCTTGACACGGACTTATCATGGATGTCTGGTTCTCGATCGAGGAGGAACCACCGCCGAGAGGCACGCAGGCGAGCTGAAGACCCTAAAGAATTCCATTCACGCGCTTCTCCTAAGCGCGTCGGGAGAGCTTTTGCCCTCTTGACACGGACTTATCATGGATGTCGGCTAGAACGCGACTCGGAAGTTGGAACTACGCGGCGACATTCCAGCGAGTCACATGGGATCGCGGTCCACAACTCCCCTGCTGCGTAATGACCGACGGAGGTGCGCCATTGCTCACAGCACGCGGGAGCGAATGTCGATTTCGGAGACGAGGGTGCGGTGGACTGGGCATTTCTCGGCAATCTCAAGCAGCTTCGAGCGTTGCTCTTGAGTTAGCCGCCCCGCGAATTCGAGGTCGCTCTCGATGTGGTCAAGCATTCCTTCTTTGGTTTCGCAATCGGCGCAGTCGGCTGCGTGAATCTTGCTGTGGCGCAGGCTAACGGTGACTGCTTCGAGCGGCCAGCTCTTGCGTCGCGCATACAGCGCAACCGTCATCGAAGTTCAAGCGCCCAAGGCAGCAAGTAGTAAGTCGTAGGGAGTTGGGCCCGTGTCGGCTCCGCCGGCAGCCACGGGCTCGTCTGCCGTCAAAGCATGTCGGCCCGCGAGAATCTCCTGCGCAAATCCTGCCGCACTCCCGCGGTCTGCTCCTGAGAGCCAATCACGGGCTCGACTCGAAGATTGGCGAAGGCGGGGTGAAGGTTTCGGGAGGAGAAAAGCAGCGGCTCTCGATCGCGCGCGCTCTTCTGCGCCGGCCGCAATTGCTGGTGTTCGACGAAGCGACTTCGTCGCTTGATTCTTTGACGGAGGAAGAGATCAGCGAGACCATTCGGGATGTCGCCGTGAGCCGCGATGCCATCACGATATTGATCGCGCACCGGCTCTCCACCATCCTTCACGCGGATTGCATTTACGTGTTGGAACGGGGACGAATCGTGGAGAGCGGCCGCCACGAAGATCTGCTCGCAAGCAAGGGTCTCTATAGCGCGATGTGGCGGCAGCAGGTGGGGGAAGGCCGGGAGAAGTTGCTCAACCCTGCATGACCGATGGAACGTATCCTGCAAGTCGATACTAACCCCACCGGGCTATGAGCCGCGTTACGTAAATCGCTGGCCGTAGGCCCTGTTGGTAAGTGGACCGTCGAGGCTTGCGGCACGAGTTCGTTTAGCTACTCGTTTCTCGGCGGAGCTCTCTATGGGCCCAGTTCTGGCACCCTTGAACTAGCGATAATGATTCGGTCGGGGCGCGCAGTTTTTGTGTGGCCCGATTTTTTCCTGTCCCACTCGCCCACCCTAAGCGTCACAACGCACTCTTTCTCCCCACTGCCATCGTCTTTCAACAGGTGGCTGATGGCGCGGTGCAGGCAGTGTGCTACGCTAATTTGGTTATGAGTACCACCCTTCCCATTCCGCTGAGCGCATCGCTAACGGCGGAGCGGCGCGAGCTGCTCTTTCCGACGCTGAGCCCGGCGCAGATCGAGCGCATCGCAGCCCATGGCAAACGAAGGCGCGTTTCAGCGGGCGAGATCCTGGTCGAGCAGGGCGATCAAAACCTTCCGTTTTTTGTCGTGATCAGCGGCGCAATAGAAATCCTGCGTCCAAATGGCAACGAGGAAGAGCTAATTGCGGTGCACACCGCCGGGCAGTTTATGGGCGATGTAGGAATGCTTTCGGGCCGGCGCAGCTTGGTGCGCGCGCGGATGCGCGAGGGCGGGGAATTAGTGGAGGTCAATCGCGGGTGCTTGCAGAACCTGGTGCAGAGCGATGCCGACCTCAGCGAAATCTTAATGCGTGCTTTTATTTTCCGCCGAGTCGAACTGATCGCGCGCGGCTTAGGCGATGTAGTGCTTCTCGGGTCGGGCAATTCCGCTGGGACATTGCGCATCAGAGAGTTTCTTTCCCGCAATGGACACCCATACTCGTATGTCGATCTCGACAACGATACGGGCGTTCAGGAAGTATTGGACAGGTTCCAAGTCACGGCCGCAGAGGTTCCCGTGGTCATCTGCGGGGGCAAAACTGTTCTTCGCAATCCGACGAACCGGCAAGTAGCGGACTGCCTGGGGTTCAACGAAGGAATCGACCAGCAAGAAATACGCGACGTGATCATCGTGGGCGCAGGGCCGTCCGGGCTCTCGTCGGCGGTATACGCCGCGTCTGAGGGGCTTCGAGCGCTCGTGGTCGAAACGAACGCACCTGGCGGCCAGGCGGGTTCCAGTTCAAAAATCGAGAATTATTTGGGATTTCCGACAGGTATATCCGGACAGGAGCTTGCGGGCCGCGCCTACACACAGGCGCAAAAATTCGGCGCGGAAATGATGATCGCGCGGCGAGCCGTGAAGCTAAGCTGCGAACGCAAGCCCTATGCGATTGAAATTGATGGCGGCGCACGGCTTCCTGCGCGCACGATTATCATTGCGAGTGGGGCTGAGTACCGCACGCTGCCTTTGCAAAATTTGTCGAGTTTCGAGGGAGCGGGCGTCTACTATGGCGCGACGTTTATCGAGGCGCAGTTGTGCGGCGGCGAGGAAGTGATTGTCGTCGGTGGCGGCAACTCAGCGGGGCAAGCCGCGGTTTTCTTGTCACAGACCGCCAAGCATGTGCATGTGTTGATCCGGTCTGACGCGCTTGCTGACACCATGTCTCGGTACTTGATCCGCCGTATTGAAGAAAATCCGGCAATCACCCTTCACAAGCGCACAGAAATTGCCGCCTTGGAAGGGAATGGACGGCTCGAGCGCGTGCAATGGCGGAACAATCAGACCGGGGCGTTAGAGACTCACAACATCCGGCACGTTTTCATGATGACCGGAGCGAGCCCGAACACGCGATGGCTCGAAGGATGTGTTGTTCAGGATAAGCAGGGCTTCATCAAGACTGGACCAAATTTGACGCCGGAAGATCTCGCCAGCGCACGCTGGCCGCTGGGGCGCACTCCGTATATTTTCGAAACCAGTTTGCCGGGCGTGTTTGCGGTTGGCGATGTGCGCTCGGGCAACATGAAGCGCGTGGCGTCGGCAGTCGGCGAAGGATCGACGGCGATTAGCTTGGTGCATCAAACGTTGCACGAATGACGCGGCGGCCAGCTTAGGCGGAAAACACGGGCAAGGGTTGCCGAGACGGGGCCTAGTCCTGACAGAGTTCAGGACAGTTCGGAGTTCTTACGAAGCGAGCCGTTGCTTCAACGCGGTAAGGGTGCCAGGGTTCGCCTTGATCTTTAGACAAACACCCTTTTCCTCGTACGACTCGCTGAGCACGTGGACGTCCTTGCGAATGTCGGCGAGCACACCTTCCTTGCCGTAGGGAACGACGAGCTCCGCCTCAGTCATAGTATCGAGAAAGAAAGTGACGAGACGAGAGTGAAGTACCTCGATGTCCTGGGGATTGAGTGCGGACATCGCAATGGCCTCGGGGAACTCTTTCTCCAGCAAAGCCTTCCACGAAGAATCGACGGCATCGGGCCCTTGGCCCTGAAAACTCGCAAGCCCTGGCACTCCCGGCTGCGCAAAGGCTTCCGCTACAGTTTGGGAATCGGCACGCTGGCAACCACCTGTTGCTGATAGTGGTTTGGGTTAGAACCATCGTCGAAGGTGCTCACCGAGGTTGTGTATTCGGTGGAACCGCCAGAGGTATTTCCAAAATAGTCCCCGATGAAAGTCTCGCTGTTGCAGATGAACCGCGGGTGAGGCGCGTTGAGTTGCGAGTCCCAGGTGCTCGCCGACAGGCGGATGTTATGGCCAATGGGTTGCAGCGTTGGGTTGTAAAACTGGATCGCGGTATTGACGCAGAAATTGGAGCGGCCGTAAGGGGTGCCTGGAGAAGCGCTGGTGCCGGGATCGAGAGCAATCCCCGCGCCGACGGCCTCAGCAGTTCCGGACGCCGGACAAGACAGCCGGCGATCATAGAATGCAATGCTGACCGTGTCGGTGACTCCGTTATCAGCGACATTCAGATTCGGTTGTAGCTCGTCCACTGCAATCAGGAGTCTCGAACGCAGCACATCCGGCTTGTAGATGGCCTCGTGATGATCGTAGTCCTACAAGAGAGCCAGAACTTGCTGAAGGGTTAGGCCGGGAATAAAACTAAGGGCGATCCAATGGTGTATGAGTCCGTTTGGAACCCTGATGCGCTTCTCATTTTCGAGTGTTTCCAACTGCTCGATGACAACATTTCCCTGCCGAAGCTGCGTGTAAAGCTTATCTCGCTGCAGTTCTGGTAAGGTGTCCACCCAGAGGAAGGCCCTCGCGCATCCCCTCGGTCATTCGATCTTCGGTAATTCGAACGTATTGATTGAATGCCTCCGTGGTTTCTTGCTTTAATTCAGCTGCGCCTGCTTCACCGTCCGCAGGTGATCGGCAAGCTTGGTTCTCTTTCGTCCTCAGGAGGCCACGCGGAATGAAATCCGCACGCGGGCTGGAAAATCTACCGGGTGCCCATCCCGTGTTGCTGGCTTGAAGTGGATTTGTTTTGCCGCCTGGACTGCTGCTTCATCAAGACCGTGGCCCAGGCCGCTCACCACACCGTTCACCTGAAGTTGGCCGGATGCGAGGAAGACCACATCTAGAATTACGTCGCCTTCGATTCGGAGAGTACGGGCTTCGTCCGAATAAACGGGGTGCGGCCTATCCAAAATGCTAACAGGAGAGTTCCCGCCTCCCTTGCCGAGCGCTTGTTTATTCGGTCCCTCAGCGACCGTGCCGCGCATGCCGTTGGCGCCGCCACTGCCGCTGCCCGGGCCGCCGGCCAGAAGAGGCGACCCGGATCGATTTATGTTGGCGGCGCGGTTCGGATTTCCGGGCCCCGCGATTCCGTTCGGGTCGCCAAAGCCGCCGGTCTGCACTTTGTTCGCTGCAGCAACCAGCGTTCCCGGCACGGTGCTGCCGGACCCAAGATTCTCGATCTTCACTTCCTCTTTCGGACGCTTGGGCTGCGTGGCCGGATAATCCACTATGGCGACTTCTAACACCGGGTTGAGGTCTATCGGCTTCGCGTCTACCGTACGTATCTTAGCTGTCTCAGGCTTCAAAACGATAAAGATGTGCGGCTGCTTAGGGTTCAACTTCACCGGCACCAGTTCCGGCGCCACCGGCATTGGTTCCAGCTCAACAGGCTTTGGTTTCGGTGGAGGAACTTTAACTTTAGCCTTTATCTTTGGCGGCTTTGGAGGAGGAGGTGGTGGTGGCTCCGGCTCCGGGGCGACCGGGATTTCCGTGACGGGCTGCATCAACTCCACGTAAGTATATTTCAGGGCGGTATTCATCTGGTCCGGGAAAATCTGCGGTAGCAAAAGCAGGACAGCCAGGATTGCCAATTGTCCGCCAGCGCTCAGCCCGATGCGGCCCCAGCGTGGCTTCGCCTCAGGGAGAAGCGCTAAGCGGGCGGGGACCCTTTTCGCCCCGATCGCGTCTTTCCACGCCTGCGAGTTGACGCTTTTGCGCTTTGGGACCAGCCCCACGCCTAAGCGCAATCCTCCTGGTTTTGGTCCGAGATTCGGTCTTGGCGCGAGATTCGGTCTTGGCGCGAGATTCGGTCTTGATTCGAGATTCGGTTTCGGTCCGAGATTCGGTTTTGGTGAGAGGATCGGTTTTGGTGCGAGATCAGGTCCTGGTCCGAGATTCGGTTTTGGCGCGAGATTCGGTCTTGATTCGAGATTCGGTTTTGGTCCTAGATTCGGTTTTGGTCCGAGACTCGGCTTTGGTCCGAGACTCGGCTTTTGTGCGAGAATCCTAGCTATCTCGCCGGCGTACGGGTGCCGTTTGCCAAGCTCACGTGAAGCTGAATCCCCCATCTTGAGCACCCTACCAATCCAGAGGACCAGGTGTCATCTGTACATGAGTTCAGTTTAAGGACAGGGTTATGCTGAACAGCAACGTCTGTGCCTACCGAAAATCTCCTCTGGCCGCAAAAAGACCGTATAACAATGTTACATGCCTTGCCTTCCCAGGCCCTCACGTCGATATGGATGTCGCTGATTCTTGAGCTCTTTGCGTCCGATATCATTTTCGCGAACCACAGTTGCTGCGAACGATCAAAGCCACTCCAAACGGCGCCCTTTTCATAATGCGCTAATCAGGATTAGCCAAGTGTGTTACGTTTCGTCCCGGCCAGTGCTGGAACAAATAGAGTGCGATTTTCTACGACCCCAAGGTTTGATTCGACATGTTCAAACCATGGTTAATTCTTCCCCGGAGACGCGCCGAATGTTTAGGATCCTGCGACTGGCACTCTTGCTCCTCTTGATCGCCTGGCTACTCCGCCAGGTTCGCAAGCCAAGGGGTCCGCTGGGTAAGCGCGTAGTGCGGGCCATGGATCTCGGTCATTCCAAGATGACCGACTGGGCGCTGCAACAGGTGACCGTGCCGAAGGACGCCGCGATTCTGGACGTCGGTTGTGGCGGCGGGCGGACGGTGCGCAGACTCGCGGCCTTCCCGGAGTAGACCCGACCACGAACGCTCCAGGCTCGGGCGTAGTGATTGATTTGGCATCCTCGACTCCTACGGTCCTCCCAGATGGAAGCGTGCTATTCGGCGCGATAACTACGTACAACGCGTCAAGGGGCCACCTGATGAAGTTCAGTTCGAAAGGTGTGTTTTTGACCGCGTTCGACTTTGGCTGGGACTCGACCCCCGCCGTGGTTCCCCACGACGACACCTGCTCGATTGTCATCAAGGACAACCACTATGGCGGCATAGGGCTCTTTTGCTCCGACCCGACCAGCCCGATCTGCTCGCCACTACCAAACGGACCTTTTTACATAACCAGGCTGAACGCGAACCTGCAACCGGAATGGAAGTTCAAGAACACCGACGGCAGCCTTTACGTACTCAAGCGAAACGGAACGCTAAGGCACAGACTCTTTCTCAATCTAGCCATAGGCGCAGCTTACACGCCGCTTTCGATTGGTCCGGATGGAAAGATTTACACACAGAATGACGGCCACCTCTTTGTTGAGGGCGATGAGGGCGAACAGACGCGAATGACCAGGTCTGGGAATATGGCTTGCCTACCCAAATCCGCGCGGGGGCCCATGGCCTCTGATCCACGCGCATTGTCATGCGTGCGGCTTGACGCTTGATTGCCATGTGCAACCCAATTTGGCGCGCCGTCCGCGGTCTGTACGCCCAGCTCAAACGGACCTCCCATCACGTGAAGGCCGGCCTTCTCATCCTTGAGAAAGAGTAGGTCACGGGCTAGAAACGGGGTTCGAGGAGATCGGAGCGTGAGCAGCGCTCCTTAGCAGGGCAATTGCCCCAACCGGAGTACCTTCCGGGTAGCTCGTCATCCGCCCGGAACCGGTGCCGCGCGGGTTTGCCCTTTCAGACGTACGGCCAGTGTCTTTAGTATTTCGCGCGAAAGCTGATCATCTGATACGGCGCGGGCCACACCGATGGCACCGACAAGAGCGCAATAGGTCAGGATTGCTTGCGATCTTGCTGTGCCCTTATCCTCCTCGTTCGTGCCACGAATCAGAGTCGCGAGTAACTCAATACTGTCTCGAATTTCCCGAGTGACCACAGCGCGAGTTCGCTTGTCGCTGCGTGCGATATCTCCTGCCAAAGCGACGACCGGACAGCCCCTTCCTGGTTGATTGCGGTGCTCCTCGCTCAAGTAATCATCGACTAGCCACTCGTACGTAACGGGCGGCCCGCCCGACGCAGCGGCATCCACCTGACGCTTCCACGCTCCTAGCGCAGACCCAACGGCCTCAGCCACTAAGTCGTCGCGCGAATCGAAGTGTTTGTAGAAGCCTCCCACGGTAAGACCGGCTTCCTTCATCAGGTCTGCGATTCCGACCCCCGCAAGCCCCTCTTCGCGGAATCTCTTTGAGGCAATAGCAACGATACGCTTATGAGTTTTCGCCTTTTCAGCCTTGGAATGGCCCATTGAGTCCCCCAAAAGAAAGCCCGAAATCGATGTATCCCTTGCATAAGGGCTAGCATCCAAGCTCACGAACAGGATTATAACGACAATCCACATTAAACGCAAGGAGGCGGACATGAGACTCGAAGGAAAAGTTGCACTGGGCTGATCGAGTGCCGCCGCCAGGGACAATGCGTGCAGAATCGGGCAGTGCCCTAGACGATCGAAGACTGCGCGCGGGAGCTGTCCAGACTGTCCCGACCCAAGAAGCGGTCCCGACGCAGAGGAAGGGTCAACGCGCAGCCCGCAACCTAAGCGTCCTGAATACGCTTCCGGTTTGCTCCGGGTAAGTCGGCCTCTCCTCAGGAAATCGAGCACTGACGAGATGCGTGTTTGTCGGTACTAACTGGACCGGCGAGCTGATAACTTCCGGGTTGCCCGTCATCCGGCAGTAATGCCGCTGAGCTTCTTTCCTGCACCTGCGGAGAAGCTCCTAAGGCCCAACGGTGTCACCAGATCCTCTCAGTCATTCCGAGCGAGTTGAATTCGCTAGCTGAACAGGTCAAGGACGAGCTTCGTAGACGACGTTAAACGGTGTCTCCGCAGCTCGCCGGAAGCGGCTGAAGCCGGCTGCGGTGGCGACCTCGCGAATGCGTTTTTCGCCGGACTGCGCGCCCAGGCACAGCGCGACTTCCTGTGAGCGCGAACAGGGCGTGCACAATAGAGTTGAAAAAGAGTAATACACGCGGCCCACCGGATTCAGATTGTCCTTTAGCTCATCGTTAGCGAACGGTTCGACGATCATCCATGTGCCATCCTTGCTCAGTGAATCGCGCACATGAGTTGCGGCGCCCACCGGATCACCCATGTCGTGCAGACAATCGAACACAGTAACCAACTCGTAGTCCTTGCCCGGAAACTCCTTGGCCTTTGCGACACCAAAGTTGAGGCGAACCTCGAGACCTTCTTTGGCGGCGGTGGCCCGGGCGCCCTCAATGGATTTGTCGTGATAGTCAAAGCCGAAGAATTGCGATTTCGGGAAGGCTTTGGCCATCAGCACCGTAGACGCGCCTTTGCCGCAGCCCACATCGGCGACGCGCGCGCCGCCCTCGAGCTTCGCCTTTACGCCGTCCAGAGAAGGTATCCACGAACTTATGAGGTTGGCTGCATAGCTCGGCCGGAAGAATTTCTCGCAGCCATGAAACACGTCGTCGTCGTGCTCATGCCAGCCCATGCCTGCGCCGGAGCGGAAGGACTCGGCGATCCTCTGAACAGCAGCAAGAGAGCCGAGAGCCAATTGGAACGCGCCGGGAATGTAAGCGGGACTGTCTTCGTTCGCCAGCATAAACGCTTGTTCTTCGCTCAGACTGAACTTGCGCGTCTTTTCGTTGTATGTGACGTACCCGCCGGCGGCTTGCGAACCCAGCCATTCGCGCACATAGCGTTCATCTGTTTTGGTCTTTGCCGCGAGTTCGGCGGAGTCCACGGGGCCTTCAGCGAGAGCCTTGTACAACCCCAGCTTTTCCCCAATCACCACCATGCCGGAGTGGACCGCGGCTCCCAGATCCCCAACGAATTGCCCTACGAACACATTCAGTTTGTCCACGTCGACTGCCATTCTTGTTCTCCTTTGTGACCACAATTTTTTGAATTTACATTCAGTAATGCTCTGGCGGGGTTCTGACGAAACTATCCCTTGGGTCCGGCCCAGGAACCGTTGCCGCCGCTTCCTGGGCAGCTCGGCATGCACTTAATGGACTACCTATTCCTGCTCGGGTCATCGTCTGGATTGACGTAGTTGAACTGTAAGGGAGATTGTCCGTGAACCTGCACGATCGTTTCTCCGCAAGCCATGGCGTAGTGGTGCATCTCGGGGTCGAGAAAAGCAAAGCTTCCGGCGATGAACGCCTTCATCTTATTGGTGTCGAATTCATCCCCCATCCCTACTTTGAACGTCCCGGAGATGATCGTGACGTTTTCGCGTAGAGGATGCCAGTGGGGGTCGATGCGGAACCCATCCGGCATCTTCAGGCGAATCGTGAAGTCGCCGTTGGACGCGGTCGGGTTGCCTTCGAGCACGGCGAACTGCGCGCCCGGGCGCACAACCGGCGATGCGGGCCCCCAAGGAATTGTATCCGGACTGAATGCGTTGGTTTCGTGTGAATGATTGTTTACGGCAATGCTGAGTGGCCGCGCTGCCCAGGCGAACGAGCCAGCCAGTGTGAGTAGAAGCAAAAAGAATCGTTTCATGATTGAGCCTCCGTTGCTCAGTACCGAATGGCGAGAATAATGTCTTGAGGGGACGATCATTCCAATGAAGAGCGCATACCGCTTGTATATCTTTCGCATATCGTCGGAAATTATTGATTCTTACGGGATAATGCGTTGCAATAACCTCATGCGACATTCAAGGCCGCCAG
>Ga0207120_1146_pt1 | contig 11813 bp, 11 predicted proteins | sample Alteio_BWMinHeat_40_FD_153509 | JGI IMG/M metagenome (GOLD analysis project Ga0207120, IMG submission 153509) | Enriched cells from forest soil in Barre Woods Harvard Forest LTER site, Petersham, Massachusetts, United States -... | ecosystem: Environmental > Terrestrial > Soil > Temperate forest >...
CGGTAAACTGATGCATAAAATCTCCAGGAATTGTAAGCAGTTTCAAGCTCTGCCTGCCAATTACGTCCTTTATGAAAAAGTCCATAGGCCTTATTCGAGGATGCTAGCGAGTCCAAAATAGAACAAAGACCATTTAGATCCGTGCACGCTCGTGAAAGAATCAAGTCATACTTATTATGTAAGTTTTCGACACGATCATTAATAATTGAGACCTTGGTACCTGTTTGACGAGCAACTTCGGAAAGAAACAAACATTTTTTCTGGTTACTATCGCATAAAGTCACCTTCTGAAAGCCGCATATAGCCAACACCATACCTGGAAAACCAGCCCCGCTCCCAACATCTATAATTGATAAGTGATTATTTGCATTTGAGGTGTCATCTAATAATGAATTATCTTTCTCAGTCCTCTCAATGGGTTGTTCGAAAATAGTCAATCTGTTAAGAACATGGGGTTCAAACTCTTGGGAAGAAGTGCCCTCAAGTGAAGTTATTGTCTGAATAATCGGTATAAGCTGAAGCGAATCTATAACATGACGAGAAATAAACTCAGCAAGGGTATCTTCCTGAACCAAAGATGTCCTTCGATTCCACTCTCTTAACAATGTTTCATACATTTTGATCTTTTGAATTGTATCGCTGGAGACAAGTTGATCGAGAGAAAGATTCATTGAGTAGCCCAGCTTGGAATAATAGAAAATAAAAACATAAAACTATAAAACCATTTATCTCAAAACTTCACGTTTGCCAACATGATTCGCTGAACGAACGACACCATTCTTCTCCATTGTTTCAATAATCCCAGCGGCTTTATTATATCCAATTTGCAAATGCCGTTGAATAAAACTTGTCGAAGCTTTCCCTTCACGAATCACAAGTTCAACCGCCTGATTATAGAGATTATCTCCCCCACGTCCACCGTCATCATCGAAATTAATGAAGTCACTCTCATCATCCGTAATTCCTTCTATATAAGTCGGTTCCGCTTGAGATTTCAAAAAAGCAACGACGCGTTCAACTTCGTCATCCTTTACGAAAGGCCCATGCACACGAGTTATGCGGCCTCCTCCAGCCATATAGAGCATATCTCCCTGTCCTAACAATTGCTCAGCACCTTGTTCTCCTAAAATCGTACGGCTGTCAATTTTTGAGGTAACTTGGAAACTAATGCGCGTTGGAAAATTTGCCTTAATCGTTCCCGTAATAACATCAACCGATGGACGCTGCGTCGCCATAATAAGATGAATACCTGCAGCACGAGCCATTTGAGCCAAACGCTGGACTGCTCCCTCAATTTCTTTGCCCGCAACCATCATAAGATCCGCCATTTCATCAACGACAACAACAATATATGGCAAGGCCTCAAGATCTAGAGGTTGATTTTCAAATATCGGCTTACCGGAATCGGGGTCAAAACCCGTTTGAACACGTCTGACAAGTAACTCACCAGATTGGCGAGCTTCTTTAACCCGAACATTATAACCATCTATATTTCGCACACCCAGCTTAGACATAGCTCGATAACGATTTTCCATTTCACGTACAGCCCACTTTAAAGCAACGATGGCTTTCTTAGGATCCGTAACGACAGGGGATAATAAATGGGGAATACCATCATAAACAGACAATTCCAACATCTTCGGATCAATCATAATGAACTTACACTGGTCCGGCGATAGCCGAAACAAAAGGGATAAGATCATCGTATTCACAGCAACGGACTTTCCTGACCCCGTCGTTCCGGCAACCAAAAGATGCGGCATGCGTGTCAAATCAGCAATTACGGGTTGCCCACCGATGTCTTTCCCAAGAATAAGAGCCAAATTCGTCGTTGTTTTCTCATATGACTCAGATTGAAGCATTTCACGTAAATAAACCGTTTCACGGGTAGCATTTGGTAACTCAATTCCAATAACGTTTCGCCCGGGAATAACAGCAATACGAGCAGACAAAGCGCTCATCGAACGTGCAATATCATCCGCTAGGCCAATGACCCGAGAGGTTTTAATCCCAGCAGCAGGCTTAAACTCATACATGGTAACAACAGGACCAGGACGCACTGTTACAACTTCTCCCCGCACCCCAAACTCTTCCAATACCGTTCTTAGATGAATGGCTGATTCTTCCAAAACTTGAGGATCAATAGTTTGAGTTGCTTTGCGTAAGGATGGATCCAACAAATCGAGAGACGGGAGTTCATAATCCTCCCACCCCATAGATCCCAAATCAGCGCATGATTCATACGCATACTTAGATGGAGAACCATCTTCATCCATCAATTCCTCATCGTAAGAACCTGAAGCAAGAGGAGGAACATCCACACCAGATTCTTCCCCTGTTTTGGGTTTAAAAGAATCACTCCATATAATGGCTGTCTTTGGCTTCTCTTCCTTAAGAGACGGAGCAAATATGGCCCGATCTTCAGGGGTGACATGAAGGGAACCCTCATTTCGCTCAAAGGAAACCATCGATGGGGATAGGGTATCCTGACTCTCGTTATCAACTCCCTCATCGTTAAGAAAGGAAGAAGAGCTTCTCGTATTTGAAATAACGATTCGACCCATCTCAGGAGGAATTCTGTCGTTAGTGCCTCTCGTGCCCCATAAAAAAAGACGTGACACACCTTGGTATACGAATTGGATGATAGATTTTACAAAATCCCCAAAAGCCAAAATTCCTTGACCCATTTGTTTTAAGGATATACCCACGCTTAAAGCAAGAAAAACAATTGATAGGGCTGAAAATACAATACTGGAGCCGATAAAGGAAAGGCGAGAAGTTCCAATAATTTGATGGGCTTGATAATAAAAAATGTCACCCAGAGCCCCCCCTAAGCTATTAGGCAGAATCCACGCCTTCGGCGCAGTCCATTGAGCAGCAACACTGCTCCCTAGAAGAATCGCACACAACAAAGCTAAAACACGAAAGGAGGCCCATCTCAATGGAAGGGTGGCCATAGACCGGATACCCCACCCCAGAAAGGCAATAATCCAAAACACAGTGGCAACACCAAATGTTTGTAAAAGGGTATCTGCCACAACAGCACCGGGATAAGCCATAATGTTTTTAGCTGTTCCCTCGATAGCCAAATTCCAGGAGGGGTCTGTTGGGTGATAAGTCACCAAAATGGCGGCCAGGAGAATCCCCAAACACACCATAAAAAAACCCATAAATTGACCCGCTCGGCGTTTTAAAAATGCCGCCATTCCAGAAGGTAAAAAGGCATGTCTGCCAAATGAACGAGCGCGTATTGCCATGAAAATCTTTTTGTGAGAGTTATCCAGAAGCCCTAAAATTAATAAACGATGCGCTTCTTGCGTATTTATATCATAATTTCAACTATTCATGAAGGAGAATTCGCCAAATAATAGTGTTGAAGCTGGTGCCGCCGGAGAGAATCGAACTCTCGACCCCACCCTTACCAAGGGTGTGCTCTACCACTGAGCCACGGCGGCTTCGGGTACCGAAGAAACCATGGCATAGGTATAAATCGGATTCAAGATGATTTTGCGTGAAGCAAGTTTGAGTCGCCTACAAAAATGGCGGGAAAAGCCAATTTTCTCAATGAGAAATGAATTGAGAGACAACGGGGTATATGCTAGGTATACCTCAGGAACTTTAGCCAATAGAGGGAGCACTCTCATGAGATTCTATAATATTCGCCCTATTACCATCTTATTAACCGTATTCCTGTTTCAAGTAGGAACAGCTCTTGGTCTTGCCCCAGAAATTATTCCTCACCGGGGTGGGAAAGGCGAACGACCGGAAAATATAATTCAGTCTTTTCAAGACTGCGTTGCTTTGGGAGCAACATCATTAGAACTTGATGTGCAAGTTACCAAAGACGGCCTTGCGGTTGTGTACCATCCGGGTGATTTGTCGGCAAATACAGATGGAAAAGGGAAAGTTAATGAATTTTCTTATGATGAGCTCCAAAAGCTAGATGCTGCTTATAAGTTTGAGAAAAATGGGACCTTTCCTCAAAGAGGGAGGGGTCATAAAATTCCGCTTCTTGAAGAGGTCTTGATCAGATTTCCAACCACAAACATTATTGTTGATTTAAAGTCTCTCCCCGCTGACAAGGTAATTGAAGCCGTTGCAAAAGTTGCAGTTGAGCTAAAAGCATGGGATAGGCTTGTGTTTTATTCAACAGATGACAGCCACCTTCTCTATTTAAAGAAGAATTATCCTCAAGCCAAATCGTTTGAGAGTCGAAAAAATACGGTGGAGGAATTACTCAATGTCACCGGGTCAACGGAACTTTCGAAAACAGAAGAACCCATTTGGTTGGGCTTTGAGCTTGTAAGACAACTAAAGGTAACAGAAAAACTAGCCCTCGGTGACGCCGAATATCCTGTTAATCTACTTGTTTGGACAGAACCCGGCATTAAACGCATTCGGGAAAAACTCCCCCAAGCTAAATTTGTCCTGTTTGGCATTAACACGGTCGAAGATTACCAAAAAGCAGAAACCCTTGGAGCTTATGCTGTCTATTCCGACAATCCAACTCTTTTAGTGAATTTTAGGAAAACAAATGACCGCAAATCAAGCTAAACCGCCCTCTAACACGAAAGGTGTGAAAACAGAGCGCGAGAAGCGGTTAAGCGTCGCTTTGCGAGAAAATTTGCGCAAGCGCAAATCTCAAAGTCAGGAACGCGAGAAATCGAAAAAGCTACCTGAACGGGATGGGGAAGATTAGATTTAGAAGCTATCTTAATGAATTTTGGATGCTGTATATACACGAATCCATTCTTGCGACAAGGGACGTCTTATCATAAGATTCATTCCCCCCTTTTGAAAAAACACTTCCAAATATTTTCCCAAATCGTGTAGGTTTGTTTATAAAGCTAATACCATCAAATTTATGATTATAAAGGTTTTCATTCACATGCCCATATTGCCTGATCATTGGATTCGCCAACAAGCTCTTAACCACAAGATGATTGAACCTTTTGTGGACAATCAAGTCCGCGCAATGGAATCAACTGAGGAAGAACGCGCCATTGTTAATGGCCCTTTGGGATCGAGAGCCCCTCTATTAGTTCCAAAACCCGAAGGGGTTATTTCTTATGGTGTCTCTTCCTATGGGTATGATGCACGCGTTTCCGACGAATTTAAGATTTTTACAAACGTCGATAGCGCAGTCGTAGATCCGAAAAATTTTTCCGCTAATAGCTTTGTGGATCGCAAAACGGATGTATGCATCATTCCTCCTAATAGTTTTGCTCTCGCCCGTACGGTGGAATATTTTCGCATTCCCCGAGATGTTTTGGTCATTTGCTTAGGCAAATCCACCTACGCCCGATGTGGAATCATTGTGAATGTTACCCCCTTAGAGCCAGAATGGGAGGGTCATGTGACTTTAGAGTTTTCCAACACAACGCCCTTACCTGCCAAAATTTATGCCAACGAAGGCGCCTGTCAGTTTTTATTCCTAAAGGCGGATCAAGTTTGCGATGTCTCTTACCGAGATCGCTTAGGTAAATACATGGGGCAAAAGGGTGTGACCTTACCCCGACTTTAAAGAATGCTATTTTTGAAACGATGAGATTGCCCTAAAAACGAGATTGAAAGGATACGATTAGGAAATGCAGCAAATTAAAATTACAGGGGGAATTCCCCTGAAGGGAGAAATCTCCATCAGTGGCGCCAAAAATGCCGCTCTTCCTTTGATGACAGCTGCTTTGTTGACGGATGAACCCCTTATCCTAACCAATATGCCCAATCTTGCAGATATTACTTCTATGCTGGCTCTTTTGGATCAGCACGGCGTAGACTTGACCAGCGATTTACCCAACAAGGCTTTAACGCTTACCGCTCACAAAATTCATAACACAACGGCACCCTATGACATTGTGAGAAAAATGCGCGCCTCCATCCTCGTTTTGGGACCGCTTTTGGCGCGATGTGGGCATGCAAAAGTTTCGCTTCCTGGGGGTTGTGCTATTGGTGTACGTCCCATCGATATTCACTTAAGTGGATTAAGTGATTTAGGGGCAGAGATTGATTTGCTCGATGGTTACATTCATGCAAAAGCACCTAAAGGCCTTATCGGCACAACGATCACCATGCCCATAATTTCGGTGACAGCTACAGAAAATCTCATGATGGCAGCTTGTCTGGCCAAGGGGGAAACCCGCCTTATAAATGCTGCCCGAGAACCAGAAATCGCTGACTTAGCCAATTGTTTGATTGCCATGGGCGCAGATATTTCAGGTGCCGGCACAGATACGATAACCATTCAAGGAACAAAACGCCTCCATGGCGCTACCCATCACGTTATCCCTGATCGTATTGAAACAGGCACTTACGCTATGGCCGCAGCGATCACAAAAGGCTCCATTCATTTAACCAATACCTCCCTTGAGTTGATTCCTTCAGCCTCTTCTCTCCTTCAAAAAGCAGGTATTGTTTTAACACCAACAGAAGTGGGCTTTAAAGTCGAAGCACAAATAGAAGACATTCAAGGGGTTGACATCATGACAGAACCCTTCCCAGGATTTGCCACTGACTTGCAAGCCCAGATGATGGCTCTCATGGCTATCTGTCAAGGAGCATCTCTTGTCACAGAAACCATTTGGGAAAACCGATTCATGCATGTCCCAGAATTGTGCCGTATGGGGGCAAACATCACAGTACACGGATCATCAGCCTTAGTACGGGGTGTCCCTTCCTTGCGTGGCGCGCCCGTTATGGCCACAGACTTGCGAGCATCGGTGTGTTTAGTCTTAGCTGGATTAGCCGCGACAGGAGAAACTTTGATCAATCGCGTTTATCATCTTGATCGTGGATACGAACGGGTGGAAGATAAGTTAGGAAAATGTGGAGCGATTATCGAACGTATTGCGGAGTAGGGGGTCCATATGTCATTTGAGTTTGTGCCACTTCGGCTGTTAGCCAAGGATAAAGAAGACCTAACGATCGTGGCAACGCACTTGCAAGATGCTATGCTCCCGTTGATGTCTTTTGTGTATGAACCTAAAAAAGAGACATTTTCTCTATTAGCCAATCGATTTTGTTGGGAACACCCCCCCATAGATCATGAAGGCGCGCCGATGTATCACCGAGTACATTCGGGCATTACCTTCAATAACGTTGAAAAAATTCATTATCGAGGATTTGACCGTAAAAAAGGTCCTGAGATATTAAATCTCCTCACTTTACAAGCCAAAACCGGCGCCATTCATATGATTTGTTCCGGTAATAATGAAATTCGAATCACTTCGAAAAAACTTCATTGCCACCTAGGCGACATCCACCACCCGTGGCCAACTCGGAAAAAGCCCACTCATATTTATGAACATATTGAACAGATGCAAGGAGCGGGCTTGTTAAGTGCAAGATAACCCAACGTGGTTGTTTAGAGTGGGTCGGTACAAATTAATGTATGTAACAAGTGGCTGTGATGTGCTAAACAGTTAAATGAATTATTATAATGCGTGATTATTTTTAAGGAGCGAGTCAAAATCGAATGGCAAAAGAAGATCTAATTGAGTTCAATGGTGTCGTAATCGAACTCCTGCCTAATGCAATGTTCCGCGTTCGTTTAGAAAACGACCATGTTATTTTAGCTCACACCTCTGGAAAGATGCGTAAAAATCGTATTCGCGTACTTGTGGGCGATAAAGTCACCGTTGAAATGACGCCTTATGATCTTACCAAAGGGCGAATTACTTTCCGTCAGAAATAGGATCATCTTGCCATGAATGATGATCCGAAATGTCCATAACGCTCCTGATAAGTCACAATAAAGGTCAACGACGTGTTTTCTACTTGAAAGACGGTCAAGTCCTTGACGTCGATCTGGAATTGTCCGCCTCAAAATCTCCCGAATTTGCCTACCTGGATAGAATTTACTGGGGTCAGGTCATTCATGCTAAACCCTCTCATTCTTTTGTAAAACTATCCAAAAATCAAGTTGGCCTTCTGCCTCTTGAACACCCCTTTCCCAAACCAATTGAAGGGCAAACCGTTCTTGTGCAGATTCGTCGGGAAGCCATTCCAGATAAAGGAACACACCATAAAGGACCAATCCTAACCCAAAAAATCATCTTCGGAGGCCGTTATTGTTTGTTCCATCCCTTCCAGAAGAAGCGCCTCATTTCCTCAAAATTACGAGACCCTTCCACACGAAATCGTCTTCAATCGATTATTTCTGCCGACGAGCCCATTACATTACGCGAATCTGCAAGCCGTGCATCTGAGGAGGAAATTCACGCCGAAATCGCAGCTTTAAACAAGAAATTTTCTGACCTCACAGCCTTGTCCAACAAGGCTCCTTGCGCAACCCCCTATGATGCGCTGCCTTCGTCTCAAAGATGGATGCGTGACCTTGACGCTCTTGAAGAAAATAAGATTCTCGTAGATCATGATGAAGCTTTAACCGATGTTCGCCATTTCTTAAAAAGCCATCGCCCAGACTTGATCCCTCATGTGAAAAAGTACAAAGGATCCCTCTTGAAAGAATTTGACCTCGAAGACTTTTGGGATTCTCTTTTCGAAGATCGAGTCGAATTGCTTAAAGGGGGAAATATTGTGATCGAAGCCACAACAGCTTGTATTATTATTGATGTCAATCAAGGAGAGAGTTCATCCAACGATCATAAGGAAACGAATGAAGAGGCCATCCCGGTAATAGTCCAACAATTGAAAGCGCGTCATTTGGGTGGAAATATTATCATCGACTTCATGGGTGACGAAAGGAGCCCCCAAGATCGCATAAATCTAAAAGATATCCTTTTAACACAAGCTGCTATTTATAATCTGCCTTTGGATGTTTTTGGCTGGTCAAAACTAGGGTGGATGGAAGCACGCCTTCCGAAACGTCGGCTGCCTGTGAAGGATATATTGAACCTAGACAAGAGTTTAGGCGCATAGACCTAAAGGAGCTATTGTTATCAAAGTAAGAATCATATTGCGTTAAAAGTCGGCAAGCTTCATGGGCATTTTGTTCAGCAAGTTCAATGTAAGCTAACTCTCTCAATGCAACAAAATTATGGGGTCGCTTCTTTAATTCTGTCCTCAGCAGCTTTCGAGCTTTCGATAAATTTCCATTATTAATCATAGATATAGAGTGGTTAATGCCCGCATACCAATTTCGAGAATTCAAGGTATAGGCTATTCTACTTTTTTCTGGTGACAAAGGCTGTGTCAGTGTCAAGTATTCAGAAATAGAAATACAAGCGACGAAGGTTGCAAAAAGACTGGTAAAACCCACACTTACTCTGAAAGGAAAAGAGATTCTTAATATATGCTTGCTTGCAGGATAGAGAACAAATAAAGCGTAAGAAAGAAAAATACAAATAATTAATACCGATAGCCCATTTGTAAAAGGAAATTGAAAGGCACATTGTATCGCCCAATACACAAAAAAAGCAGGCAAAATTGGCAAATCCTGAATCAAAGTGACAAGATATCTTCGCCGATCATAAAGGAGTAAAACCACAAAGCATACCAACAACAAGGTGTAGGGTACCCCTTCTTCAACCAGAAAACGCAAGTATTCATTATGAGGAGCGTGAGGAATAACGTATTCATTGTACTCAGGCATCATTTTGTGAAGATAGGGCATAATCGCAAATTCAAACTCTCCAGCTCCAACCCCTAGAGGATGCTGACGCATTAAATTTAGAGTCGCCAAAATCAATTGATAGCGGGTATGAGTGGAGACTGTCTTGTTCAAATCAAGGGTTATAGGGCTCGCGGCACTTGTTGAAACCGATTTTTGAAAAACACTGATTCCTGCGCAAAGAGTAAATGCTAAACAAATAACTCCAACAGATTTCATTAACTTTGTTTTAGAAACTGACCGAATACAAAATAGGAAACAAATGGAAATAGCCAATGCTAAAAAAACAGAGCGACTGGAGGCAAAGTATAAATAAGCCGTACTTAATGCTGATAAAATGTATAAACCCACCGTTAGCTTTTTATCCATCTGAATTTGGATAAGAGCTGCAATCTGAAGAATCAAAGATAGGCCAATAAATTCAGCAGCAATATTAATATTGCCAAAATTCCCTGCTAATTGGATGCTAGACGCTAAAATAGAATCGTAAACAAAGAGAAAATCGAAGAGTATAAAAACCAAGAAAGTAAAGGTAGCAACAAAAATACCGACAAGCACATCTTGTAATTGGAATGCTTTTTTTATGTAAAAATTATACGCTACACCTATCAAAATGAGAAATGTGACTTTATCTAATGCTGTTTGCGAAAGGGGAGAGATATGACCCGTAAAGATTTGAATAAATTTATAAAGGAAAAGACCCGATAGAAAAAACCAACAAGCCTTAGACAGCTTTGGGAAAAAGAAATTTTGTTCCCTCAAAAGCCAGATTAGGCCTGATGTGGCAAGAAGCCCATTTAAGAACCATTTTGTATAAATAAATTGGTGAATTGATATTGGTAAATCTAAAAAAAGATAAACTAAGAACAGAAAGGAAAACAGAATGGATAGAGTTCTCGTCAAAACCATTCTGTTTCGCCTCTTCTAAAGTAGCCTAATACCCTACACTCCCGTGATGAGGCATGCTGGCATAATCGGGCATACTTGCGTGGTGCATCATATGATGAGGCATGCTGGCATAATCAGGCATACTTGCGTGGTGCATCATATGATGAGGCATGCTGGCATAATCAGGCATACTTGCATGGTGCATCATAAAGTGAGGCATGCTGGCGTGATGGGGCATACTTGCATGGTGCATCATAAAGTGAGGCATACTCGCGTGGTGGGGCATACTTGCATGGTGCATCATAAAGTGAGGCATACTCGCGTGGTGGTGTACCCTTTCTCTATAGTGCTCGGTAGCATGTGCCAAGCCACTACCAACAAGAATTCCAACACCTAAAAGAATTTTTCTAAACATTGTCTCTACCTTTCCTTAATCTTATGAAAAAATGACTCTGAGGTAATAATAGCAACCCATTTATTAATTTAGAGTAAAAAAACCAATATTAATTGAAATTTTTAAATCTTGGTGAGTTATTTTATGAGGAAGAATGATTTTCAAATCAAAGGTCGTAGGTGCGACTCCCATGGATCGTCAAGCTGCCTTTGGCAAGGAGTCTCTTAAAGCGTTCATCACATGATCTAAGATATGGGCTTGAACCTCTAACAGTTTGTGGGCTCTTGCAATCATTTCTGCTCGAAGGTGGGGATTTAGGTGAAGTTTTTCTAGGGTAATTGCTAATTCTTCTTTAGTGGCAACAGAGCAGGCAGCCGGGCGCAATACATCGCATATTTCTGTTTGTTTATGAGTATGCGGCCCCCAAATTAAAGCGCAGTCCAACAAAACCGCTTCGATAGGGTTATGCCCTCCGATAGGCACAAAAGTTCCCCCCAAAAAGGCAATATCACTGAGACGATAAAAAAGCCCAAGCTCGCCGATGGTATCAACCAGATATATATCCGTTGAGGGCTTGATCCTTTCCTGATTTGACCGTCTGGCAACGCGTAATCCTTTCGATCTTAAGTCTTGAGCGATTTCCAATCCTCGATGCGGATGACGGGGAATGATAACAGTTAGAAGCTTCGGCAGGGTCTTTTTCACCATTTGGTGTACATCAGCTACCAGGGTTTCTTCATCCAAATGAGTACTTGCTCCGACCCACACAGATCGTCCTTTCAAAATAGTCTGCAATTGCTTCAATTCACCCAGATCACAAGTCAATGAGGTGGCGGCAAATTTTAAATTACCGCAAACACGCACTTTAGAAGGAGTGGCCCCCAAATCCTTGAGACGCTTGGCAATTGTTTTGGATTGGACAAGCAGAAGCTCAAAACAAGACAAAAGGTGATCAATCACAGC
>Ga0207120_1139_pt1 | contig 11658 bp, 14 predicted proteins | sample Alteio_BWMinHeat_40_FD_153509 | JGI IMG/M metagenome (GOLD analysis project Ga0207120, IMG submission 153509) | Enriched cells from forest soil in Barre Woods Harvard Forest LTER site, Petersham, Massachusetts, United States -... | ecosystem: Environmental > Terrestrial > Soil > Temperate forest >...
AGTTGGCCCAGCGCTTGCACTCCTCGAATTCCACGGCGTGGTCGTCGAGCAGTTGATCGACGGGTACCGACGGCAGCACCAAAGCCGGTGACTGGTGACTAGTGACTGGTGACTCGTGACTTGTGACTGGTGACTGGTGCTCTGAGCCCGGCGAACCCGACGGCTCATCGGTGGTATTTGCTTGTAGGGGCGCAGCATGCTGCGCCCCTAGAGGGAGGGATACCGACGAAGAGTGTGGCGGGACAGGCAAGTCCACGACAATCGGCGCGCTGGCCAGCAATCGCTGGATCTCGCGCAATTGCTTGTTGCGCGAATCCTCGCCGGGGATGACCATTTCGGTGAGGCCGAGCACGTTTTTGATATAGCCGAGATTCGCCGGCTCGGTGAGCGCGCGCTGGATAACGGGATCGTTGATGCCGAACAACTGCTGCAGCACGCCGCGCTGCTGCGACTTCAAACGTGGAAACGTTTCGTCCGCTTCCGGGTGCACGCAGATGTTGCCTTTCAAATCGGCGATGCGAATCGAGCGTGCGTCGAGTATGCCGTCCGGACCGAGCAGCGGAATCTCCGCGTCTTCGGGACGATTCTTGCGGAAGGAGTCCACCGCGAGCAGCATCACATCGGCGTAAAACTGCTTCGTCCGCCGCCACACTAGACCGAGGCGCCCCATGGCCTGGTCGCGCGCCAGCGCGTAACCGGACGCCGTCTTCACGTCTTCCATGTTCCCGCCGAAAATCGCGGGAAAGAGGCCGGTCAAGAATTGCGCCACCGGGCCGATCAAATCCTGCTGGTGGCGAATCATGTCCGGAGGAACTTGCGCGGGCGCCGGCTGGAAAAATCCCGCCGCGAGCGGCTGTCCCGGGCGCGCGCGTGCCGGAAAATGCGCCGCGGGCTCCGCCACTTGGTTCGCCAGTGCGTCGAAATCCAGCACTTGCGGATCGGCGTAGATCGGCGGAATGCCGTATTCATACGTTTCCGCTTGCATGTTGGAAAGAACGTTGTAGCGCTCCTGCACCTGCACCAGCGAATCGCCCACGCTGGGGCGATTCTGCCCGTCGCCGGGGAGTGCGTGCAGCACACGCCAGTGGTCGTCCATGGATTCGTTGCGCGATTCGCAATAAACATCGCCCGCGAAGCCTACGTAGCAACCGTCAGGAAATAGCGCAAGCAGTTCGCTGCGCACCGCTTCGTCTTCGATCCCGTAAAATGCCCACGGCCGCAGCCACGTGCGGTCAAAGGTGATGAGGTTCATCAGCGCGTCGCCGGGATGGATCGACGGCAGCCCCTGCTCGACGCTCAGCCGCGAAACGCGCGCGTAGACATCTTCGGCGCTTTGCGATGGCGCGGATTCAATCTTGTTCGCCGCGTGGGGATACGCAGCTTTCAACTTCGCGCGATGCACTTCCGCCTGCCATTGCAGGTAGGGGTACTCGTGCATCTCGTTGGCCCATACGGGCGTGTTCAGTTCGAGGCCGCCGGCGATGGAGATGACTTCCTGGCCGTTCGGCACGCGGCGCGTTCCCACAACGTGCGGCACAGTCACGCGTTCGGCCTTGCGAAGATTTTCATCGGTGAGCTCCGCGCCGCAGGCAGGGCAGGAGACGTGACTGGTGACTGGTGACTCGTGACTGGTGGAAGAGGCCCCATCATCGAAGTTCTCATTACCATCCCCAACAGGCGACCCCAGGGCTGTGCCTACGGCCATCGAGTCATCCGCATCCTCCGAATTTCCATTTTCGAGTTTCGATTTTCCAGTTTCCTTGACGCATTGCGGGCAAACATAGACGTCTTCGCCCAGTGAAATTTCCAAGGCTTCGAGTACGTTCTCTTCGTGAAAACCAAAGCGCTGGCCATCGGCGACGTAACGCACGTAGGCGCCGAGTTTTCCATCGGTCCACAGAAAATAGCCGATCGACGTTAGCGACTGCTCGATGTGATTATTTTGCTCGACGAGCTGGGCGACGTCGCTGGCGGCGCGCGCGGCGGCAATGTCCTCCAGCGATTGCGCGGACTGCGGGTAGAACCGCACGCTCGGGACATCCTGCGAGAGCACCGCGATGAACGAAAGCCCGAATCCCTGATAAAAATTCGTGACGAATTGGTAGCGCGGCATCTCTTCGAGCGCGCGGTCATCGCTGAAGCGCTGCTCGAACGGCAAATGCCAGTTCATGTCGTTGGGATTCCACCAGGCATATTGCAAGCCCTGCCAGAAGAGCCGCGCCTGGCGAATCCGCCGAATCTCATGCCGCCGCGCGACAATGCCTTCCTGGCGATATTGCCGAACGAGTTCGCGCAGTGCGTGCACCAGTTCGGGCTTCACATCTTCGAGCCGCTCGTTGTTGGGCCCCAAGCCTTCAGCCGTGCCGGGTAGGGGCGCAGCATGCTGCGCCCCTACAACCGAGCCCACGACCCCGCGGCTTCTGTTTTCGTCCCCGTTAAGCAAACTCGCCGGCGTTACCCCGGAGGCAAGATTTCCGTCGGCAGGCGCGATCGCACCGGGCGTGCCGCTCCATGTTTCAGCTGTGCGGTACAGGTCCATTCGTCCTCTCAGACGTTCTTTCGTCAAAACTCGCGGAGGTGTCCCGGTTCGCTTCCGTCTCGCGCCAAGCCTGGATCTGGTGCCAGGAACGCTTCCTCAACCGCGGCAACGGTTGCGGCTTGGGCGCCTCGGGAAACTCCACAGGTGGAAATCCCGCCGTGCCCAGCAGCGAATTCATCAGCGCGCGGTTCTCCGCTCGCAATCGACACACTTCGCCCTCGAGCAGGCCGACATACCTCGACCGCAGCAGATTTCTGAATCGTTCCAACATGTTTAAGAGTAAGAATCTCGGCGCTAGTGAGCCGCCAACCGCGCTCGTGCAGTGCGAATAAGCGTCAAGACCAGATTCACGAAGAAAAGAAGCAATCCAAGGAGAAAACTCAAGATTCCGAGCAACCAGGGAATAACAATCCAACTTAACCATTCCGGGTGCGACGAATCCCGGAAACGCATCGCAACTGCCAAGACGGTGAACAGAATTGCGAACGAAGAAAAGAGTACAAAATGCACTGCGCCGAGCGTACGGCTCCAGCGAGTAGGGACAAACTTCTCTGCCGCCCAATACAAGATCGCAAAATTAACGCTAGTCAACGAACAAAACCAAAACACAAGCCTCGGAGACAGAACGAAATAGGTTCCGTGCACTACAACATCCCAAGCCAACAGGCGAGCCGCGCCAGTAGCCGCCACGACCGCAAGAACAACTCCGAGCACTCCGAAACTTTTAGCCAAGAGCATAAATTACTCGTTGTGCTAAGCCGGCACTATACCCGTTATCGTCTTCGGGGACAACAAATCACTCAGCTCACCGATGTCTCCGCGGCAGCTTCTTTGGCCGAAATTGTTTTTTCGCTTCGGCTTCGAGACGCTGACAGTGAATCGCGCGGGAAGTTTGATCGGTCGCTGTGACCTGCCGCGCGATTTGCTCGCCGAGCGGCATGCCGGTCACAAAACGCGCGGTCCCCGCGCTATTTAAGGGCGGGGATTGCCCCGCCCTGGACGGCACAAAGGCCGTCCCAACACCGGCGAGCCTTCCGCCGGAGATCAATCCATAGCGGGCGGCGTCGGCGGGATCATCGCCGTCGACTTTCCGAATGTCTTCCTGGCGGCGGTCGTCGCGCACCAACTGCGGAATACACTCGATCAGTTTCCCGCAATTGTCGGTAATGACCCAGGCATCCGATTCGAGCATCTGGTACATCAACTGCCAGCCGCCGATGCGGTCGTTGTCGGCCGGCGCCGGCCGCGGCAAGCCATTCGCGGTCAGTACGTCTCCGAGCTGCTCCGCGATCGATGCTTCCGAGCTGCGATGCGCGAAGGCGTCCGGCGAAAGAAACACTTCGCTGATGCGCTCGCGGCCGCTGCGTTCCGCGATGGCCTGCGCCAGCATGCGCGGCGAAAGATTGTTCTGCACGAATTCGCGGTAGGTGATAATTCGTGACCGGTGGCTCGTGACTGGTGACTCGTGAGAAGCGGTACCATCGTGAATTCTTTCACGAGTCACGAATCCCGAGTCACGAATCACGGATTCTGGAACCGCGCAATGCCAGTACACCGCGCTGGGATGATGAAAACCCCAGTCGACCGAAATCCAGTGCGGCCACCACGGTTCCAGCCGCAACTCCTCCGGGCGCGCGGTGTGGCGCCCGATCTCAAAGACGTCGAAGTATTGCCCCGCAAAAACGTTCCAGTCGCCTTCGAGAAACGCGCGCCGCAAATGCTCCGGCAGCGCTTCGAGCGTGCGGCGGTACTCCGCGTCGTGGGCGTAAATCGGATTATCGTCGATCCGCGCGCGAATGAATTCGTAGTCGCGCGGGTCGTACAAATCCGTGCGCTCGAAGCCCGGCGGCGGAACGTGATCCACCCACAGCGCCTTCACCCAGGCATGCCCGACGTTTCCCGGGTTCGTCGCGCCGGCCATGCACGGAGCAATTCTCTTCCCCGCGTTTTTCCCGTCGGAGTAAACTTTCGCCGGGCAGCGGTTGCGCGAAGTGAGGAATTGCCACTGCTTCAGCGTAAAATGCGTGAGCTCATCGATGCCGATGAACAGAAACTCCGCGCCCTGGTACTGATAAACATCGTTCTCGTTGCGGCAGTAGCCAAAGCGCGTGGTCGAGCCGTTTTTCCAGGTAACGACGTGCTTCGATGCGTTGTAACTCTTGTACATCGAGCGAGGCACGTCCCGCCGGAAGTAGGAAAGCAGCGACGATTCCAGTTCGGGATACGTGCGTCGCAGGAGCAGCGTGTCGCAGCCTGCAACCTCGTTGGCCTGGCCAATCGCTTCCCAGAGCAACGCTTTCGTTTTTCCGGGGCCCGCCGCGCCGCCAAAAAGCCGGTACTTCGCCCGCGAGCGATGAAACTGCTTCTGCCGGGGAAAGGCCACATAAGAATCGCTGAAGAGCAGGTCTCCTTTTCCGCTTGTTCTTGAGCCGCTCATTCTGTGCTCGAACCGCTTCCTCGCGCTATTGCGCGCGTAGTTTCTTTCCCGCGTAAAACGCCGCGCCGCCACCGATCAGTGCGACCGCGGCGGGCCAATGGTGCAAACTCAGCACGACACCTGCCACGACCGCCGCGACACCGGCGATTTGGGTGACCTCTCCGATAAAATTCAGTTTCGTGTTTGCCATCTGCACTCCTCTGCGACGTTTCCCGCCGCGCTGATTCAATCTCGGTCTGGCCGCGGCATATCAATTACGATTCGCTGCGGCTCTTCGGTCATTGCCGCAGCGCCCTTGTAACGCATCTCGGTCAGCTTCTCGACGGCACGCTGCTTGATTTTGTCGTCCTTGGAGTTGAGTAACTCTTGCCAGAGGATGAATAAATCGGCGCGGCGATGAATTTCTTCGACGAACTCGCCGGCATCAGCGGGGAGAGGAGATTCCCCACCGGGGATTGGTTCAGCTTGGTCACCGTGTTCGGGTGGTTCGCTGGTCACTTCGTGCAGATGTCCATTCGGAGGGGGCGGCGCCACCTCAGCGTACGCCTCGCAGTCCGTGCCGGGCGCGTTGGTGCTGCCTGCGTCCATTGCAAGGGATGCTCTGCTGGTGTCGTCAGACGCAGCTTGATCCCGCTGCACCGGGACCCCGCCCCGCTCCGTGGAGGCCGGTGCAGGACCATGAGCCCCGAAGTGTTCGGGACCTGCACTACCGTTCGTGCGGTCGTGCAATCCGGCATGCCCGTTGGGTTTGCTCTGATTTTTTCGGCGGGTCACGGCATAACCTCAAGCGGCCAGCGAATACCGCTGCCGCGCCCACAGATGAACGCGGTCTGCGGGCAAATCCGCAAAGTCGCAAACAAGTTTGAGGTCCTCCGTTTCAAAAGGACTGTCCGCGCGAAGAAACCTACGCGCGAGAGTTCGTTCGATGGGTTCTGATCCATCCGAGTAGAGCGGCAGTTCTGCGTCCAAGTAAGCCTGCTCCAGCACGGCCCGCCAGAGTTTCAGCTCCGGCGTGATGACCGGTTCATGCGCCCAGATCGACTTCGACCTGCGTCCGTCGCCTCCGTAGTGCATGGTTCAGCCTGTGTTTTACCGAGCGAAGATTGTTTTGCACAGAGGAAAGTCGTTGTTTCAGACCATCAGTTTTGCAGTCAAACCAGCGCCGCCGGTGGAGGAGACAAACTTGATGCGCAGGAATTTGGCTTGCACGCTGGCGATGGCGCGGGCTTCGCCGGCCGTGGCGGTAGTCGTGTCAATGGTTTGGTATTCCGCGTCAATGTCTGCCATCGCGCCTTGCAAGACAATGCTCACGGCAGTGGGCGCGGTGCCGAAAATCGTCTGCCAACGCACGGCCGTGCCGGTGTCCGGCTGCCCGGCGTAACTGGGGATCGCGAACTGGCTGCCCGCCTGCGCGCCTCCCGGAAACGCTTCGTTGTTGAAGCTGAATCCTACGTCGCCCGGCATGAGGGAAATCGGCGGCGTCACGTTTTGATAACTCGGCATCTTGGCTCCTTTTCGACCGCGGCTTCGGCAAGAAGACTGTTGCGAACACACCAATGTGCTGGTGCGGCCAGGCGGCGCGAAAATCTTGGTAGCACAGGCTTTAGCCGGTGCAGATGGAATCTTGGAGAGTCCTGCGAGAGGGGGCTGAAGGCAGCCCCAAAAAGCAAAACGCCCCGGCATTGCCGAGGCGCAACTTTCTACGAGAACAAGTGTATCACACTATTACGTATTGTCAAGAGAAATTTTGCAAAATCACAAAAAAACTTTTTACTCCCCTGTTTTCAGTGACATTCGGCGCGGGCACGGACTCTGCGGCCGTGCCCCCCACTATTTACCCGCCGACGTTAACCCGGCTCGATCCCGGCCCTAGCTACGAAGGCCAGTCGCCGCTAATGATAGCCAAGCCCCGGGTGATTCAGTTCAACGACGATGCCTACTTCTGGGGAGCGACCGGAATCATGGCGTGTTCATAGGGCGTACCGGCCCACATCATGTATGGCTTATTGGGATCAGGGTCCGGAGACTCCGTGTAGCCCAGCGCCTTGCTGGGTGGACCGAATAGCATGATGTGAGGGCCAGTGACGATCCAATGATTGCCCGCCGTTTTGCCCATGGCATAGGGGTCCGTATTGCTCGCACCCTCGTCACCGGCCAGCATGTACGAAATCCCCACCTTATCCGGCGGCGGTACTCGTTTCATGACAGCACTGATAAAATCCATGCTGTTGCGATCGTTACACATTTTGTCCATGCCCATGATCATGCACGTAAAGCCATTATTTCCTGGGCGAACGGTGCGCAGGCTTCCGTCTTTCTCCAGGCGAACGACCGCTGCTCCTTTCGCGACCGCTTCGGGAGCAGCAGAGAGAGCTTGGGCGATGTACTCGGAGTCCGGCGTTTGCTTTTGCTGAGTCTTGGCCGCAGCCGCGATAACCATCAGCAATACTGCGACCGCGAAAATCGTCTTGAATGCACGCATATTCCCCTCCTTGAGTATCCGGTCGGAATCTCGGTTTGGACTACCCGGTTAACCGACAATTTACAAGCGAACCCGTCAGGATGCAATCCTCCAGGCAGGTTTCTTGCGTGCAGCGACATCCCAGCGGACAACGTCGGGAGGGATGTCGAATCATCCACCAAAAATTAGGACGGCACCGGCTCGCCAGAGCCCTTGACACCCCATGTTTTCGGGAGCATATTCCCCTCCATCCCCAGGTATTTTTCCCCGTGTCGACCGCTTTGCGGTCGCTTCAAACAAGGAGGCCTACCATGCCGTACTTTCTTCATCAAGTAAGTTACACGCCGGAAGCACTTGCGCGGCTCATCGCCAATCCGCAGGATCGCTTCGAGGCGGTGCGGGCGCCTATTGAGAAGCTCGGTGGAAAGGTGCAGAACTCCTACTTTGCTTTCGGGCAGTATGACGCCGTGCTCATCACTGAGATGCCGGACAACGTTTCCGCCGCCGCGATCGCCCTGGCGTTCGCCGCCGGCGGTTCCCTGCGCAACTGCCAGACCACGGCGCTGATGTCCAACGCCGAGGGCTTGGAAGCGATGCGCAAAGCCGCAACCTGCGGCTATAAGCCAGTCGTAGCGGCCGCCGGCGGTGCTGCCGCGCGCCCGTAATCGTAACCTCGCACTAAACGCGCTGCCCCAAGCGCGGAATCGCCCAGCCCGTCGAGCAGACTCACGGCATGGGGGACGAGTGTGTTTCACTCGTGTGCTCGCTTTGTATCTCTCTCCACGTGTTCTGGCGGCGGCCCTGTTCGGCGGCTATTCGTTGAATATGTTCGACCCCATCGAAGGGCCTTATCCCAGTCCGAACACGCGCCTCGGCCTCGCCACCGTGGTGACCTGGCATAACGCCGACCACTACCGCCAGATGATCATTTATCTGCGCTTGAACGATATTGTCCCGCCCCCCAGCCGCGGGGATCTACCCGCGCTCCAAGGCAATTACTGGGATTTTGCGGCATTTCTTTCATTTGCACATAAACGTACAATTTCTAGCAGTTGTACGTTTATGTGCAATAATGAATATTTGCACATTTTCGTACAAGCTGATATTCTTGGCAAGGGTGCCTTATGCCTTCCACAATCTACGCGGTGTTGCTCGCGGACGTCATGGAATCGCGCGCCCGCGCGGATCTCCGCAGCCTGCTTGGAAAAAAGCTTGCCGCCATTTCAAGGCGCCATTTGAGCCGGAAGCTCATCCAGCTGCCGTATTCCGTTACCGCCGGCGATGAATTTCAAACCGTTACCCGCAACCTGCCGTCGATACCCGCCGTCATCCGGGATCTCCGCATCGCTCTCAGGCCGCTGTCTCTCCGGATCGGAGTAGGCTTCGGCAGTGTTTCCGGCCGTATTCAGGCGCCTGTAAACCGCCTTGGCGGCGAGGCTTTTCAATCCGCGCGCAAGGCCATCGAAAACATCAAGACCGGCAATCTCTTCAAATTCGAGGTCCTGACCGCTTTTGTGTCCCGCCACGAACACTTCGACAAAACCGTCAACCTGATCTATGGGCTCCACGATACGCTGGTTCTGAAGATCACCGAAAGACAGTGGGAGACCATCCAGGAATTCCTCGACAGTCCGACACTTGAGCACACCGCCAAGCGCCTCAAGCTGGACAACTCCACCGTTTCCAGAAATCTCAAGCGGGGGTATTATTGGCAATTGACGGAAACGGTTCAGGTGGCAGGATCGTTAATCAAGCGGACTTTTTGCTAGTTGCACAGAAACGTACAATAATGGAAACTTGTACATAAACATGCAACTCCTTCTTCGAGCCCTTCTGGCGATCTACCTGGCCCATTTATTGACTGATTTTGTTTTTCAGACGCACCGCCTCGTCGAGCAAAAACGGCGCGGAAATTCCGCCGCCTATTTGCTTCACGGGCTCATTCACTATCTCTCCGCGGTCATCATCACTGGTTTTGTCCTGCGCGGCTCCATCCTCTCGCCGCGCACTCATCTGGTGATCGCGGCGCTAACGCTCGTTCATCTGCTGATCGATCTCGCCAAGATACAGTTAGCCAAAAAGTATCCAGTCTGCGACGGATCCTGGGCCTACGTAAGCGATCAGCTCCTTCATTTCCTCACCGTCGGTCTCGCCGCATGGCTGCTGACCCCTGCCGTGCCGCTCAGCGAACTCAGCGTCTTAATTCAAAATTCCCGGGCCATTCCGAATAAGTTTCTTGCCGTGCCGGTGATTTATGTGGGCGTGGTTTTCGGCGGCGGATATCTGATCCGCTTCCTGGTTCGTTTCCTGGCGGCAGGCGTGAAAAGCCATTCGCTCGAAAGAACCAGCGAGCAATTGCAGAACGCCGGGCTTTACATCGGCTGGCTGGAACGGTTCCTGGTTGTTACTGCGTTACTGCTCCAGTCGCCGGCAACGGTCGGCCTGATCCTGACGGCAAAATCCATTGCACGCTACCCGGAATTCAAATCCGAGCGCTTCGCGGAATACTTCTTGATTGGCACGCTCCTGAGCATCTCGATGGCGCTCCTCGGCGGAGCCCTTCTGGCGAAGCTTATTTTCGGCCACGTGCGATTCTCGGGATAAGATGCGCGGCACCGGTCCTTGCAAGGGGAAACCCGTCGCGCGACGCCTCGCCTCTGCTAGAATCTCCGCATGCCCGCTTCCCCGGTTACTCCGCGCTTAGCGAACATTCGCCTGCATCCCATCAAATCGCTGGATCCGATGCCTGTGAAAGAAGCCCGCATCGGCCCGGGCGGAGGCCTTGAATTCGACCGCGCCTGGGCGCTCTATTCCGCTGACGGCCAATGGTTGAACGGCAAGCGCACCGCAGCCATCCACTTGATCCGCGCGGCTTTCGCGCCGGACGTCAGTTCTGTCACGCTTTCGGTTCCGGGTGACAGCCGGAAAACCCCAACCAAAACATTTGCCTTTCCTGGCGACACGGCAGCCGCCTCTCAATGGTTTTCCAAGTTCTTCGAGCAGCCGGTGACCGTCCGCCATTCTCCCGAAGGTTTTCCGGATGACGCCATCGCCAACGGCCCAACGATTGTTTCCACTGCGAGCTTGCAAGCCGTTTGCGGACTTTTTCCCGGCATGACCATCGACGATGCGCGCTTGCGCTTCCGCACCACACTCGAAATTGATGGCGACCGCTCAGCCGTAGCGCCAGAAGAAGTCCCGGCATTCTGGGAAGATCAACTCTTCAGCGCGGAAGAACGCAGCGCCGTGCGCTTCCGCATCGGAGAAGTGAATTTCGAGGGCAGCAATCCCTGCGCGCGCTGCCCCGTTCCCCCGCGCGACCCGCACACTGGAGTTATCATTCCTGGCTTCCAAAAAATCTTCAGCGATTACCGCCGCTCGCATGTCCCCGCGTGGTGCCCCGAAGCCCGCTTCGACCACTACTACCGCCTGGCCACAAACACGCGCGTTGCTTCCAGTGAAGCCGGCAAAGTTCTGCGCGTCGGCGACCCGCTTCTTCTGTAGAGGGCGGCCTTGAGTGCACGGCCGCGTTGCGCTCTACCGCTCGCTTGGTCTCCTGCAATCGCGCCCGTATACTACCTCGCGTCCCGCTTCCCCGCTGCCATCTGTTCGCTTCGGACTTGGCGGGACCTCTCTCATGACCCTTGCCAATCGTGGAGTCGCTGCGGCACGGAAGCTCCAGCGCTGGATCAAGCGCCGTGTGCTCCGGCAACCGTGGATGATGGAGGAGTTTGCCAGCCCGATGCTGCAGGAGAGCCTGCTTCTGGACAAGGCTCGCTGCGATGCCTACCGCGAAGCGATTCAACGCACCGTGAAGCCCGGCGACGTGGTCGTGGATCTCGGCGCGGGCACCGGCTTGCTTTCCTTCTTCGCGCTGCAAGCCGGCGCGCGCCACGTCTACGCGATGGAGATGAGCCGCATCGCGGCCGCGGCCGCCGAACTGATCGAGGCCAACGGTTTTCAAGACCGCATCACGCTGATTCGCAAGAATTCAAAAAAAGTGCGCCTGCCCGAGCGCTGCGACGTCCTGGTCACCGAGACGCTCAGCGCTTTCTGCTTCGACGCGGAAAACGTTATCGAGTTCGTCGCCGACGCGCGCGAGCGCTTCCTGAAGCCCGGTGCACGCATCATCCCGGAATCCGCGGACACGTTTCTGATGCCGTTTTCTTCGGATGCTTTCGGCGCGGGCCGCCTCCCGCCCCGCTACTACGCTCTGGATTT
>Ga0207120_1173_pt1 | contig 11573 bp, 9 predicted proteins | sample Alteio_BWMinHeat_40_FD_153509 | JGI IMG/M metagenome (GOLD analysis project Ga0207120, IMG submission 153509) | Enriched cells from forest soil in Barre Woods Harvard Forest LTER site, Petersham, Massachusetts, United States -... | ecosystem: Environmental > Terrestrial > Soil > Temperate forest >...
CCCAGCTCCGCCCGCGCGGCCAAAATCCGCAGCCTACTCAGCTCCAAACACAAATCCCTGATGCAACCTTCCCCCTTCAGAAATGTTGTCCTGCGCGATGCAAGCTGAAGCCACGGATCCTGTGTTTCTGGTCAGTTTCCGAATAGCGCTTCTTATCGGGAGTGATCCAATCTAGCAGTGCTTGAGCCGCGGGCAAAAGACAGGTACTCAGCGAATCAAAGCGTTGGCAGGATGGAGCCCCATCCAATGCGAGCACATAATCGCCTCGAATGGAGCGCCATCCATACAGAGATGATCCACTAGCTCAAGGAAAAGCCTCAACGTCTGTCCTGGCCTAGGGATGCGGGATGCACGGATTGCTCCGCGGGCCGCTGGTGTTCTGGCCAAAGAACCAATACAAGTTCGATGCGCCATACTGCGCATCGCCGCCAAAATTATTGATGTCGGAGCCGCTGAAATTGCCGAAGAGCAGTGTGCAGCTTTCCCCATCACTGCCGCTATTGTCATTGCCTCCGTTCTTTGTCACCGCAAAGAACGGATAGAACTTTGCGCCCACCGGCGGCACGACGCAGCCGACCCCATTTTGTTGGCAAGCTTGCTCCGAGGCTGGGACATCGGTCTGGATCTGAATGATTGGAAAGGCCTGATCGTAGTCGCCAGTATCGTCAGACGGACTGAGGGGGCCGATGCCGCCTCCTCTGACAGAATGGATTGCAACCGAAGTGGCTTTGTTGCGTGTGCCATCTGGCCAGTCGAAGAGGTACGACGTGCCGTCAAAATCAATGTCCGAGCCGAGGCATCCGGCTACTGTTGGTCCGGGGAAACACGGCGCGTCATCGGAATCGTTGTCGCCATTGGCGCCGGGCGTGAAGTGCCCGATTTCCATGGCAAAGTTGACATCGGCTTGCAGCGCGGCCCAAGAAACAAAGTTGCCAAACTTCGCCGTGTCGAACTCAGGATGGAAGCTAAAGTCCGTTCCGGCGCAGGTGTTCGGATCCGTGGTTTGGTAGCCGTTGTGCGCGCTGGCGATCATGAACCCGGACTGACCCGTGCTCAGATCCTCTATGAGCGTGAGTACTCCTCCAAAGACATCTCCCGGTACGTCTTTGATCGTGATGCGCAGCCGGTCGCCCTGGTTCATCAGCAAGGTCTGACTGTTCGGGGTGGCGCTCGAGTCATTCAGGTTGTTGGGACCAGGCGGTCCGGTGGGAATTCCGTCGCGCTGGATGAACGCAAAGTTCGTCGTCTCCGTGCAATTGGGATTAAGATTTCCGTTATTCATAGTTTCGAGGCTGTTAATGTGCAGCGATGCACACCAGTGGATCAAGTCGCAACTGATTTGGGTGAGGAAGGGAGGATTCCCGGGCGGATAGAACTGCATTTCGAGGAACGCAGACCCGGCAAGGAAGGGATTGTTCTGGTCACTATCCGGGATGCACGGCCCCCGCACAAAACCTGAATTGGGGTCGCAGAGCGCCATGGAGAACCAGAAGGCGATAAAGTTCTCGAAAGATTGTGTCGCCGGCAGGGGGCGTTCACGCGGCAGTGTGAATTCCCACTGCACGTTGTTGCCGGAATGAGGAGCTGTCGAAATGAAGGCGATACTCGGCTCGTCATGCCCGATGTAATAGCCGTTGTCGTAACCCCGGGTGCCGTATTCGCCGTGAAAGTCAGTACAACTATCCTGCGGTCTGAGCGGTTTTTGAATTTGGCTATGGCCATTACAATCCAACCCGCCTACCGGCTTGAACGACTGACCCGGTGAAGCTGGGGACAACATCAACAAGCTCAGGGCCGCACCAACGAGAAACACCCCGCGAACGAGTGACATAGCACACACCTCCCTCTATCAATTAAAAATCCGGTGTCAAAAGGATTTGCCATGCTTCTACTGCTCGATGGGAGATCGAACTTTGGGTGAGAAACCAGACACTTGTACTCTCCGTTGTCTCTGCGTGTCAACTCAATTTTTCCTCGTCTAGAATCTCTGTGTCCTGAAAGGAGTCCGCAACACATCTGCAGCCGAGCGTACTGAAACGAGGTACTGAGTAACTTCGCAGTGTCGATTAATTGAGCGTTTCCATCGCCGGTAAGTCGAAAACCGGAAACTGACCGACTGTCAGATTGTGCGCGGAGTAGGAACGGCTTCGTGGTATCCTCTTGCACGAAGTGAGCTCCGCTGGTGCCGTTGACCTCAGCGTAAAAATTGGCGCGTTGCGCCTGCGTAACCCTATTCTTGCCGCCAGCGGAACCTTCGGTTACGGCCTCGAATTCGCCCACCTCGTTGATCTGAACCGCCTTGGCGGCTTCCTTACCAAGGGTCTTTCCCGCGAACCTATCGAAGGTGCCCCCGCCCCCCGCCTTTACCCGACTGCCTCCGGGATGCTCAACGCCGTCGGCCTCCAGAACGTCGGCGTTCGGGCCTTTGTAGCCGAAAAACTCCCGGTACTGCGAAAATTCGATACGGCGATCATAGCCAACGTCTTCGGTTGTACCATTGAGGACTACGTCGAAGTGATCCGGGTCCTGGAAGATGCCGAGGGCCTTGCTGGCTACGAGCTCAATATTTCCTGCCCCAACGTTAAGAAGGGGGGTATGCAGTTCGGGAGCGACCCCGCCCTGGTAGCCGAGGTCGTCGGGGCCGCCCGAAAAGCCGCCAAGAGACCCCTCTGGGTCAAACTGTCCCCGCTTGTTACGGATATTGGGCTTATCGCCCGGGCCGCCGAGGAAGCTGGAGCGGACGCGCTGACGGTGGCAAACACTTACCCAGCAATGGCCATCGACTTCCGCACCGGAAAATCCCGATTGGGGAACAAAACCGGCGGCTTGTCGGGCCCTGCCATTAAACCCATTACTTTGAGGCTGGTTTGGGAAACGCTGAAGGCCGTCAAGACACCAATCCTAGGGCTGGGAGGCATCGAGACGGTCGAGGACGTGCTTGATTACCTGGCTATAGGCGCTTCGGCGGTACAGGTCGGGACGGCCAGCTTTGCTGACCCGAGGGCCAGTGAGCGACTTGTCGACACCCTTACTAACGTACTATTCGCCGCTAAAGCGTTTACTTTGAAACAGATAAGAGACAAATTCGTAGCAGAAAATGGTTGACATAATGAGGCTTTTTCGCTACACTTTTTTGGATCCGAGTAGCACAAAGAACACACTATGAGACATAAACTTTTCATGAGCTGGGCTGCACTGCGTTGGGTCCTTCTAATGTTCCTCATCGCTCCGGCGATGGAAGCACCCCTCGTAGCGCATCTGAATAAACCCATCAAGCCGATTAAGACTTGGGTGGGCAATTCCAGTTGGTATGGCCCGGGATTTAATGGGCGCAAAACCGCCAATGGCGAGCGCTTCGACTCCGAAGCCCTCACAGCGGCACACCCCAATCTGCCTTTTGGCTCCCTTGTCCGTGTGGTGAACCCCCGGAACGGCAAGTTTGAGCTGGTACGTATCAATGACCGGGGTCCTTATCAAGAAGGGCGCGAAATTGATGTATCCTATCGTGTCGCCCGGAAAATCGGCTTGATCCATTCGGGCGTGAGCCAGGTCCGGCTCGAGCTTATGGCACTACCCGAAAAGAAGCACTGACCCCGAAGGAGTCGGGGTCAACTATGACCTTGACCTTCGACGCCCATCCCCGCAGCAGTCTGATCGTCGCACTTGATTTTGATTCGTTATCCACCGCGGTGAAATTCGCGAAGCAGGTTGCCGATCTTGTGGGTATGTTCAAGATCGGCAACCAGCTCTTTACCGCCGCGGGCCCCGCTGCCGTTAAAGAAGTCGCGGCGCTCGGCACGGGCATTTTTCTCGACCTGAAATTCCACGACATACCCAACACCGTTGCCGGCGCCGTGCTTTCCTCGGCGGCGATGACGGGAGTGCAACTCGTCAACGTGCACGCGCTCGGCGGAAGGGCCATGCTTGAAGCCGCGGTGCAGGCCATCAGCGCAGGCGTGCCGATGGGCGCCGACCGGCCTCGCCTCTTGGCGGTGACAATCCTGACCAGCATGGATCAGAAAACGATGAAGGAAGTTGGGATCGGCGGCCCTCCCAAACTCCGTGTTGTGAAACTGGCGCAACTCGCAAAAAAAACCGGCGTCGATGGTGTCGTCGCTTCAGTGCTGGAAGCGAGAGCCATTCGCAAGGCTTGCGGTCGCGATTTCCTGATCGTGACGCCCGGCGTTCGCCCGAATGATTCGGCGGTGGAATCCAAATCCGAAGACCAGGCCCGGAAAGCTACACCTACCGAAGCGATTCGCGCCGGCGCCGATTTCTTAGTGGTCGGCAGGCCGATTCTTGCTGCACCGGATCCCCGCGCTGCGGCGCAAGCTATCGTTGAGGAAATTGCTGCCGCGAAGTAGTTTGCGAAGTTTGACCCCCGATTCTTTCCTCCAGTAGCATCCAAAGCGCGCAAGGCTCGCGCACATTCATCCATGTCTACTCCGATGATGAGCGTAATTGTTGGCACGGCCGGACACATCGACCACGGCAAATCGACGCTGGTAGAAGCGCTGACTGGAACGCATCCGGATCGTCTCGCCGAGGAGAAGCGCCGCGGAATCACGATTGATTTGGGTTTTGCATTCCTGGAAGAAAATGCTGTGCGCTTCGGTTTTGTGGATGTGCCGGGGCACGAAAGATTTGTCAGCAATATGCTGGCGGGCGCGGCGAGCATCGATGTGTTGCTCCTGGTGATCGCGGCGGACGAATCCATCAAACCGCAAACGCGCGAGCATTTCGATATTTGTCGTTTGCTGGGAGTGAAGCGCGGAGTGGTGGCGCTCACGAAGAGCGACATGGTGGACAGCGAAACGCTCGAACTAGTGCGGCTGGAAGCGGAGGAATTCCTGCGAGGATCGTTCCTCGAGCACGCGCCGATTGTGCCGGTGAGCGCGAAAACCGGAGCCGGACTCGGCGAGCTGAAGAGAGCGCTCAGCGACGCGGCAGCAAACGCGTCTGCCAAGGACGCAGCGCGATATTTCCGGCTGCCGATTGATCGCGCGTTCGCAATGAAAGGTTTCGGTTCAGTGGTCACCGGCACGCTGATTTCCGGAAGCGTTGGCCCGGGCGATGAAGTGGAATTATTCCCGCGCGGCGAGCGGCTGCGCGTGCGCGGGGTGCAGTCCGGCGGAAAAACCGTGGAGCGCGCGACACCAGGACAGCGGACGGCGGTGAACCTTGCGGGAATCGAGCACACCGCGCTGAAACGCGGAATGGTGCTGGCGTCGCCGGGAAAGTTCCGGAAGACGCGCCGGATCGACGTCCGGCTGGAGTTGCTGCGTTCCGCCAGAAAAATGAAGCAAGGTTCGCGGGTGCATTTTCACGCGGGAACGGCGGAGACAATCGCGGAAGTATTTTTTCACGGAGAGAAAGAACTGCCGCCGGGTGCCAGCGCGGTCGCAAACTTGAAGCTGCGGGATGAAGTGCTGGTGCTGCCAGGCGACCGCTTCATCGTGCGGCAGTTTTCGCCGGTAGTGACGATTGGCGGAGGAGCCGTGCTGGATCCGCTGGCGCGGCGGCCGATGCTGCGCGATACGGGACGCGCCGCGTTTCTTGAAACGATCGAGAGGCAGAACAGCGAGGAAACCCTGGCGGCGATGACGGAGCGGGCGCTGCTGGGGCTGGGGTACGAAGAGATCGTGGCGCGGACGGGATGGACGGAAAAGGAAATCCAGGGAGCCGTAGAAAAACTTCACGGTACGGGACGCGCAAGAACGGTTTCGTCCGAACCGCTGGTGCTGGTCTCGGGAAAATTGTTTGAAGAAGTGCGCAAGAAAATTACCGAAAAAGTCGACAAATTTCAGAAAGAAAATCCTTTGCTGCCTGGAATCGCGCGCGAGGATTTGCGCGCCAGCCTGGGCAAGCGCGTGCGAAGCGAAACTTTCCGCGCCGCGCTGGAAGAACTGGCCGCGCAGAAGAAGCTCGACGCGCAAGGAGAACTGGTAAAAAGAGCGGGATCTGAAATTGCCCTGCTTCCCGAAGAAGCCAAGGCCAAAGAACAGATCGAAGCCGCGTTTGCCTCCGCAGGTCTGGCGGTGCCATCGGTGAAAGAGGTGCTGGCAAAACTTACGGTCGAAGCCAAGCGCGCAGAGAAACTCTTGCAGATTCTCTTGAGAGAGAAAAACCTGGTCCGCGTCTCGCCTGAGCTTGTTTTTCACCGGCAAGCGCTGGCTCAACTGAAAGAGCAACTTTCGGCTTACAAAAAAGCAAAGGGCGACCGGATTTCCGTGCCCGCATTCAAGGAATTGACGGGCATCACGCGGAAGTACGCCATCCCCCTGCTCGAATATCTCGACCGCGAGCGTGTGACGCGCCGGGCGGGGGAAGAGCGTGTTATCCTGTAGGTGCAACAAGCGGCAGAGACTTGCCGCGCAGGGCTACCTGCGCTAGGGTTTATATAGCGCGCCGCCAAGTGGGGCGCGTGGAGGCGGTACATGGGTGAATTTAGTATTTTTCATTGGCTTGTGGTTCTGGCCGTTATCCTGATTTTCTTTGGCGGTAAGCGAATCCCCGAAATCATGAAGGGATTTGGCGAGGGCATCCGCAGTTTCAAGGACGGCATGTCGGGCGTTTCGCAAACTCCGGCGCCGCCGGCACAGACGCCTGCTCCCCCACCGGCTGAGAAGCCTGCCGAAGAAAAGAAGTAGCGCCGAGGCGCGCAGAAGGTTCCTCGCGATTTGAGAAGGGGCGGCCCGTGTGGCCGCCCTTTTTTTGTTTCCGCCTGGGATCTCATCGTGCTTCCGAACAAGCATTCCCCCCGAAAACGAGTCTAGACGAGTGGCATTCCGCTTTAATTGGACGAGGCGCGCGATTCCTGCCTATTGGGCTGTCGGAAAAGCGGGAGCTAGCTCCCGCACTCCATAGGTCCTCGATTGTGTCCAAAGAGTAGCGGAAAATGCTTATCCCATTCGTAAAAACTGGACTTTCGACCAGTAGCGGGGTCTCCAGTTTCTCTTCAGACTCGGGAATTACAAGGTGACCCGGGACTCGCAAAATTCAGCCAGAAAGATTAGGAGAGAAAAATGAAATTGACGTGGATGAAGTGGAGCGCCTTGCCCGCTGCGGTGCTATTGGCCGGCAGCGTGGCAATAGCGCAGGATCAACCGGCTCCGAGCTCGCAGCCTGCGCCACAAGCGCAGAGCGGGAGCCCTTCGACGCCAGCAACACCAGCGGCAGCGCCAACGCCGGCAGCAAAGCCCAAGCCGACGGTTGCGCAGCGCAAAGAAAATCAGCAGGACCGCATCGCGCAAGGAGTAAAAAGCGGCCAACTGACGGCCGGTGAAACCGCTAACCTGGAAACGAAAGAAGCGGCCATCAACGGCGAAACCAAAGCAGACCGCGCAGCCAACGGCGGCAAGCTGACGGCAGCGGAGAAGAAACAGATTAACGGGCAACAGAATCAGCTTTCCAAGCAGATTTATAAGGACAAGCACAACGCCAATACCGCGCACTACGGCAACAACAAAGTCGGGCAGCGCCGCGAAAATCAGCAGGACCGCATCGCCCAGGGCATCAAGAGCGGGCAATTGACCGCGGGTGAAACGGCCAAGCTCGAGAATCAGCAAAAGGGCATCAACCAGCAGGTTGCCGCGGACCGCAAGGCTAACGGCGGAACGCTGACGGCCGCCGAGAAGAAACAAGTCAACAAGGAACAGAACGCGGCGTCGAAGAACATCTACCACAAGAAGCACAACGCGAAGACGCAGGCGCAAGCAGAGCCAAAGCCGTAAATTTTTCCTCCACCCCCTGAAGCAAGAGAGGCGTCCAGGTGAGAACCGGGGCGCCTCTTTTTTGTTATAGGCTGTCAGTTTTCAGTGAGGAAGGGAAACGTAGCCATGCTGCTCCGCGACAGGGTCGGGGCAGGCGGGATAGAAATCGTTCTTAGGGTTTCTAGTTAACAATAACCGGCCCCCCCTCCCCCTGTTTTCCATAAGTGTTCATTCTAAAGGAGGTTAAAGTGCTTTGTTTTGATACACTTTTGTAAGTGTTCATTCTAAACGGACTTAGATTGCGCGAAAAATGCTTTTTCGCCCTGTTTTTTGTAAGTGTTCATTCTAAAGGTGGTTAGCTAAGCTCCGGTGGGATCGCCCGCAGGCACTGAATTGTTGTGCTACTTCTGCCACTCCAGCAATCCGTAAGTGGCTTTCTTACCCTTCACGCGATAAAACGTCGTTTTATTTCTCGCTTTGGTGCCGAGCTGCGTATTCAAGCTGCGCATCTCTTTCTCCGTCAGTTTCAATGCTCTCTGAGCCTCGCCAATATGAGCCTCTTGACCCTTCGTGCGATAAAACGCAATCACTTCATCAATCTTCTTCTGCGGCTTCATGTGCAAGGACTTACTTTGGACCTCGGATCGCGCCCTGCGCAACGAATCCACAATCGTCTGCCATCCTGTCGCTTCTCCCTGGGCCTTCGCCAATTCCTTCTCCGCCAGTTCCAGATTGCTGTCGATGAAAGTGATCGGCGTCACCGGGGGCTGGTGTGCGTCAGTCATTCCCTCAACTCCTTCGGTCACATGGATCTCCAATAGAGGGGAATTCAGTTGTAAGAAGGCTTTGAGGAAGGCGAAGCAGACTACCTCACCAACATAATCTACCGCAGTATTGACCGTGTTGTCAACAAAAACTTAGAAGCGTGCGGCTCAGTTTTTCAATTATCCGAGTTATCGTCCAATGGGGCGGGTTCAGGCTTCACGCGAGCAGGGTGGCGTAGCCAAACAAGCGCCTTCCGGTATACGGAGAGACCAGGAACAAGCGGAACCGAGATGAGTTGACAGGATTGCCGCAGCGACCTACGATTTTCTCGCGGAGAAATCGCGTATTTATGAACTCTGCTTCGACCAAAGAACAACGTGGTTTGCGCAGGAGCTGGGCCTCCGCCCTGGCGATTCTTGCAATTTTGGCGCTTTCGCTGGCCGCTGCCGATACTCCAACCACGGTTGGCACCGCTGACCAGCAACGCTTTCTGACGGACGTCAAAACGCTGACCGCTCCAGAGATGGAGGGCCGGGGCGACGGCGCCAAGGGCCTTACCAGAGCCGCGCACGTCATCGAACAGCGCTACAAATCCCTCGGCCTGCAACCCGCCGGCAAGAACGGTTTCTTCCAGCCCTTCGACGTTATCACCGGCCGACGCCTCAGATCGGGGAATCGCCTTGAAGATGCTCCTCACTCGGAAGGCGCCTCCGTTGAGCATAGGAATTACAAGCTCCTTGAAGAGTTCATCCCGCTGAGCTTTTCTGGAAGCGGCTCCGTGGAAGCTCCGCTGGTTTTCGCGGGCTATGGGATCACTGCTCCGGAGTCTTCGTACGACGATTATCAAGGGCTCGACGCAAAAGGCAAAATCGTCCTTGCACTCCGCGGTGAACCTCACTCTCTATCGGCAAAATCCACGGAGGGCGGCCACATTTCCCACGAGTGGATCATTTCCAAAGCCATAAACGCCAAGAATCACGGGGCCGCCGCAATCATCGTGGTCAACGGAAAACTTCCCAACGGAGAAGAGGATGTTCTGCCGCGGTTTGGCGACGCAGAAGGCCCCGAAGACGCGGGAATCCTCTGCTTGCAAGTGAAGAACTCCATTGCGAATCTCTGGCTTCAAAAGCAGGGAAAGACTCTCAATGAAATCCAAACAGAAGCCGGTGGCGCCCTTCCATCCAGCGACTCGCCCGTCAGCACTTCGACAACATTAATTCTTTCTCTTACTGTGGACATCGAGCGAATTCACGCCAGCGTCAAAAACATCCTCGCCTATCTCCCCGGCAAGACCGACGAATACGTCATCCTTGGCGCCCACTACGACCATCTTGGCCGCGGCGAAGCTCATTCAATGGCTCCTTCACAGATCGGCCAAATCCATCCTGGCGCGGATGACAACGCCTCCGGCACCGCAGGCGTTCTCGAACTCGCCCGCCTTTTTGCCCCGCTCAAGGGCCAGCTGCAACGCGGCATTCTGTTCGCGAACTTCGCCGGCGAAGAGCTAGGCCTCCTCGGCTCTGCCGAATGGGTCAAGAACCCCACTCTGCCGCTTGACAAAGCCGTCGCCATGCTCAACATGGACATGATCGGCCGCATCAAGGATGACAAGGTGTACATCGGCGGCCTCGGCACCGGCACAACCTTCCAACCCATCCTCGATCAAGCCGAATCCAACACCCCCTTCAAATACGAAAATTCTCCCGGCGGCTACTCCTCCAGCGATCACACTTCGTTCGCAACCAAACGGATTCCCGTCCTTTTCTTCTTCTCCGGCCTGCACAGCGATTATCACAAGCCCTCCGACACATGGGATAAAATCAACGCCCCCGGGGCCGCTCATTTGCTCGATCTGGTTTCCAACATCGCCTTGCGCATCGACACCGCTACGGACCGCCCCACTTACGTCGCCGTCGAAAATCCCAATCCTCATATGGGCACGCCGAGCGGCGGCGGCTACGGCCCGTACTTCGGCTCCATCCCCGACTTCGGCCAAATTGAAAATGGGGTGCGCTTTTCCGATGTAAAGCCCAGTTCTCCCGCGGCCAAGGCCGGCTTCCAAGCCGGAGACGTCCTCATCCAATTCGGCGACAAACCCATCAAGAATCTCTACGATTTCACCGATGCCCTACGCCGAAGCAAAGTGGGCGACACCGTCCAAGTCACCGTCCTGCGCGACGGCAAACCCGTCACGGCCTCGGTCACCCTTGAGCAGCGGAGATAGGTGGGGAAACAGAATGACAGGTTCAATAATCCGAAGAAGCACGGAAGGGTTGTCTTTGTCATTCGTCCTTGTCGCCTCCGTGCTCGGCGGTTGGGCGATTAGAGACCCGGTTCCACGAACTCCGCCACCGCAGGCGACCTCCGGCCCTCTGACTGTTCCGGAAGAAGCAAAGCCTCTGAAAAACGTGCGGCAGCTTACTTTCGGCGGCCAAAGTGCTGAAGCCTATTTCTCCCTCGACGACAAATACCTGATTTTTCAGCACCAAGGCGAAGGCGTTCCCTGCGACCAAATTTACACGATTGCCGTGGACACGCCCGACGGAAAGCCCGCCACGTCCAAGCTCGTAAGTACCGGCAAGGGCCGCACCACTTGCTCCTATTTCTTTCCCTCCGGCGACCGCGTCCTTTTCTCCTCGACTCACGCGGCAAGCCCCGACTGTCCGCCGAAGCCCGATTACTCCCACGGCTACGTCTGGCCGATCTACGATACCTATCAAATCTATACGGCGAAGCCGGATGGCAGCGATTTGAAACAGCTTACCCACGCGCGCGGCTACAACGCCGAGTCCACCATCACTCGCGACGGCAAGCACATTGTCTTCACTTCCACGCGCAATGGTGATCTCGACATCTACACGATGAATGCCGACGGCTCCAACGTGAAGCAGCTCACCAACGAGCTGGGTTACGACGGAGGCCCCTTCTGGTCTTACGATGGGAAGAAAATCGTCTACCGCGCCCAGCATCCCAGAACGCCCGAGGAAATCGCCGAGTACAAGGATCTGCTTTCGAAAGGCCTGATTCGACCGGGCAATCTAGAAGTCTGGGTAATGAACGCGGATGGTTCGAACAAGCACCAGGTGACACGCAATG
>Ga0207120_1006_pt5 | contig 11483 bp, 9 predicted proteins | sample Alteio_BWMinHeat_40_FD_153509 | JGI IMG/M metagenome (GOLD analysis project Ga0207120, IMG submission 153509) | Enriched cells from forest soil in Barre Woods Harvard Forest LTER site, Petersham, Massachusetts, United States -... | ecosystem: Environmental > Terrestrial > Soil > Temperate forest >...
GTTGATAACGGTCGCACTTTCGAATGTGCAATATTTGCAGGTAACACATAGTGAGATAATCTCATTTCGGGAAATCTTGCGTAACCAATAATGTCAATCTCACCGGTATTGGATATACCTCTCAGACTAGGACCCATTAAAAATCCCTCACTATAAGACGGCATGAGATATCCTTCAAGTTGCTTTACTTTAAATGGTCTCGGCTCATATGACAAAATCACAGCGTGTATATCCCGCAAAAGAAATGGTTCTAAACATGAGCTTACAAACGCTCGACGTTTTTTGAGGTCTATGCTCTGTTGTATATCATATTCAGGAATCATATGGATCATAGATTCAAGCGATTTTGACACAAAATACCTGCGCAATTTTTTATCATGCTCAGTGGGTTCATATGCTTGCACTACTGGTTCTTCTTCTACAACTTCTTGGTTTCGTTGCTGCGCAAGATGTTGTCGAGATGCCTCTGAGGTTTTTTGATCATCTTCATCCAATGATGCACTTCCACCCTGAAGGTTGCTCAAAGATGAGGAAGAAGACGATGATGATGAAAATGATGAGGAGGATGAAGAGGAGGAGGAAAACCGACTTCTCATAAAGTTATTATCGTGAGATTCCATAGCTGTTATAGAGGTCACAAAGAATGATGTATGTAAGACAGCTACTACTAGTGAAAGAACTTTACTCAATTTTGGCGCACTGCATGACATACGTATGATCTCCATAAAATGGTATACACATCAGCGGTTATCATACATGACCACATGAGTGGATGACAATTTGAGAGCACATCTACAACAAGATTGACTTAACTCCATACAAATTTATGACCATTTTATATGTCCTAAGATAGTTCCTCATGTCATCCTCGTGTAAACGGGGATCCATGCTGATAAACATTCACTGGATCTCACATTCTCAAAGCAATAGGAGCAAGACAACAGCTGCCTGATCATCCTTTGTTCGAAAGACTTGAGCATGGATCCCCGTTTACACGAGGATGACAAGAATGAAAGCTCATATCACTGATAAAGTGGTGCAATAATATGCATCAATCATCAGCGGTAGTTGTGCACACAATTTCAACGTCGGAACTTTGACGCCATATGATGGCGAAAACCATGCATCATGACAGGTAAAATGAAGTTGCTCACTCATGAGCAACAAAGTAATGTCACCAACCGTTAATTTCCAACATCCACGTTCACCAGCTAGCTTCACGTCGGGAGCACAGATGAAATTCCAGCAGCTCATACGCTCACGCGGTTCATAGCCATCAAGTGGATGCCATGCATCAGTAATATGTATCTGATCAGCGCTGTGGTCATAAACAACATTTCGTTCAGCACGCAATCCATGGCGAGCATACTGTGTATGGGTTGTCCGCATACACCTACCTGCATGCTGTTCAGGCATAGTAGCAGGTTCACATCCCACAAAAAAAATACGGTCATCAAGTGGTATTGGCTCTTCATTGTGCAGTGCAAAGGTGCTGTGCGCCTGCACTGAGCGGAATGTATTACGCCATACTGCTGATGGCGTGTAGACATAGGTGCCTGGATCAACAATAAACGGTATCCCTTTGTAGGCGAGTGTGATACTTGCTGCATCATTATGACGGTGCGAGGTAAGTTGATGCGATGCGTACACATGATGTCGTAACGTTACATGCCAATTATTAGGAGTAATAACTGATACGCCACCTTGAGTGAAATGATAAACAGAATCTGATAGTTCTGATGTAGATTTTATGTGGGAAGTTAGAGTATCCGATAGTCCCTCTAAAAGCACTGATCCAGAATCATTGTCAGCGAGATAGACTAAACTTCCACTACGTGGTGTGCACATCTCAATAAAGGTAACCATGGCCGACAATTTTTTGACTGCATGTGGTGGCATGGTCACCCCTAGAAGGGGGCACAGGTTGTAATAATGATAGAACATCTCGGTCACCAACCGGTGATATGCTGTCGCTTGTTCATAGTGCGTACCATCATCAGCAACTTGGGTGTCTAATTCTTTTAGTAGTTCTTGATGGCACCACACTCGACGCTCCTGCACATTTTTACCATCACCAAAAAACCAACACAGATAGGCATAACCGGTCAAGTCAGCAAGATAGTGGTTTGACGTGCGCAAATCATACAGTTCCCAGTTGTTTTCAAGATATACAAGATGATCGTACAAACTACACACAAATTGCTGCCAAAAATCATCATGCAGCGGCGCGTACCTAAAATAATGAAATGCAACAACCCAATTGATTGCACGCAAGGCAACTTCCATAGGATTCATCCAATTAACGCCACGCAAATATGGATTGTGGGCAATCCAATCAGTCACATGATCGGCAAAAGCATGTGCATAGCGCACATCGTGCGTCGCTGCATACGCACGACCAAGCACCGGTGCATGCTGAAATCGCGATAATGTCCATGGAACTTTAATATCTTTGACGAGTTCAAAAGTTGTACCGGTGATAATCGATATATCTTGATAAAATGATGTTGCATCAAACTGACAATCTGCGTGTGGATTATATGCTTGCAGGCGAATATCGGTATGCCATGCTATGCGATCAAACTGCTGCGAGCCTGAACCGAGAATATCAAACCGTTGTTCAACATACGCATCTGCATGCGCACACACCGCATTACGTGATTCATGGGCATACCACGATGCTAAATACGGAAGATGCCGTGCACGTTGTTGTGTAAAAAAACGTTCAAAGGTTGGTGTGCACTGTAGTTCGCGAGAAATGTCTTCCCACGTGTGTCCAATACCGCCGTGTAATTTTTTTCGCTGCCACTGATACCTAAATACCTGTTTGTGCATGCGATCTTCAAGAACGCGTGCTGTATTTTTCGGCCCAAGACGACGTACATGATTCCAATAACGAATAAAGGCAGCTGGTAGCATAGCTTCTCCCATGATATGCACTCATGCTGCTGGAGCATACACAAGATAAGTTGTGCGTCAAACGAAGAAATAATTGTTTTTATTTCAACCGTGTACCATTTGGCACATGCACCGCAACGGTCACCAATTTCGGAGCACCATCAGCACCGTTGGCAAAAAGCATCATGCCTTCTGATGGCATGCCAAGCATCATGCGTGGTTTGAGATTGAAAACGAAGACACCTTGTTTATGCACAAGATCATCAACAGAAAATGACGCACGTACACCAGACAAAATCTGACGCATGCCTTTGTCACCAAAATTAACCTGCAGCTTATAAAGCTTTTCAGATTGCGGCACTACTTCGCATTGCTCAATGGTGCCAACTAAGAGTTCAACTTTGGTAAAATCATCGATGGTAATATGGTTTGCTTGTTCAGATGTCTTTTCTACCATCTTTGACTCCTGCGGTTCTTTTGGTTCAGGTTTTTTGAATAACGGTGGAATATGATGGATCATGAAATAGGTATCCCATGTTCCCAGCTCAAGATTTTCAAGCGTATCGTATTCTTGATTGAGTGGTGCATTAATACTCGTTAACAATTCTTCCATTTTGCGTGGCATTACCGGCCATAACACACTCGCAATGGCACGCAAGCTGTGACACGTTGCTGAAATCACTTGTGCAAACAATGCAGGATTGCTGTGCGCAAGCTTCCATGGTTCCTGCGCATGGAAATAAGCATTGGTAGTATTAATGAATTTCCATGCACGCGCTAATGCCATATGAACGAGAAAATCGCTCATGTAGTCTTCAACTTCTTCAAGCATGCTCCAACATTCATCACGCAGATCAAGCGCAGCTTGCTCCCACACGGCCACCGGCGGAACATCGATAAGGCCATGTTTATGGGCAAGACTCGACATGCGATTCAATAAATTACCTAAATCATTAGCTAAGTCTGAAGAAATCCGTTGTTCAAGATCTTCGATGCTAAAATCACCATCATGCGTTATCGCCATCTGACGCATTAAATAATAACGCACCGGTTCGGCACCATATGTGTCATACAATGCTTGGGGGTCAACAGCATTACCAGAAGATTTTGACATTTTTTGTTGATCAACGCGTATCCAGCCATGCACCAGAAGATGTTTTGGTAATGGCAAATCGCTTGCCATCAAAAAGGCCGGCCAATAAACCGCATGAAAGCGTATAATATCTTTACCCAACACATGCACATCAGCAGGCCACCATTGCGCAAATTCTTTTTTTCTTTCCGGTTGTCCATAGCCAACAGCGGTAATATAATTGTTCAATGCATCCGCCCAGACGTACGTCACATGCTTGGTATCACCAGGAAATGGTATGCCCCACGTAATAGTGGTACGTGAAATGCTCAAATCTTTAAGACCGCTGTGCACGAAATTAATCACTTCATGCGCACGTTCTTTGGGAATAATAAAATCTGGATTATCGGCATACAATTTGAGCAACCGATCTTGGTATGCTGACAATTTAAAGAAGTAGGCTTCTTCTGAAATAATGTGCGTTTCTCGGCCACACGTAGGACACTTGGGGCCGCTACTTGCAGTAGTATGCTCAGCGTCTTTTTCGGTTACAAACGTTTCGCACGACGTACAATACCAACCTTCGTAAAATGATTTGTAAATATCGCCCTTGTTGAGCAGATGCGTGATCCAATCCTGTACTGCCTTTACATGATAACTATCAGTCGTACGAATAAAGCGATCGTACGCAAGCTCATATTCAGCCCACATTTTTTGATAGCTATCGATAAAACTATCGACAAATTCTTTTGGCTGCTTGCCTGCTTTTTCTGCCGCTTGAGCAATTTTCTGACCATGTTCATCGGTGCCGGTCAAAAAGAATGTCTTGATGCCCTTAAGACGATGCCAGCGTGCCAAAACATCTGCAAGCAAGGTTGAATACAAAGTGCCAAGGTGAGGACGGGCGGTGACATAATAAATGGGTGTCGTTATGTAAAATTTGTTGTCGCTTTGATCATGCATGGGTTATTGATCCCCAAAAAAGTGAAGTAAGGGTACTGTATAGAATCAAGAATAGCCTAAAGTGCCTCAACACTCAAAAATATAGCTGTCTGAAAAACCATTGATTTTTTTTGGGGCCAAGAATTATGCTGAACTCAAGAAGGGTCTATTCCCGTAGAAATAATGGTCTATATCTTAAAAAAAGGATACGCAATGCAGTTTACTACGTCTCTCGCAGTCACTCTTATTGGTGTAGGATTACTGTGCAATACAGCATTACCATTAGGACAAACAGCTCAATATACAACAAATGATAATGCAGCAGCACAGGACATTATGCAGCGTTATAAAGACCTTAATTCATGGAGCCTTAAGCAAGGTAAACTAGATACCAAAGCAGGAACCTTACAAGTATATGCTAAAAAAATAGACACAAGGACCTTTACTCAACCATGGAGAATTCAAACTTCTGATTCTGAATCAGAATATACCCGCCCTTTTCAGGTAACCATAAAAAAAGATACGTTTGGAACCAACGACGTGGTGCTTTATATAGACAAACCAACATATGTCTCTGTTCTGAAAGGCTTAACAGGTGGTCTTGTTGTTAAAAGTATAATTACCCCTAAAGACATTCAACGTGTCCTTGTAGGCGGGAAAAATCCAATTCTCATTATTGATGGTGATGGACAAGCTGCAGTCACCGCAGATCAATAAACATTAAACAGAGCCTAGAAATAAAGATACCTGGAAGCAATTTTCGAGGTATCTTCACATAAATTAGTGCGCAAGAACTGATACCCACACATTGTTGAGATCAGATTCTGGCACGACATTTTGAAAGAAATCAAATTTCGCAAATTGCTCTTTGGTTGGACAGAATATTCCAGATCCCGCTATATCAACATTAGTCGTTGGCGGGCAGAAACCATAGCGTGTTGCATGATATTTAATGAATTTTGGTTGATACATGTAGTTGAGCAGTTGATACACAAGATCTTGTTTTTCGCTCGCTGCCGGAATGACAAATGAGTCAATCGCAACAAAGGTACCTTCTGCTGGAAGTACAAATGCAAGATGCGGATGTTCACGTTTGATCATCCACAAATCAGAAGCAATGGTCATAACGACAGGACAGTTCTTGGTTGCAAGTAAATCTTCTCCCCGTATATCGGTATACATGCGAATCCATGCTTTTTGACGAATGAGTAGCTTCTCAACTTCTGCCAATTTTGCAGGATCTTTGATTGCTTGCGCGTTACCAAATAAATATTTCCCCGCAATGGCAATGGCTCGGCGTGGCACGTCGGTAATGGTAACCTCATACCCTTGTGGCTGATGTTCGAACAGCAGCTTCCATGTTGCTGGCGGTTGATTATCACCAAAGTAATGGGTATCAACACCAAGACCATAAATGCCCAGGAAATAAGGAATTGAGTACTGATTGCCAGGATCATGATAATGATTCAACAACAACGGATTAAGATATTTGAGGAAGGTGAGCTTTGATGTATCTATTTTTTGGATCAGTTTTTCTTTGCGCAAAATATCAACAATATAATCTGCCGGCATAACAAGGTCGTATCCCTTGCCCTGCGTCACCCGTAATTTTTGCAGTAATTCTTCATTACTTTCGTAGTAATGCATGTACACCTTAATACCAGTCTCTTGCTCAAACGGCACTAACTGCTCAGCAGTAATCATCATTGGCCAAACGAAAAGATTGATGCTTTTGTCTTCGCGAATCTCATCGACATGAAACAGGTGCGACAATTGCGGTGTGTACAAAAAGCCGATAACAATTACCGTCCATATGCCGACCATGACACAACGCACTGACCATGAACTTAACAGCCGTCGTATCATAACCGTACACCTCGCATACCCATCCGCCTAACCTGTATCCATGAAAAACCAAGAACAAAAATACTGCTTACAACCAACATCACGGTTGACAGAGCGTTAACTACCGGCGTTGAACCGGCACGAATCATGGAAAAGATATACATTGGTAACGTTTGCGCTGTTGCCCCAGAGCAGAAAAAGGAGATAAGAAAATCATCTAATGAAATTATGAAGACAAGCAAACCAGCTGCAAATAATGATGGAAAAAGAAGTGGCAAAATAACTTTAAAAAATGTTTGTCCTCGCGTAGCACCAAGATCAAGTGATGCTTCCGTTAATGTTTTATCTAAATTTGAAAAGCGTGCATGCACCATGGGTACGACATAGCCAAGTCCCAATAACGTATGCGCAGCAATTAATGAGGTAAACCCTAACTCAACATCGAGCGCAGAAAACAAGGTTAAAAGACCAACGGCAAGCACAATTTCTGGTGCTGCAAGCGTTCCATAAAATAAAGGAAACAATCGCGCTAACGCCGTGTGAGAACCATGCCACACAACAAGTACACCCATGGTTAAACTAAGGACAACTGCTGAACACGCTACGATAAGCGAATTGGTAAGTGCGTCCCACACTTCTGCAGAATGCCACAGTTCATAATACCAGCGCGTCGTAAAACCACGCCACACATAAGCATAGTGTGCATCATTAAATGAAAATACAATGACAACAATAATGGGTATATATAAGAAAAAATAAACGAGACCGACTGAAATTGGCAATCCAAAACCACGCGCTAATGCTTGTTTTTTCATCATTGCCCCCCTGCACTAACGCGAACTATGCGCTTAAATAACCAGTTTAAAAAGAGCGAAACAATAAGTAGTACCACACCACTTAACATCGTAAATGCTGCGCCAAGCTGCGTATCACCCGCATCTAAGTAGTAGAGCGAGATCATGGAACCAACAAAAAGTTTTTTACCGCCACCGGTCAACACGGGAATAACAAATTCTCCAAATGAAGGAACAAAGACGAGAAAAAATCCGGTCTTTAACCCCGGCAGCGACATCGGCAGCGTTACACGCATGAATGTTTGCCATGGTGTAGCGCCAAGATCGAGCGATGCCTCAATTAAACGTTGGTTAAAGCGTTCCAGAATGGAATAAATAGGCATAGCCATGAACGGTAAATAGCAATAAAGCATAACGATAAAAATAGCGAATGGTGTATTAAGCAGTCGCAATGGCTCAGCAATGATGCCCAATTTAAGCAATACGGTATTTACAAGACCATTTTTTTCGAGCACAAAAAACCATGCATACACCTGCACAAGCAAATTGATCCAAAACGGTAGAATCAAGAAAAATAACAACACGTTTTTCCAACGCGTTGCACGTAATGCTATGTAATACGCAACCGGATAGGCCATAATACCGCAGGCAATTGCTGCACACATTGCAAGAAGTAATGACCTGCCAATAACAACCCAATACAACGGATCAGTAAACGAGGCATAATGTTCAAGCGTAAGTGCACCAAGTGATAACTTCTCGTCAACCTTCATGAAGCTGGCAACGATGACGAATATAAGAGGAACGTAAAGAAAGATAAGCTGCCAAATGAAAGCAGGAAGTGCCATAAAGAAAGACGATTCCCGCATACATGCTGATTTGATTCGTGCAACAATATTCATTGATTCAATAACACCACATTTTCTTTTTGCCAGTACAAATATACCTGATCATCATAATCTATAACTTCTTGAGGAAAATGCTCTTCATTTTGCTCAAATACTTGCAAAATAAGGTCATCACTCACGCGTACGTTATACTGCGTTGATCTACCGTGATATACAATAGATTTTACAACGCCACGAAGCATGTTAGAAAAACCTTCCAATGCTGTCTTGCTGATATCAATTTTTTCTGGTCGTAAACTCATCGCGATTTTATTGCCATCAACGGCCCAGACTTTATCAGCCGGTGCAACAACCGCTAACTTACCAAGTTCTGGAACTTCAACAACCTGAACACCGTCATATATGTGCAACGTACCGTGCACAATATTGGTTGTTCCTACAAAGCTTGCCACAAATACCGATGTTGGAAATTCGTAGATTTCTTTTGGCGTACCAACCTGCTCTATGCATCCATCTTTATTCATGATCGCCATATAATCAGCAACAGTAAGTGCTTCAAACTGATCATGAGTTACGTAGACGAACGTGGTTTTCAATTGATCTTGCAGTTCAATAAGCTCAACAAGCATGCGTTCACGCAATTTAAGATCAAGTGCTGCAAGCGGCTCATCTAACAGTAGCACATCAGGTTCATTGATAATTGCACGCGCAAGTGCAACACGTTGTTGTTGGCCACCAGAAAGAAGATCAATCGATTTATAAATAAAACGATCAAGATGAACAGTGCGGAGTACTTTGATAACTTTTTGTTCGATGACGTCTTTAGGAACTCGTCGAATAGTCAAGGCATAGGCAACATTATCGAAAACATTCATATGCGGAAAAAGAGCATAGTTCTGAAACACCGTGTTAACACGCCGTTCATTAATCGGCATGTGCGTGATATCAATGTCGCCCAAGAAAATTTTACCGCTATCAGCAGTTTCAAGACCAGCTATAAGACGCAACAATGTTGTCTTACCACTACCGCTTGGGCCAAGTAATGCAAAGAATTTACCACCTGGAATCATCAGCGACAGATTTTCTAATATTACGTCACCATCAAATGACTTAGTAACGCCCTCAATCTTAATGTTTCTCATGCGTCTTACCAGCCCTTGCAAAAGTCATCGGAACAACAACGTCAGACAATGTGCATGGCACCACAACAGCAACAACCAGAAAAAGAAAGACTGGTCCTATACTGAGATACCATGTTGTAAAGCCATGCGATACAAGATAAAAAATTGCAGCAAATGAACTGATAAGAATGTGAACAAAGTGGGAAAAAATTGAATAAAACCCTTGGCGAGAGGCGTGATGACGACTCATCACATAACCGTTAAGCAACCCTACAAACAAAAAAGGTAAAACATTAGAAAGTTCCGTAAAAAAGCAGACGTGTAAATACATATTCACACCAAGCAATTTACCGCCAATATACGGCAATACAGAGTCAGATAGTGTACAAAAAACTATGGTTGAGATAGCACCACTTATGAGGGCCTTCACGACATTTTTTGAAAATCGCAGAAAGGTAATCATGGTGCCCGTTGCTGCAAAAGCAACATGCATAAAGTGAAAACTATGAAATAGGAGATGACAACCACGACTTAATTCACAGGTGTCGGTGGATACCACAATAGATGAGTAAGCAAAAAAACTAAGGATTGCGAGACCAAATGCCACGGAAAAAATTGCATAGGGCAAGTGGCAGATAATTTCTTCAGTTACGGTGTGGCCGTGATGTTCATGTTCATAACCACCCTTGTGGCCAGGCTTGCATTCTGTATCGACAGAAATCATGCTCCCTCCTCAAATTCAAGGCAAAAAAACACAATGTGCTTCACACCCACACATCAACCAAAATATGAGTATTTGTAAGGTATGCTTTTATGGTACGCTTTTTTCGCAATAAATCAAAACAAATTACACCTTGTCCTGATGTTAAAAAACTTCTTCAGCTTAGAATGCATTACCAAAGTTTAAGAACCATGCACAGCGCGACTCGTGTGGAACCTTGGCATTCCATTTAAATCCAATGTCAAATCGTAATGGTGCAATTGAGACTCAGAAAAGGCGTCCTCGACAGGCCACGATCATTTATTTTTTTCAACTGACACTTCAAACTCAGTTAACTCAATACCCGTGATACCGTCATTATCACCACCAAGATAGTATTTTCGCATAAACTCCCCTTTGCGCATCCGCTCTTGTTCTTTAGGGGAGTAGTGACCATGAAAGTATGGCCAACCATGTCCATTAACAATAGAAGCTTCACATTCTTCGGATCGCCCCGTGGTGTCCCCTTGAGCATGTGCACTGGTATATTCACGCTTTATACATTTTTTAAATGCGTCAGCTGATTGAAAGTACCAAGCTGCCCTGTCTTTTAATATTTCCTGCGCAGTCCCCTGCACAGCCATTTCTAAATCATTGTGTGGATGACTTATCTTCCGATGCATACCAATCTTGGTCGCATCTATACGTCCGCTAACATTGATACACACCGCGGTATAATCATTCCCACTTATTGGCTCAACATCAGTACGGTATTCTCGAACAATGGAACCTATAAATCCTTTATAAAGCCAACCTCCTTCCTTATAGGATCCCGTAAGTGGATTGGTATGGCCACCCTCCTTCTCTACTTCCCCACGAAATCTGGGTAGCCATCCATAAGGGTTAAGTGGATGTGGATACAATTGCGGAGGTGTAGGTCCATGACCTCGGTACCAAGGCTTCGGACGAATATTATTTGAAGCACATTCTTCACGATCTCCATACTCGACATCAAAAGTTGCACGCCGCGCCAAAATATTGGCGACAAATTCCTCGCACTTTGTATTGCCACGCTTGCACTTAACCATAGCTACAGTCTTGAAGGTAACTCGCTCTGGAAGTTTCGGTCCTTTTTCGTTTTTCACCAAAAGTGGTGGAGGATTAACGACTACTTGGGACTGCTCATCTGATTGCGCAATGGCCTCAGTATGAGCCGATCCTAACACTAACCCTGCAATCGTTACCGCTGCCAATGAGCGCATC
>Ga0207120_1175_pt1 | contig 11466 bp, 9 predicted proteins | sample Alteio_BWMinHeat_40_FD_153509 | JGI IMG/M metagenome (GOLD analysis project Ga0207120, IMG submission 153509) | Enriched cells from forest soil in Barre Woods Harvard Forest LTER site, Petersham, Massachusetts, United States -... | ecosystem: Environmental > Terrestrial > Soil > Temperate forest >...
AAGGATAGCGTTTATTCTCTTGAGTGTACTGACGGATTTTTTTTTTCGGTTGCCAAGTTTTCGGAGAAGGGTGGCCAATGATCGACGCGGACGAACTCGCCATTCGGATCGGATTTTTCATGAGTGAGTTTCTCACCTAAAACGTTTGTTCCTTTTCGTAGAACTGCAAACGGCAGATCAACGATGTATGCAGCTGCGATCAGTATGCCGAGGATTAGAAATGCGACTACAAGTAAAGCGAGAACAATCGGCGCGAAATATGAACCTGCTTCTCTTCGATGCAGAACTTTGATCATATAATGATAGGCATCGCGCACGGTAACTGAGGTGAATGACACAAACCCAGAGTATAAAGCGGCGGGAGCACTCAAAATGCCCCCGATGAAATAACAAACAAGATCTGCCTTGCCGCGTTTGACGGTAGGGCTATGTTTTATAACTTCTGAACATTCATCAACATAAGTGGAAATGATCTTATTATAGGGTTGCTCTGATGGTCCCGTGGTTTTCGTTGGTTTCATCACCGTGGCAGAAGGTGTGGCACTTGCAATCGCATGTGCATTAGGGACGGAAGGTTTTGAAATCGGAGGTGAAGTATGTACCCGGTTAAGGGGCATTGAATTGCGAACCGATATGATGCCAACCCCCAGTTCTCCGCAAAAATTTTACGTGAAAATTTTTAGCAGTTTTTGCAGCGGATCATAGAATTCGTCGACGACACGTTCTTTGAGCGGAATAATCGCATTGTCAGTAATGGTGATACTTTCTGGGCATACCTTGGTGCAGCATTTGGTGATATTGCATAAACCAATGCTTTGCTCTTTTTTCAAATCGGGTAAACGATCTTCGACATCGAGTGGATGCATTTCAAGCGCTGCAGAATGAACAAAAAACCGTGGCCCAATGAAGTTTTCGTGCTCATGATGATCACGTAGCACGTGACAAACGTCTTGGCAGAGAAAGCATTCGATGCATTTGCGAAATTCTTGCACGCGATCAACGTCAGTTTGGTGCATCCGCCAAGTGCCATCGGGGGCATCTGCTGGTCGTGGCTTAAATGGTTTTATTTTTTTCTTGACGGCAAAATTCCACGAAACGTCAGTCACCAAATCTTTGATCCTTGGAAACGCGCGCATCGGTTCAATAGAAACAGTTTTTTCCAAAGGAAGGGTATCAAGCCTGGTCATACACATGAGTTTGGGCATGCCGTTGATTTCCGCCGAACACGAACCACATTTTCCAGCTTTACAGTTCCAACGTACCGCCAAATCGTTGGCTTGTTCTGCTTGAATTTGATGCACGGCATCAAGCACCACCATGCCTTCTGAAACTTCGGTGGTGTAATCTGTAAAGCGTCCTCCAACTTTGTCACCACGCCAAATTTTAAAAGTTGCTTTGGCCATTTTTATTTCATCTCCTCGATAATCTGCTTTAATTCAGGTGGCAAAGGTGGAATTGATTCACGTCTGATTTGCATTTCGCCATGAGTGTCTTTTTGAATGACATGATTCAAATTACCGAAGGTCGCCACTTTGCTTGGGTAATCATCACGAAAATGGCCACCCCGACTTTCTTTTCGCTCCAATGCCGAGCGTGCAATTGCTTCAGAAACAGTGAGCAAATTATCAAGCTCTAGTGCGGTGTGCCAACCTGGGTTGTATTCGCGATTGCCAGTAACGCCGACTTCTTTTGCTTGTTGTTTGAGATGATTAAGATTTTCAAGCGCACGCTGCATTTCGTTTTCAGTACGTACAATGCCCACCAGGTCTTGCATCATATCTTGCAACTGATGTTGAACTTGGTAAGGCCCATCGTTCACATTGCGTTCGAATGGAACCAATGCCGAGCGTGCAGCGGTAGCAATCTGATCTTCGTCCATGCGTCCGCTTGGATTATGTTTGGCGAACTTTGCCGCGTGTAGCCCGGCACGCCTGCCGAACACCAAAAGATCGGAAAGGGAATTACCACCCAAGCGATTGGCTCCATGCAAACCTGCTGCGACTTCGCCTGCCGCAAACAGCCCGGGAACATTTGACATTTGAGTATCGCCGTCGACGCGCACTCCGCCCATAATATAGTGTGTGGTGGGGCCTACTTCCATTGGTTGTTGAGTGATATCAATGTTCGCGAGTTGTTTGAATTGATGATACATACTCGGTAATTTTTTCTTGATGTGCTCACTGGCGTTGGGAATTTTTTCTTTGATCCAAGCAATGTCTAGAAATACTCCACCATGAGGACTGCCTCGTCCACTTCGTACTTCGCGCATAATGCAACGAGCCACATGATCGCGAGTGAGAAGTTCTGGTGGACGACGGGCATTTTTGTCGCCTTGTGTATATCGCCAACCTTCTTCAGGGTTATCTGCAGTCTGGTTTTTATAATTATCAGGAATATCGTCGAACATAAAACGATGTCCGTCTTTATTTTTGAGAACCCCTCCTTCACCGCGCACGCCTTCAGTGACTAAAATCCCACGCACACTTGGAGGCCACACCATTCCGGTCGGATGAAACTGCACGAATTCCATATCAATAAGTTCGGCACCGGCATGATAGGCCAGAGCGTGGCCATCACCAGTGTATTCCCAGCTGTTGCTGGTGATTTTGTAAGCACGCCCAATTCCGCCGGTTGCGAGCACAATCGCTTTTGCTTTGAACACGCGAAAATGACCTCGTTCACGATCATAAGCAAAAGCACCGATGACACGCTCGCCATCTTTTAATAGCCGCGTGACAGTACACTCCATATGCACTGAGATTCCTTGGTGAACACCATGATCTTGCAGTGTTCGAATCATCTCTAAACCCGTGCGATCGCCCACATGCGCTAAGCGTGGGTATTTATGTCCGCCAAAATTTCGTTGCAGGATACGACCATCTGGTGTGCGATCGAATACCGCGCCCCAAGCTTCAAGTTCACGCACACAAGCAGGTGCTTCTTTGGCGTGTAGCTCGGCCATTCGCCAATTGTTCAGATATTGCCCACCGCGCATGGTATCCGCAAAGTGAACGCGCCAGTTATCTCGATCGTCAACGTTACCCATCGCTGCCGCGGCGCCGCCTTCTGCCATGACGGTATGCGCTTTGCCCAGCAATGATTTGCATATCACGGCAACGGATACGCCTTCAGCCGAAGCAGCGATGGCTGCGCGCAAACCAGCGCCTCCTGCGCCAATCACTAGAACGTCATATTCGTGAGTTTGATACTCCGTCATTTTAGATGATTCTCCAATCTTGCCAAATTCCGAGAGCGCACAGACGTACATAAACGTCTGAAAACATCACCCAAAATAAACTCAACCACGCAAACAGCATGTGCCGACGATTGAGCGCGCTCGAACAAGTATAACAGGCAAGACTGAAAGGTTTTTTAGACACCTCATCACGCCGACCACCGATCAGATGGCGAAGCGAATGACAGCCAAAAGTATAACCTGCGATCAGCACCACATTCACCGCTAAAACAATGGTACCTACGCCAATGCCAAAAGAATCTTGGCCGGTAGCGGTGTTTTTAAACCACATGGCTTTATAGACATCTGCACTCAGCAAGCCGATAAAGATCAACGCAAAATACAAAAAATACCGGTGAATATTTTGCACAATCAAAGGGAAAGAATTTTCTCCGAGATAAGTCTTGCGCGGTTCACCGACGGCACAGGCAGGCGGATCGGCCCAAAATGCTTTATAGTAAGCCCCCCGATAGTAGTAGCAAGTCAGTCGAAAACCCGCTGGAAAAGGCAGAATCAAAATTGCTGGCGAAAAAATCAACCACTGAGGCCACCAGTCTGGTTTCAACCCAAACCAAGCGTGATGAGAATTTCCAAATAATTCTGGTGAGTAAAATGGTGAAAGGTAATTACCATAGTAGTAATTGACGCCTTGGAGTGCAGCCCAGGTCGTATAGCCAATAAACGAACTAAGCCCTAAGAACGTCAGTAGAGACGGAAGCCACCACTGATCTTTACGTGAAGTTTTTCCAAAGCTAGCTTGTTCTACTAAGGGAAGCGAAGTCATGAAAATCACTCCATGTGGAGCCGAAATTTAAGTTAAGAAATTGTCGGCACCATAACGAGGCGCGCCAGGCTTTGCAAGATGTGATTGTTTCACGATTTCGTTTAGAATTTTTTCTCATTTACAGACGATGAGTGCAAAGGACGGCGAACGCCAGGTACGAGGTTTGCGTGTGAAGTTGGCTCGATGATCGGGCGTTGAATCGTATTTTGTAGCATGGCTGGATTTTGCGCAAAATGTTGTTGTCCTGAAGTAGGGAGGTAGAGGGTTAATTCCATACAGCGATTTTCTTTCTGGCAGCGTACTCGGACTTTGCTTGTGCCACCTTTAGGGTTTTGAGTTTTCCATTCTTCGTAAATAAGTGAGGAATGTGAATGTTCGCTGGGATGAAGTTCTCTTTGAATCTTTGGAGTCCCGAGCCACTTTGCAAATGTTTTGCTTGTCCATGGTTCGCAGGGAACCTTACGATTCCCCGAATCATCTAAGCGCGCGATCACGACTTGGCTGCGGCCATGGTCAAAATAAACATCCAATGTGCCTGCATCGCCCCAAAGATAGCGCTGCATCACGTTCTCTTGTTGGTCGGCGAAATCGAGTTTTGCAAAGGTGCTACCGTCTGCAAGTTGATTGGTTTCTATGATCGGCAGGCCAACACGAGGTTCAAAAAACGAGTGTGTTTCGCGCGGTGATAACCCAGTAAGTTCGGTGAGTGAAAGTGCTGGTGGTGAACATTGCCTGGTGCCAAAGTTTGAAGTCGCTGACACCGTCATGGCTGATATTGCGATTGCAAAAATCATTCGCTAACGATGCCTCTGAAAAAATTGCCTCACAACAGAGTTGAAGAGAACTGTCAATTGCGAATATGAGTAAAAAATGCCCCACATGAACATCGAAAAATTGAGCGACCTCTTAGTTGACGCTGATATGCATTCGCAATTGGTGCGGGAATGTGTGGAACTCATTGACCAGGAAGTGCGAGAAAAATCGGGGCTAAGCGGCCTCGCCATCAAAGGTGCGTATCACGTCATCAAGAAAATAAAACCCGGTATTATTAATCATGCGGTTCAAGATCTTTTGCCGGAATTTTTATTTCAACTTGAACCTTTTTATGCGGATTTTGTTGCCCATAATAAGCTCGGATCTTTTTCAAATGTGCTGGTATCAGCGAAGAATGACGTAGCTGAAGCATTGCTCAGCGTGACCGATGCACGCGCTGCTCAATCGACACACGAAACTTTAAAAAAAACCTATTCCAAACTGCGACCGAGCGCCAAAGAGCATGTGATGAGTGCCGTTCCTCGAGTGGGGCAGCTATTGAACGCCTATGTGATCCCTTATTCTGCCACGGAGCAAGCGGTGTCTTTCTTGTAGAAAAGCAAGCTGAACTGATATTTGATGATTGATCATTGCGTATTAAATAAAATATTGGGGAAATCAGAAGGGATATACTGTATTAATCTCTTGTTGGGTTTTGCATGACAGCAAGTGAACAATCTTATGCATTTGGCGGGTTTCGCCGCAACCTGAGTTGGCAACTGGATCGCGCCTATTATTTTTTTGCTCATTGGTTGATGGTTGTGATGCTGTCACCACCCTTGCGTGTTTGGCACCGCATCTTGAGCATGTCTCGCTTACCCGCACATTCAAAAAATGCTCAAAAAAATCTCATCACTCGTTATCGTCATCTTTTACACCAAGATGTGGAGAACGTGGCGCAAGGTTATTATCAACGCGATCTTTTAGATTTTCCTTTTCGTGATTATACGCAATTGTTGCCGGCATTGGTGGGTGACTTTCCGCGCGTGTTTTTGCGAAAACTGTTGAATCGTTACCAAGAGTTGCCACAAAACGAAAATCTCGCTGGTTATCCTCATTATTATACACGTAATTTTCACTGGCAAACGGATGGTTGGTTGAGCGATCGATCGGCACGTCTATACGATGCCCAGGTCGAATTCTTATTTACTGGTGCGGCTGACGTCATGCGGCGAATGGCGATCCCTCCACTCGTGCAATCCCTGCAGCAACAGACGCAACCGATCGTTGTCGATATCGGTTGTGGAACTGGCCGCTTTCTACGCCAAGTGGGACAATCTTTACCACACGCTCAATTATTGGGTGTGGATTTGAGTCCTGCTTATGTGCGGCATGCACAAACGTTGGCATCGTTAAAAGCGACTATTTATTGCGAAAATGCTGAAGCGCTGAGCTTGGCCGACGAATCGGTAGATGCGGCAACATCAGTATTTTTATTTCATGAATTGCCTAAAGCTGTACGCAGACAAGTCGCTGCAGAAATTTGGCGTGTTTTAAAACCGGGTGGTCAACTGATTATTTGTGACTCGGCGCAGCTTGTTGAAAGTAGTGATCTCAGTGAGTTTTTGGGTGATTTCGCGCGACTCTATCATGAGCCCTATTATCAAAATTATTTACAAGATGATTTAGAAAAAGTGCTTGCTGACAGCCAATTTACAGTTTTGTCTACTCGCGCTGCTTATCTTTCTAAAATCGTAGTCGCACAAAAACCTGCTCATATTTTAAAATCGTAATTTTTCAACGATAACTTAATGACTCGCACTTGTTTTGAATTTTGCTTCGTTCTTTTCTTGTTTGTTTATAATAATTATATAACTACTTAATTAAGCAAATACATAAATATTGTGGCGAGATACGTTCTCAGGCGCTACACCAATCACTCGTTTTATTTCGGCGCAGAAATAAAAAATTGTTTTTGCGTCATCAGAAAAAAAAGGAGTGGACATGAGTGGTGATGGAAGACGACGCTCGAATATTTTTTTTGTAATTTTATTGGGGGGTATGAATTTTTATGCGTGTGTTTCAAATTCCAAACCAAATTTAAAAAATTCGCTTCAAAATCAAACCAACGCTGTCTCAGGTGGCACCGCGACTTTTCAAAACGGTGTGCAAAATTATACGTCGACGCGTACAGTTTCAATCAGCAATGAAAACTCACAATACGACCCCAATGGTGTGACCACATTTAGCGGCGAAACCATGTTGTGGAAATTAAGTGGCAGTGGTGGTTACGAAGAAAGAAGCCTCATTCGTTTTGATGCGTTAAATCTTCCCTCGGGGGCAGTCGTATCACAAGCCTCATTGCTGTTGACCTTCGACAACTGGTCGTCCACTCCGAATATCAGCGGTTATTATTTTAAACAAAATTGGAACCCCAATGTTGGTAGCGGTCTTGGTTGGCTTCATCCATCGACTGGTGTCAATTGGCAAACGCCGGGTGCGGGTGGAGCAGGATCGGATTATTTCACTTCACCCACATTTTCCATCACTGACCTACAAGGAACGGGCGATGAAGTTCGTTCGATCACACTCGATCCGCAAATGGTGCAGCAATGGGTGAATCATCCTGCGGCTAATTTAGGTGTTTTGTTGGTCAACAATGATACCGACAAAGATGTAAGAATCCATGCGTCTGACGACAGTACTTTGGCGAAAAGACCCTTGTTGTCGATCAGTTATGCTGTTGCCAATTCTAATTGTAGCACCGTGGCGCAAGCACAAGGTTTTGTAAATTCTTCGTTTGCACCCCAAAGTGGACCCTTCACTGCAGAATTCGATGCGACGCCAAGTGCAGCCAATATGGATGGAATTATGGGATTGGCACAAGGCACTGCGCAAGCATTTGCAAGCATTGCTGTGATTCCACGGTTCAATACTCAAAATGTGATCGACGCGCGAAATTATAATGTTTATCAAGCATCAACGCCGCCGATTTCTTATGTCGCCAACTCCAAATATCATTTTCGTTTAGTGGTAGACACTCCGAATAAGAAGTATTCAGCTTTTGTCACTGCGCCACAAGGGAGTGAGCAAGTTTTGGCAAACAACATTCGCTTTCGCAAAGAAGAAGCGGATCTCACCACAGCGATTACTTTGGATCACCTTGTGCTTGAAGTAGATAGCACACAAGGGTCGTTGCAGGTTTGTAATTTCAAAATCACATCTCAAGATGTGACGCCGCCTACCGTCGCGGTGACGGCGCCACAGAATGGCGCGACGGTGACGGGAACGATCACTTTGAGCGCAACCGCCAGTGATAATGTAGCTGTCGCGGGTGTTCAATTTTTAGCGGATGGGGTCAATATTGGTAGCGAAATCACGCAGGCTCCATACACCATTCAATTCAACACCGTCGCTCTGACAAATGGCTCTCATACACTAACGGCGCGCGCACGCGATGCCGCAAATAATACCGCGAATGCAAATGTAACGGTGACGGTTTCCAACACGGTGACGACAGGAAATAGTCATCCACGAATTTTTCTAACCAACACTGTGTTGGCGGCATTGGGTCAAAAAGCGCAAGCCCAAGCCGCGCAATGGACCCGCTTGCGAAGTGCCTGCGAAAGTTACGTTGGACAGAGCATCGGTCCTGGCTATCAAGGCGAAGATTACATGGAACCGCTGTTGAATTTAGGTTTATGTTACCGTGTCGGACAAACCATTCATGACAGTAGATTCACAGCCTGGGGACACCAAGGGGTTGCGATATTGCATGATATGGCGTTGTTTACTGCTTACGGCACTGACAGCGGTTATGGCATTCGTAACTACGGCATCGGTATGGCGATGGGTTATGATTGGTTTTATGAAGAACTTATCGCTGAGTCCACTGCTTCTGAAAACAAATTGGCCAATCTTTACAATTCTTTGAACGCGTGGCTCGCATTTTATGATCAAAATGGATTTGGGCGTGGGCAATCCCAATCAAACTATTTTGCTGGTTACTATGCAACGAAGGCTTACGCTGCAATTGCCACACAAGGGGAAAATACAAATGCTGATGCATTGTGGAATGATTTTCTCAATCGTCTACACCGTGGCGGAGCGACTGCGTTATCGGGCCCTGAGGGAACCCATGCGGGAGTGCAACTTTTCTACAGCCAACACATGACGGGCGGAGGCTGGAGTGAAGGACCAGAATACGGACCACAAGCGATGCGAAATATGTCATTGCCAAGCTTGGCAGTACTGACGGCAAAAAATATCGATTTGATCAACGATACCAATGCTCCGTATGGATATCCTCTCGATAATGCGATGAATTACATACAGCTGGCATGGCCTTCACGAACAGTGATGGATGATCGCGATGCGATTCATGCATCTTCGAGTGGTTACGATGCCAGTGTGAATGTTGATACATTTACCGTGATTGCTGGTTTGTTGCAGAAGTGGAATCATCCTCTGTTCGCGCAATATCATGCTTATGCGCGGGAAGTGCGCAATATTAATGGTTTGCCGCGCGCGTGGATTGACTTTTTGTTCTGGGATGATGGTGCGAGCGAACAATCTTATCTTTCGTTGCCAATGTCGTTTTTTGCGCGTGGGATGAATACGGTGAGTATGCGATCAGACTGGTCACAAACTGCGATCTGGGGTTCGCTGCGGGCGAGTTCATATATCGATAATCCTTATTCCGGAGAACAAGCACCAGATGCAGGTAGTCCCGCCATTATTACACGTGGCAACGTGCCCTTTTTAGCAAATCAAAATTTGTTGGTGATGAATTTGCCGGGTTTCAGTGATGCTGTGAATAACGCGGGGGAGAACGCGTTGTACGCGGATACGTGGCAAAATGGTCCTCGAATCATGCATAATACATTTTGGTATGACAGCGGACAGATTTTACCGGAGTGCGATAACACTCCGCCACCACGCACAAGTATTACCCGATTCGAAGATGATAGTACTTTTGTTTTTACCAGGGCCGAGAATCTTCAAGATGTGTACAGTGGAGGCACAAAAAACTGGACGCGAGATATGCTCTATGTGCGACCAGAATTATTTGTTTTCTATGATCGCACACTCGTGGATCTGAGCACACAGGGAGACGAGCGTTTTCATTGGCATGTGATGAACACCCCACAAGCGGTAACATCAGCAAGCGGCACCAATCGATTTGACGTGAGTGACACGACGTTTGGTTACGTAGGAACATTGACGACGGTGTATCCTACCAGCGCGAAAATCAATGTGGTGGATGATGCGAGTCTTGGCAAAATGTTTCGTATCGAAGTGCGCCCACCGAGCCAGACTGCGAGCACACGCTGGCTCACAGTTTTAGATGCAGCCATCGGTGCCAATAGTGCTGCCGTAGCCGGACCACTCAATATGACATCGAGCAATGCTTTGGGAACTTTGATGCAAACTAGTTCTGGTAACATCGCTGTCCTATTTGGCATCAACGATGTTGCCAGTGGGCCCATCAGTGGAAATATAAGTTTTGCATTACCCACTGTCGCAACGCGCGTGTTTATCGTTGATCTCACACCGAATTCTCATTACAGCGTGACAACGACGCAAGCGGGTGGAAGTGTGTCAGTTACTCTTTCTGCTGCAGCCAATGGCACCATCGTCACAACCGCAGCTGGCGCCGCCTCTTTCAACGTTCCTTGATTTCGCTTGCGTGCCGGCACGCATCGGTGTGATTGTCTATCACACCGACCGCTTCATTAGTATTTTTGGCGCTAACGCTTCGCTGCTTGAGCGTTTCTGTTTCAAGATCAAACTAGCGATCATTTGACTCGTCAAAAGTTTCCTGGATTCATAGATTCTTAATCGAAAGTCCAAAGGTTCAGTCATGTTCACAAATATTTCATTCTCGCTGGTGGGGCTTATTTGCGTGTTTGCTGTGTTGCTTGTTTTTCGCACGATCATTCTCGCGGGTGGAGCCTTGTGGTTGATTCAACATACCCAATTTGCGCGGTTTCATCGCATTTATCAGCATGCATTTGGCCCTTCACAATTTTACGACGAATTGCGAGCCTCCGCTTGGATGGTCGTGGTGGATGCCATCACGTTTGCATTCGCTGTGCATTATCATTTGATTCGTTCCGCTGAACAAAACTTAGCGTTAATTGTCATGACTTGCGCTCTTAGCGCGGCATGGTACGAAATCTGGTTTTATTTCACGCACCGATTACTCCATACACGTGCGTTTTATTTTATTCATGCGCAGCATCATACGGCGAAAGTCACCCATCCTTTTACGTCACTCAATTTTTCGTTATTAGAGCGCTGCTGGTTGATTGCCGGTTCTTTGGGATTTGCCATTGTCATTTCGCGAGTCATGCCATTTGCTTCACTTGGATTGTTTTTATATCTTGTCATCAACTATATTTTGAATGTGACTGGCCATTCGAATATCGAGATTTTCCCACCTGGTTATACGCAATCCTTGCCGGGCAAAATTTTTATTTCGGTCACTCATCATGCGATGCATCATGCGCGTCAAGGCGGACATTATGGATTATTTACGCGTGTTCTGGACGATTGGTTCCATACAACATTTACTGATTACGAAAAAACACAGCGTTGTGCAGCAGAAGGAATGGGTCAACCAAGGTTAGGCGCATCAGGTAATTCGTTTTGATCATCAGGTTTGAGCGGAAAATGCGTGGCTAAAACCTCT
>Ga0207120_1176_pt1 | contig 11301 bp, 9 predicted proteins | sample Alteio_BWMinHeat_40_FD_153509 | JGI IMG/M metagenome (GOLD analysis project Ga0207120, IMG submission 153509) | Enriched cells from forest soil in Barre Woods Harvard Forest LTER site, Petersham, Massachusetts, United States -... | ecosystem: Environmental > Terrestrial > Soil > Temperate forest >...
GGACCAAAATGTGTGAATACTCCACTACCTACTAATGATGACAATGCAAACCAAAAACTTGTCCAGGCGAAAAAAGATGCTGAGCGATTGTACAATATTATAGTGTACAAGGAAGGAGAACTAGAAACGTTCGAATGTAATTACCGCGGTAGGCATGCAGGGTTACGTGACGCTGAAGTGCATAGTTGGGCATTGTTAATTTTCAGCGCAACTTCAGGCTTATTTGGCATTATACCAGCTCCAGCTACCGCTTCACTAGTTACTCTAGGTGCAAGCACTATCACTGCCATACGAGTTTTTCGACAATCTCAGCGCACTACTTTGGCATCACTACAGCAACAACTTGGTAAGGCTATGGAAACTCGCAATAACTTAATACTAGCTGCTCGAGACAAAGCAACAAGTTCTTCTTCCAAAAAACTTGAAGCCCTATAAAATTTTGGTCCTTGCATTGCGCCGTTAAAATTTCCAACGCATTTCAACTTCAGCCCATGCGAAATACAAGGGGATAATCATTTTTTGTTGACAAATAGAAAAGATTGGCCCGTATTGAGCAGAATCAATAACGCCGTGGGATTTTAAACTAAGACTTCCATTTGACAATATTTTAATTACTTTTACTATTAGTAAAGACCCTGAAGGTGCCCAAAGACTGCATTCTCAGGGGTAGCTAAAATAGTTGTCTTAATTTTTATTATGGAGGCTCGTATGAAAAGTTTCAGAATATTGTCCGTTATTATGCTGTTAAGCGTTGCAAGCCAAGCATGCGGTATGTTCCGTAGCTTTGCATCACGCCTTATGACCCGTCCTTATGCCTGCTTAGGCCTTGCCGGCACTGCAGTTACAACTTCAGGTGTCATTGCCGCTGCTAATCAAGAAAAACCAGCTCAAGAAACAGCAAGCAAGGGTACTTCTGTAACACGAGAGTATAATAATTGGGAAGGTGAAAAAGTTGGTGTTGCTACAGTATCTACATCTGAAAATGGTGGATCCATTACGTACAAGCCATATAAACAGGATGCTCGAAAAAAGGACGTCGTATTTAAAGCTGTGAGTGTACTTAAATGCCATCCTAATAATAAATCATGTAATAAGCGCTTACAGCATATGCTTACCTTAAAGGGAAATTGTGGATGCTCTGATTCATGCTCACATACTGATCCATATCCAACATATTCACATCCATTCATGCATTCAGGTTTACCTTATGTAAACGGTAATGGAGGGTTATTAAATCCTGTATTAAGAGAATATCGATCCTCTGCTGAAAAAGTAGATAGCGCCGATGCTCATGGTGTTCGAGTTGAAATAAGCGGCCGTGTAGGAGCCGATGGCATAGCGCCCTATAAATTTGATAAGAATCATTATGGTGAAAAACATGATCCTAAAGAAAAATACATATATGAACCAACAATACTAGAAGAAGTTCTTCTAGGTGCTGTTAAAGAACGAGCAACGGATCGACAGCTTTCCGATTTAACTGCCCGATGGTTCCCAGAAAATGGTGGAAATCATTCCGAAAAGTTCAGGCAGTGTGTTAAGCATGTATTTACCAGCAAAAAAGATGAAGCTGATTCAGGACAAATTGCCCCAGAGTGTCAAGACCTTATACAACGGCATTTCCCTCGAAGCGTCTATTGGCCATCTCGCTGGACACATGACAGGTTGCGCAGTGGTGAATATGATCGTTGGTGGTTTTTCTTGGGTGAAAAATCTAAGGATGATTCTGTCACAAAAATAGAACTTACTGACTTAGATGTATCAGTTGAAGACCCTGCCAATAAAGAAAAATGGGCACAAGAACGGGTACAAACTGTAGCTGGTCTTGCAGCTTTGGCTGCATTGGCTGAAGCTAATCGAAGTAATTAAAAACTAGGTCGCGCCTATACCGCACTAAAAAATTCCCCGGCCTTAAACAGCTGGGGAATGTAGTATTCGTATCATGGAGGTTCTCATGAAGAGTTTCAGAATAGCTATTATGAATCTCAAAAGATGTTTCTCATTGTTAGCCATCTTATCAGTTGCTATGCCAGCAGTGGCCATGCAGCGCATGGCTGCAACAGCACTTGCCCGTCGCATGCCGATGCAAAGTATGCGCAGCATGTCATCACTGGTACTTCGAGCAACGCCGCAGGCACATCGCAGTGTGCAACCAGCAAAAAGTCTTGCGCAAGCAGCTGCACTTACTCGAACAATGCCAGCAACTTCTTCTACTCCCAAGCAGTGTAGTTATGCATTGCAATTGGCAGCAGGCCTTAACGCACGTGCATTTACTACTGCGGCACATGCGCAAGAAGATGCTGAGCACGTAGAAAAAACACCAACATTTTCTATTGAACAGCGTGAAGCGGCAAAACAAGCATACTATGCAAAACTTAAAGCAAAGCCATGGGGCAAAGTTGCTGAGAAATATATAAAGCAGCTTGAAGATGGAGAAAAAGCGTTAATGCAAGAATGGTATACAACACTTGGGTGTACGGCTGAGCAGTGGCAGCAGTTTTTAGTACAGCAGTGGCCTGGTTTTATTGCAGCAAATAAAAATCGCACTAAAGAAAATATACAAGCAAAAACGTGGGTGGAACATACAGATGCCGGTAAAAATGCTGCAATAGATGCTTTATTATGTGAGTGTGAGGTCGATCCAAAATATATTAAGAAATTTCGTGATACATCTAAAAATACCTGTTCCGCAAGACAGAATCTTATTTTTATTGGTGATGATCTTCCTGAAGGCCCATTTAAGTCAACCATAGCGCATGAAATTCAACATATTCTACATAATGATAGTTTTGTAGAAGTACGTTTAAATAATGCGGCAAATGGGTCTAATTCATCGATTCCATCTAAAAAGGAACGTGAAAAATTCATAACAAAGTTTAACAAGTTTCAAGAGAGACGAGCTGATATATTGGCAGGACTTTTGGCACCTACTCATGCATATCATCTGGCTGAATTTTTTGGTCAGGTTGATAAAAATCGTACACATATAAACCATTATATAGCGACTTATCCTGAGCATCCAACTTGTTTAGAACGCTATCGTTATATGCGACAACTCCATCAAGAAATGGCTCCAGGCGAGCAACCACCGCAAGGGCCTTCACTTGCAAAAGAAGTTGTGCATCATGTTCCATCTGTAGCAGCGTATACGATTTTTGCCGCGGGAATTATGACTACTCTTGGAGGGGTTGTATAAGGCTCCTCACCGTATCCTTGATCGGACAACTGTTTGATCTTACTATTTGGGTGAGGCTTACTATTTTTAAATGTTACTCAGCTACTTTGCAAAGTGTTGATAATCAACGCAACCGACAAAATGGCCGCCCCATTCGTAACCACGTTTTTTAAATGCGCAGTAGCATGGATTATCAGGGTCGTCGGTAATCATGCCCTTGTAATGGTGTGTGCGGTCAAGATAGGCACTGCCACCTTTTGGCAATACGTGTGTTCCTTTAACGTAGGGATTGATGAGTGGATTGATGTCGATGGCCGTACCATAACTATGGTTAGAAAAAACACCCGGTGTAGTCGTGTTAGCGCGGCAGCAGAACGCTGAAGTGTTATTTGCTTCCATAGAACACTCGTCATCAGCATCATAAAGATCAATAAGTTCCATACGTTCGATGGGGAATTTTGCTGCAAATAGTTCTTCAAAAATCTCAAGAATTTCTTGGGCAATAGTGGCATGCACAACTAAATGTCCTATGTGTACCATATCATCATAACCCCAATGGGAGATAGTGAGATAGCGCAAATCGCTGAGCGGTACGGGACATTCTGGTTTCCATGAACGACCGGTCATGAGGCAAGCAATATCATGGGGAATGTTTTGTGCATGACCAAAAAATTGTGGTGCCTGTTCGGCACTTTGTGTGAAGTTAGTAGCAAGTAATCCAAGAGTAAGTATAAGAAAAATCATATAATTTCTCCTTAAAAAGAACACAAAACTCTCTATATACGTTTTTATCTTAAAATTTCCAACGCATTTCAACTTCGGCACCAACGTCACGGTGTTCATCACGAATTGCACGTAAGCTGACGTCGTCTGATGCTTGGTATTCAACTTCAAATCGTGTGTCTTCAGTAAGACTAAAGTTTTTCTGAATCAATGCACGCCAGCGGTCGTTTATTTCTACTTCCAAAGCTCCGCGCAAGCCGCCACGTCCTGACTGATCACTAAATCGTGGTACAAGATGCACACTTTTGAATGGTTTTAAAAGACCTTTAAAATATCTATCCAATGCTGTTTGTGACGTTTCATCACCAAAAAGTAATGTCGTAAGATTTTGCATAATGACTGCAGGCATCACAATATTTAATGATTCATGTTCAGAACCAACAAGCAATAAAGCAACAATTTGTTCATCAGAAAGCGGTGGTCCAGAGTCAAGCATAATATGATGCTGCGATAATGATCCCGTCACTTGCATGGTCACCGTATGTTTGCGTATCTGATTTTTTGCTACCAATTCTATTAAGGGATCAAGCGGTTGATGTGGCACAAAAGAGAGAGAACCCTTGGTGATATGCAATGGTTTGTAGGGGAATAACAATTTTCCTGACAACACATTAATGGAACCAGACAGTGCTGGTTCACGAATAGTGTTGGTAATGTTGAGCGCAATTTGTGCATCGGCTTCTAAAAATGCCGTTCGCACAAGCACGGGTGATGCTGTTTCAATACGCAGATCACATGCCACATCAGGCCCTGTTGGTGCAACGGTATGTTCTGCCATGCGCAACAACCGTTCTTGAAATTGATCAGAAAAAATATTTTCTTTAAGCTGTGACCGCTCAACAATTAACGACCCGGCAATACGCGGCATAGTGCCCGCTGCATAACATGCAGTCACTTGTCCTGAAATGTTTGCAAAAAGATCTTGCTTGAAGTTAATAAGGCAATTACGTATAACACACGGCACATGGGCGTAGATAAGCTCGCCTGTTGGTGACCGTTTAAAGACCGCTCGGCTACATTGCAGGGAACCACGATGCAATGTGCACACACTGTCGCTCAATGTCAGCGTTGATGCTGCCGAGTCGAAGACAAGATGCGTTTTGAAACCATCAACAAAATTATACATCTGCGGCACACGAATCGAACCATTCACCATGCGTACATCGGCAGTAGACAATGCACCACAATGAGCGTCAATCATTACTGTACCTTCACCCTGCACATCATAACCCCACAATGAGGCAACTAATGATCGAATCAGCGATACGCGTAGTGATGTTGTAAGATGATTACAATCATGAGTGTCTGCTTGTGCACTGAGCATGACAGCACCGTGTTCATCGGTACACTGCAATGATTGTATGCGCATTGTTGGATACAGCACTGCTTGCAATGCATAATTCAATGATCCCCATGAACCGGTAAGATTGACTGATGTTCCTTGTGTCGTTAATGCACCAGTACACTCGACGGTCTTTTCTTGGCTTTTATTGCGTAATACGCCATGAAATAATCCAGTCATAGTTCCGGTTGCATCACGGGTACAATCCAGTGTTAATTGCTGAGGATCAATTGACCATGCAGCTGCATAGGGCAGCGTAAGGGTAGCACCATTGTTAAGATGCAATGAGCCAGTACCGTCGGCCCATGAATAGCGCCAACCACCACCAAGATGAGTCGTGTCATCGATCATACATGAAATACTACCACTGCTTGTGTCTTGTTTGCGCCTGAATGAAAGATTACACAATGACGCAATATGATAATCATCGTACTTGATATCTTTACCAACAACATGCGCTTGTATATCACACACATCACCACCAACTATCGCACGGGCGTGCAGCGTTCCTGCCCCTTTAATTGATGCCGCATCAGGAAAACCAACATATGATGCAAGGTGTGACAATGCACATTCAGCTTTGCTGCGTATAATATACCCTGACAACGAATTGGTAACCTCAATGGGGTCAACACGCAAGGAATGGTCAGCACTTGTTACTGAAAAGGTTCCATGGTCGTTATGCCATTCACCGCGCACGACACAGCGCCGTGCCGCCGGTGGCAAACGCAGCAGATCACATGCACACACACCGTGTGCATTCACCTGATAGGCATCTGGGGAGTACAACGAATCAGTCGTGAATGTGCCATGCATATTTTCAATATGTTGGATTCCCTGCACCGTGGCATGGCCATCAAGAAGTGAAATGCGCGATTGGAAAACACCATTAATACGCCGCGAGTTGCTACGCCATCTGATATATGCAGTAGTATTAGTTAATGGATCATGCGCTCGAAATTGTGCATTCGTGAATTGGAGTCCCGTGAGTAAGGTTACGACCGGCAATGCCGCACCACTCATAAGCGTGTCAATATGATCTTGAATGGCCGCTCTACCGGCATGAAGCTGTGATGTTGCTGCATAGTCATCAAATTTAACGCGTGTTTCAAGTGTGCCATACAACAACATCTTCAACCAGGAAACACTGAGCGTAAAACGAGTAGCTTTCCATTGCCATGCATCACCCGAACATGGACGCACTACAACATCACGCAACGTCAATGAAGGGGTCGTCAAGGTAACCTGATCTATTGTGCCCTGTATGGTACAGTTAAGCGATGAAGAAAATGCTTGCTTAAACTGCTCACCAATATGATGTTGCACCCATGGATCACGCTCCAACATGAGCACGGTTGCTAGACCGCCAAGTAAAAGTCCACCGACAATATATTTAATCACTGCACAACTCGACACTTATAAAAGGCGCCATGCCCCATCGTGACGATAGCAGCGCAAACATGAGACCTGCGCTATCGGTGCACTCAAGGCATACTGACATCGTTTGCCACTATCACTAAGATACACCGTTCCTGGTTGTATGATACCCTGTGGCGTGCAGCGCATGCATTTTTTTTGAAAGGTTATGGGTGAATAGATCGATTCTGTAGGAGCTGATGGCGGCCCTTTCACTCCTGGTTTGGTACCAAACACCACTGATCGTGCAAGTTTTTTGGTTCGTCCACAAAAATGGTACTGCATGTTCTGTTGATCAAACGTAAGCTCTTGTACCTTGTTGGTAACCTGCGCCATAATCTGCGTGTACCGGCATGCTGCATGGAGTGTCTCAAGTTCAGAACGCGTAGCAATAAGGTCAATAAAGGAAAAGCTTGTGAGCGCAAGCGACATAAGAATCGCAAGAGCACTGAGTGTGACCATAAGTTCAATGAGTGTGGAACCTGCTACAAGCAGCGTAGAGCATGTACGCATACAAACCTCCTTTGGTACTCGTTATGCAACCACCTCTTGCTCACTGATTGCCACTGAAAGCACTTCATCAATTGTCGTGAGCCCGGCCTTAATTTTGCGTACGCCATCAACTACCAATGGCGTCATGCCTTCAGTCACAGCCTGATTCTTAATCACTGATGTATCGGCGCGCTCCATGGTTAATTTAGCGATAGTTGGCGACATAACCATTAATTCAAAAATTGCCAAACGACCACGATAACCAGTTTGATTACATTCTTTGCAGCCAACTGGTTTATAGAAGGTAATGTCACGTGCTTGTTGTGGATTTATACCAATACTTTTTAATACTTCTGGTTCTGGCGTGTATGGCTGTTTGCATTCAGGACACAACTTGCGCACCAACCGTTGCGCTACTGCAAGTACCACTGATGAAGCAATAAGATATGGTTCTACACCCATATCAAGTAATCGTGTCACGGTAGTTGGTGCACTATTGGTATGCAATGTGCTGAGCACCAAGTGACCAGTCAAAGAGGCCTGAATAGCAATCTGCGCCGTTTCTGAGTCACGTGTTTCACCGATCATGACAATGTCAGGGTCTTGACGCAAAATTGAACGCAATGCTGCCGCAAAGGTGAGACCAATTTTTTCGCGCACCTGCACCTGGCCAATGCCAGGCATTTGATATTCAACCGGATCTTCAACAGTCACAATATTTACATCGGGTTTATTCAATTCACTCAAAATCGAATAGAGTGTTGTTGTTTTACCAGAACCAGTTGGACCCGTTATGAAAATAATACCATTCGGACGATGAATAGTTGCTTCAAGAATTGCCGCATCCCGTTCACTGAGTGCCATGTCTTTAATGCGGCCAAACGTTCGTGCTTTATCGAGTAAACGCATCACAACGCGCTCACCAAATGCCACTGGCAAAATCGACACACGAATATCATAGGGTTTACTGGTAACGCGAATATCAATACGGCCATCTTGTGGCATACGTTTTTCGGCAATGTTCAATCCTGCCATAATTTTGATACGGGAGACGAGCGCACCTTGTATACGTTTGGGTGGCGTCATCATTGGATAGAGCACACCGTCGATGCGATAGCGCACGATCAATTCTTTTTCAAATGGTTCGATGTGAATATCTGAGGCATCCCGTTTAACTGCCTGAAGAAAAATATTATTTACCAATTTTATGATGGGCGCTTCAGTTGCCATTGCCGCGATATCTTTTTCGTCAATAGCAGCAAAATCAACACCGCCCTCAATCTCGCGCTCGCCTTCTTCTTCAAGCTCGGCAATCATCTGTTTGGTACCCTCAAGCGGGTAGTAGCGATTGAGCGCATCGACAATGGTTTTGTGTGGCGCTACGGCATAGCGCGCACCCCCACCAAGTAAGAGATTGAGTTCATCAAGTGGCTGAAAGCGTAAAGGATTGTCGGTAATAATAACCAGCTGACCTTCTACTCTAACCGGCATAACAACATTATCACGCAAAAAAATGAGGGGAACTCGTGAAAGTAGTCCGGGATCTGCAGCGGTATCGGTAATGGAATCTATATACATAAACGACGCTGAAGCAGCCAAAGCTTTGGCAATTGCTTGTGGCGTTGTATATCCCTTGTCGATAAGGCATTGCTCAAGAGTAATCCCTGATGCGGCAATTACTTGTTGACACTCATGTACCTGCTCAGCGGTTACAACCCCCGCAGCAATCAGAATTTCTTCGATACCCTTCATAGCACCGCCACCTTGCCGGTTATGTACTTATATTTTTGTGTGTAACTGTAGCGCACGCGCGCATAGCTCTGCAAGAGTATGGTAGCCCATCTCCCCCACCATAGCAACTTTGCTTGAAGTACCTAGTTTTTGCTTTTTGCCGCCCCTAAAAACTATGGTATAGTGATTCTACCAAGGTTCTATTTCTATATACCGTACCAGTACCACCGCCCGTGGGGATTGTATGACTACCTATTCGATTCATTTGTACCGCAACCTCGCCTTCCTTCTCATAGCAACATCAGCATTCGCCAAAGGCCCCGCAGACCAATCAGTGGCAACTATTATTGATACAACGGGTACTATTTCTACGAAAAAAGAGCCCAAAAACCAAAAACAGAAATATCCCGCTACCTCTCAAATCGATGTTTCCAGCGCTACCATCAGTGCTCCAGCACAAACCATTACGCAAACAACGGTACCAACTCAGGCACCGGCAAAAACTGCCGATGCCAGTCTAAAAAAGAAAAAACGCAGTCGCAGCAATAAAGTAGCCCAAATAAAAGAAAAAAAACCAAAGAAAAAAACAATCAGCACCATGAACTATCTCGAGCTCAAAGAGGGCAAAGAACGTTTAATGGCTGCTGGTGATAAAGAAATAGCGCTCAAGTACATGCAAAAAATGGTTCCGTTATGCACCGATTTGAGTGAATTGTGCACGCTTATGGTTGAATTAGCCGACACTCTTTTAGAAACCGGCTCACCTGATGAAGCAGGCACCACATACCTTGAATTTACCAAATTGTATCCAGGACATGAAAAAGTTGAATATGCCACCTACAAAGCAATTGAGTGTCGTTTTAATCGTATCCTGAGCGCCGACCGCGACCAAACCATAACACGTGAAGCTCTCGAGCTTACTGAACAGTTTTTAGCACGAAGCGATGTGTTTACTACCCATATACATGATGTCGAACGCATTCGCGACGCATGTCGTACTCGATTGTTAGAAAGCGAAATTTCTATTGCCTCGTACTACCTTAAAAAAGGCAGTTTTGATGAGGCTGAATATCGCCTGACCTCGATGCGCTCAACATTTGTTCCCGTGCTACCAAGCAGCGAACCGGACATTTTGCATCTTGAATGTCTTCTTGCCGAAAAACAAAACAACACCGAGCAGTTGCTTAAAAAACAAGCTGAATTGAGTGAGCGATTTCCTGCTACCAATGCAACACACTTAATCACGGCACAGATGGCAAAGAAATCTAAAAAACGTTCTTCTGATCGCTTTTAACTACACATGATATTCGCTACGCACCAACACACAACAACTAAAAAAAAACGCGGTCAACTTGGTGAAGATCTTGTTGCGCGCCACCTTGAGCACGAAGGATTCATTATTATTGAGCGCAATTACACACGCCGCTATGGCGAACTTGATCTTGTCGCTCGCCGTGATGATCTTATACTTTTTATTGAAGTTAAAATGCGCACGTCAGATAGCATCGATCCCACCGAACTTGTCGGGTATGCCAAACAAAAAAAAATTACACTAACCGCACTCACCTATCTCGCTGTGCATAATTTAGAGCACATAAGTTATCGTTTTGATGTTGCATGTGTCATTGGCACGACGCATCAAGCACGCATTATCTATATACCCGGTGCTTTCTAGAGGATGGTCATACAGCTATAAAAAATAATATTTTTGATGCTCCGAAAACTAGTGCAAATGTTCTCGTATTGTTATTTGTGTGCTATTTTTTTGTCGTTCCCGCGCTCTTTTTTGTCATTCCCGCGCAGGCGGGAACCCAGGCCACGTTTACTTTCAATAACATTATTTAAATTGACGGTTGTTTTATGTCCTATTGGGTTTATATCATGTGTTCTGGCAGAAACGGTACCCTCTATATAGGTGTGACAAGCGATCTCGCACGTCGAATATATGAACACAAAAATAATTTAATACCTGGTTTTACGGCACAGCATGGCATCAACCAACTAGTACATGTTGAAGAATTCTCACAGATTGATGAAGCCATCCATAGAGAAAAATGTCTTAAAAAATGGAATAGAGGTTGGAAATTGCGTCTTATTGAAGAACACAATCCTGAATGGAAGGATTTGTATGAAATTTTTAATTACTAGAAGCATTGTCATTCTGACATCATCATTCAACAATCAATAATCATTTTGGCCCCGACTACGCCTATCCGGACCTTCCGGTTCGGCAGGCTTCGACGGGCTTCGCCTGGGTCCTTACGTGAAGATAATAATAAATATCGCGGTGATAACATTTGAAAGATGTTCAATTCTTTGTAAGATCAACTCTGTGTTTAAGTCCAAAAATTTTACTTGATAA
>Ga0207120_1177_pt1 | contig 11176 bp, 7 predicted proteins | sample Alteio_BWMinHeat_40_FD_153509 | JGI IMG/M metagenome (GOLD analysis project Ga0207120, IMG submission 153509) | Enriched cells from forest soil in Barre Woods Harvard Forest LTER site, Petersham, Massachusetts, United States -... | ecosystem: Environmental > Terrestrial > Soil > Temperate forest >...
GAACACCTATCTTCATACACACCTCTCAAGCTAGATAGCTCTACCTTTTTTCACCATAATCAACTAAGGAGCGTAGACGATGCAGGCTTTCTTCTTTACCAAGTAAGGCGAGCAATTCAAACACGCCTGGACTTGCTGTCACGCCGACTAAAGCAAGACGTATTGGTTGCGCAACAGATACTAATTTTAATGAGCGCTCCTTACAAAACTGTTTTATTTCTGCACTTATAACATCTACCGTGAAATCATCCACCGTTGCAAGACGCTGTATTAAATCACGTATATGAGAGAGCGCTTCAGGCATTAACCACTGCGCTACATCCGTATCGGAATACGTGGATGGCGCAGTTTGAAGATTGCGCATCGCATCAATAAGTTCTTGCATCGTTTTTACCCGTTCTTGATATAACGAGATACAGGCGATGATGCATTGATGGTTCCATGGCGCATAGTGCTGCTCAATATCAGGAACAAGATACTGCGTGATATATGCCAACAGATCTTCTGGTGTGCTCGAGCGTATATAAACACTGTTAACCCAATCAAGCTTTTCTTTATCAAATATCGCGCCTTTTTTACCCACATGGTCAAGAGTAAAACTGTCTATCAGTTCTTGGCGTGTAAAAATTTCTTGATCGCCATGTGCCCATCCAAGCCGTACAAGATAGTTAACGAGTGCATTAGGTAAATAGCCTGCTTTTTTATAATCAAGCACTGACGTCGCAGCATCACGCTTGCTCAGTTTGTTACCATCGGGTCCTAAAATAAGTGGAACATGAGCAAAATATGGAATTGAATATCCAAATGCTTCATAAAGTAAAATCTGCTTAGGTGTATTGGAAAGGTGCTCTTCGCCTCGTATGATATGCGTTATGCGCATATAGGCATCGTCAAGCACAACAACAAAATTATAGAGCGGAACGCCATCTGAGCGCGCAATAATAAAATCATCAAATTGATCGAGTGAAAAAGTAACGTCACCGCGAATCAAATCATGAAAAGTAATTTCTTTAAGACCAGCTGGAAGTGCAAACCGAATACCAAAAGGCCTATCAGTAGGAACATCGATTCGTGTGCGGCAGTAGCCGTCATATTTGGCAAAGGCGATATCATTACCTTGCGTACGAGACAACCGTGCATCAAGTTCTTCTTGCGTGCAGTAACACCGATATGCTTTCCCTGATGCAATTAAATCATGCAAAGCTTTGGTATGTTCCTGTAATCGTGATGTTTGAATAAGAATAGGTTCATCAGTTGGCAAATTACACCATGCCAATGAGTCCAAAATAGAATCAGTATATTCCTGACGTGAACGAGCAATATCAGTATCTTCGATACGTAGAAGAAAGACACCTTTGTGATGACGCGCAAATAACCAATTAAAAATAGCAGCACGTAAACCACCAATATGAAGATGCCCGGTTGGTGAAGGTGCAAAACGCACCCGCACTGAGGCCACATCTGGAGTATTCATGCAGGTAGCTGTGCTATTTTATCTGCAGCAAGGCGTGCCCATGGTGATGCTACTTCTGCTTGTGCAAGTGGTAAAAGATCATGCCATGCGGTACGCGCTTTTGCTTCATCGTTAGCAGACCAATAATAAAGACCAGCATAATACTGAGCCATATCGCGATTAAGATTACATGTGTTGTTGGCTAGTTTTTCTAGCGTTGCGATGCCCCGTTGTTTGTCTTGAGCATTATCGCTATCAATGAGCATCAGGGCAAGTTTTGTTTCATACACATGATAGACTGGAGAATGCTTTGCAAGCTGAGAAACTGCCTGTTCCATAGTTACACGTGCTTCAGATTGTTTGCCTTGATGCACTTGTGCTTCAGCCTCAAAGACCTTGAAATACGGTCCAAGATTGCTACCTGCATGATGCTCATAGCCAAGATGGAACACAAGTTCAGCATTTGGCCACAAATTTGCATCTCGTTCTGCTCGCTCGAACTCAGCCACACAACCTGCAAATACTTCTTGTGCTTTTTGTTCACGATTGACCGCATACCAACGATGACCAAGAAATAAACCCGATGCTACAACAAGGCCGCCTATGGCTATGCCGATGTGACGCATATATTTGTAACTGTGCGATTTAGCACCAAAATCATAAAAAAGACTGTAGTATAATTCACTCAATGTCTCACGTACTGACATGAATAACTCCGTATGAAGACTGGTTTGCTAGTGGGTTGCTATCTATCCCCTAATCACTGGAAACGTAGCATAGTTCGCTCAAAAGATAAAGTTCACCCAATTCTTTATAACTCACATCAGCCTACTTCATCCAACGCTGCATCCAGCGATTCTATGCGCTTACTACGAGATAATCGTAATGGTATAGGTTCATCTTGTTGTTGCCCTTCCCCTTGCAATTGGGAAGCACCAGATGGCGCTGCCAAACTACCTAACAAACTTGTGCTGCGACTGCTCGATGATGCACTAGAAGACCATGCTGAACTCGATACGAACTGAGTAGGTGGGGAAACTAAAGAACCAGGTGTATGTGATGATGACAGCGAACTTGGTGATTGTGTACTGGGTGAGATGTAGTGAGAAGGTATCGATGAACTTAATGACGATTGTGATAGAGGTGATAGTACACTTTGTTCTTGCCATGGAGACATTGACAAAGCATATTTAGCATTTTTTAATACACCACTCATCTCACCATGGCCGCGAGCTCTACTACTTTCTTTAGGCCTACTACTTATTTTTGTCAAAACTTTACGTTTACCCTCGGTTGGTTTAGATAGTGGGCTACTCGGTGCACCATAATAGGCAGGGATGACAACTACCCCCCTTCTACAAAATTTTTCAAGATCTGATGATAAAAATCTCACTACCTCTTTTGCCTGCATTCGCATATACGTTTCAGCATGTCCCTTGTTGCCTTTGAGATTTTCTATTACAAAACGCGCATGATCAAAGGCCGTCCATCCACATGTATCCTGATTATCTTCACGAGCTCCATAGTAAATCAAAGTTTTAACCGTCACTACATGGCCACGCATTGCAGCATGCATAAGTGGCGTCATACCATTAATATGGCCATTAATATTTGCTCGCTGCTCCACTAGTGATTGAATCTGTGCATAAGCACCTTGTTGTGCTGCTTTTATAAGTTGCTGAGTAGGGTTGCTGTCAGGTTCTGCACTCAAAAGATCACATACATCACCAACGCTGAACACTGTTATAACGCACAGCGCATAAGAATGCCATATAACCATACCTCTACCCCTTTTCTACTCTTAACGCAGTTCAGTCTGCACATGCGAGTCAGGTAGTGTACGCTGTAGAGCTGCATGTGAAGAAACACGCATTAGCATAGAAAGTTGATAATTATAGCGGACAAGAAATTGATCACGAACCATCTGATCAGCAAATAGTAATGCATCTTCTATAGCTGTAGCTGATGAGCATCCATGAGCAATGATCATAGGTTTTTGCAATCCAAGCATAAGCGCACGTCCTTGATCACGATAAGTGTTAGCACTTTTCAGCCGGGTAACAATACCACGATTCATTGCAAATGCTACTTTATATATCCATGATGACTGCACTTCTTGCTTGATTTGCGTTGCCATCTCACGCAACGTACCTTGTATCGTCTTCAGCATGATATTACCAGTAAAACCATCGCATACGAGCACATCAGCATGCCCTTCAAAAATATCACGAGCTTCAAGATTACCAACGAAGGTAATATCACGGCGTTGCACCAGAAGTGCATATGCTTGTTTAACGACCGATGATCCCTTATAAGGCTCATGACCATTAGAAAGAAGTGCAATACGTGGATGCGCAATACCAAGATGTTGTTGTGCATACACATGCCCCATGAGGGCAAATTGTTCGAGATATTCTGGTTTACAATCGGTTGTTGCACCAAGATCGGCACAAAATACATATCCATTTCGTGTTGGCAAAAGACCACCAATTGCTGGTCGCGCAACATCTTCAACGCGGCCAATGATTAGGGTTCCTGCTGCAAGTGCTGCGCCAGAATTTCCCGCAGATACAACCGCATGTGCCACACCATCGGCAACCGCATGTACGGCGCGAACAAGAGAAGAATCTGTTTTTTTAAGCACACCGCGTGTCGGCTCTTCACCCATCGCTATGGTTTGTGTGCAGTGAGAAATGGTAATAGGTAATGATTGCCATGTAGGTTCAGCTTCATCAAGAAGATGTCTCAGTCGTGGTTCATCACCAAAAAGCGCGACATGTATACCACGCTTGGCAGCCCCGATAGCCCCATGTACCGTAACGTTCGGAGCATAATCCCCGCCCATTGCATCTAGGGCTATCATGGCAACCTCTTAACCTTGTACTTCTGGTAACAATGTGTTACTCAGTTTTTGATTCTGATCCGACTGGTCGTGTCGGCTGTTTTTCAGCAGTGCGTGCGGCCTTTGCCTTACGCGACTCGCCACGCTTGAGTGCGCGGTCTGCCTTAGTTGTCATAATTTTGACACCCTTGTAGTGGCCACATGATGGGCATACACGGTGGGTTGCGATAGATTCTTTGCAGGTTTGGCAGGTTGCTATTGCTTTGACTTTGACGCCCTTATTTGCGAATCGTGAATCTCTACGAGCTCGCGAGCGTTTACGTTTTGGTACTGGCATACTATCCCGACTCTAAAAAACATGAGGTTATGTAAGTAATTTTTTACTCTCTAGACATTTGAAATAATAGCGCATGATCACGAAAATGGCAAAAGAAGCCCACGAAGTTCATAAAACTTGAGAACTTCGTGGGCGCAATTTCTAATAGCAATCAAGTCACGTAAGGGTTTAATCAGCAGCATTACTTTCAACTTTTACTGGTACTGACCATTCTGCAGATAAAGGATATGCAGTTACTACAAGCGTCTCACTTCTATTGAGGACAAGTTCTAATTTCATGGTATGACCCCCTTTGACCGTAACATCAACATGGCGCTTGTGTTGTTCATCTGCAGGTTTTTCAAGCGGCGTTAAATTTTGAACTGCTTGATCAACTGCTGCCAGCACATCGCCCTTTTTCCACGATGAAGGGAAAAAGCTTTTAAGTTTTCTGTTAACTCCCACCCCAACATAGCCTTGATATACACCAGTCAGCGGATGGCGAGGAACAGCTATCTCGATTTTACCTTGTTTTTCATAACGTCCAGCATAATCGTGATGGTTACCATCACAAATATGTCCAATATTAATCCGTACATCACCCACATCAGCTACTTTAGGAATTACGTCATCGCCATCGTCTAATGGTTGTTCGTCTGCAGCAACGTGCCCCTGTCCTGCCCCAGAACTAGTATCAAGCGATAATGCATAATCTGCATACATTGGTTCATCATTACGTTCACGCAAAGCTGCCAACATACTGTGCATAACTTTGCGTTCTGATTCACCGCCCGTTGGTAATCGTTCTGGTTTAGCGACTGCTGCAAGTGCTTTTGATGATGATGATGGTTTAGAAACAGATTGTTTACTCTTAGGTTGTGATTGTTTTTTCTTCTTTTTCTTAGGCTTTGATTGCGTCACAAGACGATGTGCACTGCTCGCAACGCTACTTGAGATAGAGGAATACGCCAAGGCAGCATGCGCTTGCTGCGCTTTACGCTCTTTTTCATCACGTTCTTGTTGTTCCTTACGTTCGCGTTCTGCCGCTTGTTCACGTTCACGACGTATTTTTGCCTCTTCTTCTTGTTTTTCTGTCAGCCACTGCTCTTGTTCATCAGCACGTGCTGCTTGTCCATGACTACGATCATGCGCTATCAACAATGTCATAAGCTGATCACGTTGATCCGTACGAAATGACGGATTTTTTGCTTGGGCATAGTCTTCAAGTTTAATGCAATCATTCACTATCGATAACGCATCTGCAACATACACAGCATCTGCTGTCTTCAATGCACAATCAAAAAGTGTTCTGTCGGCAGAAGCGTTTTTATCGGCAGTACGCAATGTACCCAACATTGTGCGTCTTCTGTTTTGGTTACTATGTTCAAATGTTACTCGATACCAGCTAGGAGTAAAAAGCACATCAGGATCTTTTAAAAAAAATTGTAATGCTGGCACATTTCCTGTCTTTAACGAGCGTTGCACACAATGTTCAAGTATTTGTGTAACATGTTGACTATTTTTTTTGCGCTCTCGCTCATCGCCTTCAAAGGCTACTGTATGAAGTTTTTCAAGTTCGGCCTCCAACTGATCTTGATCATCTAATACCGCTAGTATGTCGTGTTGCCAACCTGATTTATCAGCTAATGAACGTTTCTTTTTTGAAGGTACCGTGTTCGGTGTCTTTGCTTTTTTAGCCGCAGCTTTTTGGTCAGTCATTTCTTTTGTCGTAAGGGCAACCACTATTTCGCCATAGCGCCCTGGCATTCCTGCATATAATTTTGAGCTTGCAATCATTAATGCCGTCTCGCCTTTATTATTTTTTTTTCGGTAATCAGCACCCTTTTGTAACAAAGTTTGCACTACCGTACTATGATCATTGCTTGCTGCATGAATAAGTGGCGTTGCGCCATTTTCACTAACCGTATTTATATCGGCACCGACATCAAGTAAATCAGTTACTATGCCATCATGACCCCAGGCAGCAGCAAGAAAAAGCCCAGTATCGCGTATCGTCGAAGATATAAATGGTGTTCCATCACTAAAATTACCAGCATTGGAATAAAGAAATGGCTTAACCAAATCTCTTTTACCCGCCATAATAAGATTAACGAATTCATATTGACAAGATGATGCCCGCAATAGTTCTTCGCACATTTTGCATGGTTCTTTGTGGCCGCCACTATTTGTTTGCGAAAGTAAATCAATATCCGAAGCAATAACAGCAACACCACGCCCTATTAGTTTTTTAATAAGGTCGCAACTGTGCTTTTCATTTTTTAATGCTGTAACAAACAAACCCTGTAATTTTTTGCGTTCAGCTTCAGCACTGCTGCTCGAGCTAGAACTTGAGCTTAAGCTGCTTAAAGAATTAGGTTGAGCACTAGTCGGTGTTGTAAGTCCCGTTGGTATTGTAGGCTCAGAATTTGCCCCAAGAGACAATAAAAGTTTTTCAGTTTCTTTTTTACCCGCACATTGCGCTACTATAATGGGCAACCGATCAAAATTATCAGCTTTATTAACCGATGCACCATGAGCAACTAAAACTTTAATCGCATCATTGTGACCAAGTTTAACAGCATTTATCAGACTTAATTGTAACTCTTGTACTGTAATAATGTTATTTCCACAAGGACCAAACTCCATGAGCATGTCAGTTACTTTGTAAGTATCATTAGCGCGTACTGCTGTACGGAATTTATAACAAACTGTTCCCAAATAACCTTGCTGCTCAAGCAATTCTTGGTTCTTTAATGAGTTCTTGATAAGAACAACAATCTCACTGTGCTTATTTTCTTGTGCTGCACGTAATGCTTTTGCTCGCGTAGTGCGAGATAATGCTAAGCTATCACTATTTTCAACCAATCCAGGGTACATAGTAAGAAAATGTTGTACATTGTACTTTATGCCTTGCTTTGCATATTGGACAAACATTGCATTAAGATGATTTTGTGCATCTTTATGGGTTTGAGAGCAAGCAGCGGCAAATGCTAAGTTTTGCTTATCACCATCTTCCATCGAATACACATATGAATAACTGCTCAAACCAGCCACCACTATGGCTACAAAAGCGCGCGATAAAAATTTCATACTAACCCCTCATCTTATATAGATTTTGTTATATTTCTGGGTGATTTCTATAGATGATGTCCCTATGGTTTTTCCCCCAGTACTCACTATTAACTATATTTTCTGATAGTAATTTTGTCAAATGGGGGGTACCCCATACCAGCCTACAGGTTTTAAGGTACTTCTCTGATTTGTTTATCGTCGATGCCAGAGGCCGGTAAAAGTCTGGGCTATCTGACCAGAAATCTGCAGGTTAAAAAGAAGCTCATTGAGGTCGACCAAATCAAGGGCTGTTGCTGCCATAAGGTCATCGGTAGACACTGGACGTGCACACAGGTTCAGCACCTGTTGAGTAGGGGTTTTCGGCATCTCACGTGCTGGCACTTCTTCTGCTGCTTCTATCGACGTCTGCTGCTGTGACTCATCTTGTTGAGCATTTTCGTGCTCTTTACCAAGTTCGGGGAAAATATCACTGATGCTCGTTACTAATGTTGCGCCATCTTTAATAAGTGCATGGCACCCTTCACTGAGTACGTCATCAAAAGGACCGGGAATCGCAAAGACATCACGCCCTTGCTCAAGAGCAAACTCTGCCGTAATACGTGTACCACTTTTGCGTGCCGCTTGCACCACAAGACATCCAGAGCTTAATCCGGCAATCACTCGATTGCGTTCAGGGAAATTACTAGGATACCCAATTGTGTCCATAGGAAAAATACTTAAGATCGTGCCACCACGCACACACACTTCATCAAATAACCGCTTATTGGATGTTGGATAGGGATGCATCAAACCAGCACCAACAACAACACAGGTCACGCCTCCTGCATCAAGCGTTGCACGATGCGCCATCGTGTCAGCACCAATCGCACCACCACTGACAATGGTGTAGCCCTGTGCTACGAGTGCTGGGACTAATGAACTGATAGCTTTTTGACCATACGATGTTGCTTGACGTGAACCAATGATTGCAAAAGCATTGGCATATGACGGCGCTGCGCCATACCAATAGAGTACGGGTGGAGGAACATGAATGGCGCGCAATAATGGTGGATACTGTTCATGCGCGATAGTCATCCATGATGCGTTATAACGCTCAATTAACGCAAGTTCGCGTTCAAGGAATGCACAGTCAGCAAGACCATCCGCAACAGCCTGCGCACGCGCTGGCGATATACGAAAACGCTGCTGCAACGTTGCTGCCGAAGCTCCGTATAATGCATGAAGATTGTCGCTACCACAGGTAGCTATAAGATAGTGCACTGCCGCGGGTCCAATTCCTTGAACCAGCGACAGGTGCAAAATAATCTGATCGGGTGTCACTCACTGCCTGCTGTTAAAATTGCATGAATTGATCATCATCACCAAATAATGCTTCATGCTCTTCATCTTCTGTTTCATTATGACCAGCAGACACACCGGCGGTTTTCATGCTTTCGCTATCCGCTGCACTCATGCCTGATGATGGTGGTTGATTACTACCGCCGTGTTCGCCAGCATCAGGTTCACCACTTACTTCTTCGTGGAATGCAACTACCGAAGCTAATCGTTGGCCTTCATCAAGACGAATAAGGCGTACACCTTGTGCTTGGCGACCCATGGTGCGGATTTCGGTCGGCGAAAGACGAATAATTTTACCTGCTGCATCAATGAGTAAGACATGCGATGTGTCATCAACAAGCGTGAGGCCAATCACAGGACCATTGCGCTTGGTTGTCGGTATCGTGCGAACACCAACACCACCACGATGCGCTACTCTAAAGTCTTCTATGCGGACACGTTTGCCATAGCCATGTTCGGTTGCAAAAAGAATATCACCAGTGCCATCGAGCACTTCCATGCCCACAACACGATCATCACCTTTTACGCGAATACCGATAACACCCGCCGCTTGACGACCCATGGAACGCACTTCTGTTTCAGCAAAGCGAATACCTTGACCACGTGCTGTTGCGATAACAATCGTGTTAGTGCCGGTACTTACAGCGCAGAATACCAATTCATCATCTTCACGAAGCGTCACTGCTCTGATACCCGTTGAACGAATTTTTGCAAATTCCATAGCATCAGTACGTTTGATGATGCCTTTCTTAGTGAGCATGACGATGAATTTGCCTTCCATGTCACGCGTGCACAAGAATTTAACCACGCGCTCGCCGGGCTGCAATGGCAGAAGATTTACAATCGCACGACCTTTGGCAATGCGTGATGCTTCAGGTACTTCAAATACCGTTAAGCTGTAAATACGGCCAACGTTGGTGAAGAATAAAAGCTCGTCATGATTTTTTGCAACGAAGATATCTTGAACAACATCATCTGAGCCTTCAAGCGTTGTCATGCCCATCTTGCCCTTACCACCACGATGTTGCACACCATAGGTAACAAGTGGTACACGCTTGATGTAACCCTTCATAGTCAGGGTAACGACAACATCTTCATCCGGAATAAGATCTGCTTCAGTCAGAATGTCGATGGCGCCTTCAATGCGTGTTTTGCGTGGATCAGCATAGCGTTGCTTAATATCAACAAGTTCTTTAACAATTTCTTCGGTGAGTATCGTTTCGTTCTCAAGAATTGATTTCAAGTACGTAATGGTCTTTTTGAGCTCATCCATTTCAGCATGAATCTTTTCTTGCTCAAGACCAGTAAGACGCTGCAAGCGCATTTCAAGAATCGCTCTACCTTGAGCAGCGGTCAGCATAAAACGCTTATTTAATTTGGTAATTGCTTCTTCAGCTGATTGCGATTGTTTAATGGTAGCAACTACTTCGTCGATATTTTGCAAACCGATAATAAAGCCAGCAAGAATATGTTCCCGCTCTTCTGCTTTTTTAAGGTCATATTTGGTACGACGATAAATAATTTCTTTGCGATGGATTAAAAAGTGCTGCAACAATTCACGCAGCGTAAACACAAGCGGTCTATTATCAAGCAGCCCGAGCATTAAAATTGAAATTGACGCTTGTAAGCCGGTGTGTTTATACAACTGATTAAGAATGACACTTGGCGTTTCACCACGCTTAAGGTCAATCACGAGACGCATACCTTTTTTGTCTGACTCATCCTTAATGTTTGCAATACCATCAATGATTTTGTCGCGCACAAGCTCTGCAATTTTCATAGCGAGCATTGCTTTGTTCGTCAGGTACGGCAATTCGGTAATAATGATGCGGCTGCCTTTTTTCGTTTCTTCAGCTTCAGCAACACCGCGCACAATGAGTTTACCACGTCCTGTTTTGTATGCTTTGACGATGCCTGAACGACCACAAATAATGCCGCCTGTTGGGAAATCAGGAGCTGGCACTATGCTAAACAACTGGTCGTCAGAGATATAGGGATCTTTCAGCAAGGTGAGGCACGCATCAATCACTTCACCTAAATTGTGCGGTGGAATTGATGTTGCCATACCGACAGCGATACCAGTCGTACCATTTATCAATAAATTAGGAAGTCTGCTTGGTAAAATAACTGGCTCAACCGTTGATTCATCAAAGTT
>Ga0207120_1178_pt1 | contig 11131 bp, 4 predicted proteins | sample Alteio_BWMinHeat_40_FD_153509 | JGI IMG/M metagenome (GOLD analysis project Ga0207120, IMG submission 153509) | Enriched cells from forest soil in Barre Woods Harvard Forest LTER site, Petersham, Massachusetts, United States -... | ecosystem: Environmental > Terrestrial > Soil > Temperate forest >...
GATCCGCGAAGCGCGCGATGTCCGTCATGATGTAGTACGCGCCGCGAGGTTTGAACACCGTGAAACCAGCGCTGGTGAGAATTTTCAGCAGCCGTTCGCGCTTGGCCGCATAAGAGGTGGCAAGTTTGTCGTAGTAGCCCTGTGGAAAGTGAAGAGCGCTGGCGCCCGCTTGTTGCAGCGGTGCGGCAGCGCCAACGGTCAGGAAATCGTGGACCTTGCGAATCGGCTGCGTCGGTTCCGGCGGAGCCAGCACCCAGCCGACCCGCCATCCTGTAACGCTGTATGTTTTCGACAGGCCATTGATGACGATCGTGCGGTCGCGCATGCCCTCGATGCGCGCCATGGAGATGTGTTCGGCGCCGTCGTACAGGATGTGCTCGTAGATTTCGTCGGTGATGCAGTAGGCGTTCCACCGCACGCAGAGATCGCGAATGAATTCGAGCTCGGCTCGCGTAAAAACTTTGCCGGTCGGATTATTGGGCGTGTTCAGAATGATCGCCTTGGTGTGCGAACCAAAGGCGGCTGCAAGTTCCTTTTCGTCGAAGGACCAATCGGGAGTGCGAAGTTTGACGAAGCGCGGCGTGGCGCCGCTCAGAATCGCATCTGGTCCATAGTTTTCGTAGAAGGGCTCGAAGACCACGACTTCATCACCGGGATTGATGATGGCCATCATGGCGGACATCATCGCTTCGGTGGAGCCACAGCAGATAGTGACCTCGCGCTCGGGGTCGTATTTCACGCCCTGGGTGCGCTCAAATTTTTCGACGATGGCATCGCGCAGCGGCTTCGCGCCCCAGGTAATGGCGTACTGATTGATGTCATCGGCGATGGCCTTGCGCGCCGCTTCCTTGATTTCCTCAGGCGCGGCAAAGTCTGGAAATCCCTGGGACAGATTGACAGCGCCGTGCTTCAAGGCCAGGCGCGTCATTTCTCGAATGACGGATTCGGTGAATTGCTCGGCCTTTGCCGAAAGCATGCGGCGGGAGATTTGTGCCATCGAGAGGTCGGGAGCAGTCATTTCACCTTCTCAGAACGATGAAATCGTATCCGTAGGGCACAGCATGTTGCGCCCTTACAAAGAAAGATCGCGCTGTACGGACAGCTCGTCAGCGGGCATTGCCGGTTGCGGTCTGCGTAGCCACGCCCGGCTGCCCATAAATCATCCGGTAGACTTCCGTGTTGCGCAAGACGACTTGCACATATTCGCGGGTTTCCGTGAATGGAATGGACTCGACGAGCTCGGGGATCTCATCGTAGTTGCGCTCTGCTTTCCAGGCAGCGATGCGGTCTTCGCCCGCGTTATATGCAGCGGCCGCGTATTCCAGCGCACCCGTCTGACGCACCAGGCTCGCAATGTAAAGCATGCCAAGTTCAATGTTGTAGTCCGGCTCGAAAAGTTTGTCCTTCGTGTAGCGGACTTTCAGCTGCTTGGCAAGGAGCTTCCCCGTTTTTGGAAGAACCTGCATCAACCCGATCGCGTTGGCGTGCGAGACAGCGTCCGCCTGAAACGTGGATTCCTGGCGAATGAGGCCGGCGGCAAACATGGGATCGAAATTATTTTTGGCGGCTTCGCGGCGCAACGCCGCTTCGTAGGGGAGCGGATAGAGCGCCTTCCATGCAGCGACAGGCACATCGCTGATCTTGCGGGAATCGAAGTTCGGCACGATGATCCGGGCGTAAGCCATACCGGCGCCGTAATGACCTTGATCGAAAGCCGCCTGCGCGGCTTCCAGCAGGAAGCGCGGTGAAGAAGTCGCGAAGTAGGCGTTCTTTAGCTCCTGCTCGGCGGAGGCATCGAAAGCAATGGCGCGGAGCGCCTGCGCCCGCGCCCAGCGGTCCTCGGCCGCAACCGGGATCGGCTCATCAAACGGACGAAGCGAGGGAGGCGGCGGAATTTTCTCCAGAACCTCCGCAGGACTCTCCTCACCGGGACCAAGTTTGGCGAGCCGGGCAGCCGCGGCATTGCCAAAGTATGTTTGCGGGAAACGCTCGATAGCTTTGCTGTAATAACTGCGCGATCGCGCGGGATTTCCACCACGCTCGGCGTTGCGGCCAAGCCAATAGAGGGCATCGACGGAATTGGCCGACACTGGATACTTCAAGAGAAATGCGGTGAGCCGGTCGTCGGCGTCGGGCTGGCGATTCAGATAGGCGACCCAGGCGATACGCCATTCGCAGTTGAAGGCGTATTTTCCGTTCGGGAAGGTATCCAGGACGCGCTGGTAATTGATGACCGCTTTCGCGCGTTCGAGTTCAACCCAATGGTAATTCCCCGCCGCCATCAGGCCTTCCTCCGTCCATTTACTCACGGGATAGTTCTGCTCCAGCGTGTTCAGCGCCAAAAACATCTCCGCTTCTTTTTTCGCGGAACGGTAAGCCTGGGAAAGGGCGTAGAGCCGCTCAGCATCCACTTCAAGGTCCGGGGGCTTCAACGCAGCGATCAAGGAAGGTGAACCCTTCAACTGGACGCGGCACTCCGCGACACGAAGCTGCGCGCGCTGCCGCGCGGGATTCGCGGGATCCTTGAGCATGGTGAGAAGCTTTTCGAATTCACCGCGCGCTTCTTTCCATTTGTGCGCGTCGTAAAAAGCCTTGGCGCGCTGCTCCTGCAATTCCACGCCGGGATATGTATATTCTTTTCCAAGGGCGTGCATGAGTTGAGACAAAGCAGAACCCGCGGGTTTGGCTTCATCGGCTAAAGGGAATTTGTAGAAGACCGTCTGATAGTCCTTCACGGCGTGAGGAAGCTGATGCGCAGCCTGATAGGCGTGGGCGCGTTCGTAAAGAAGCGTAGGCTTTGATGCCGTGGCGGAATAGGCATCGAGAGTGTCGATGGCTTCCTGCGAGTGTCCGAGCTGGACCGCGGTGGGTGCGAATGCCTCCAGTAGCTGCTCTCGCATGGCGGTGTTGGGGTAATCGTTCTGAATGGATTGCAGCACTTTGTAAGCGTCCGCGCTGCGCCCCATGGCACGCTGCGCCTGCGCGGTCCAATACAGAGCGTACTCGCGGAGCAGCGTGTCGTTCTGCGCTTTGATTAGCCACCCGAGACCCTGCGCGGCGCGGTTCTTCGAATACTCTTCATAGCCAAGAGCAAGCGCGGCACGCGCGCCCCAGGTGCTCGTGGTGTTCTTAACGGCGAAGGCCGAGAGCTTTTCGTACGAACCGGGCGCGCCGTTGTGGAGCGCGCGGGCGAGTTCAGAAAGTTCTCTTTGCGCGGCCTCATCTTCCGGAGTATCGGCGACGACTTGAGGTGCGGACGTGTCCGGTCTGCAGCCGTTCCGGCAAGGCGGCGATTTGGGCTTTTTCGATTTGCGATGGTGCTTGGATGATTGCGCAAAGGCATCGAACGCGCCGCCAAACGACAAGCCGAAAATGAGTATCAATGCGACGATAGTCCGTGACATATACACACACAATGATACGGCATTTTGGGAAGACCCACAAAAGTGAGCGGCTGGCGTTCGATTAGTGATGGCGCGCGGGCGTGGCGTACGGATATTCGCCCAGGGCGTGCGCGTCCCCTTCGGCAAGGATTTCCACCATCCAGCGATAAAAGTAATCGACTGGGTGATCCATGATCGGTTTGAAGCGGCGGTCGTATTCTCGATGAGCTTTTTCAATGTCGTCTTTCAATCGGATGCAGAGATCTTTGTTCTGGCGGCCTAGGCGCACCTGTTCTGGTCGGAGCATTTTAATATCCTGCATCGAAACCTTGGCTACCCGATTCGCCCGGCGGTGCAATTCCTGTTCTTCTGCGGAGAGGCGGTTGACGTCAAACTCATCCCCGAACTCAGCTTCGGTGGCGACAGCCGCAGGCACCGGCTCGATCAGTTCGAGCGGTTCCGGTTCGGGATGCAACTCTAGTTCGGTGGCTACAGGCTTTTGAACGACAGGTGCAGGAGAAGCAGGCGGAAGCTGGGCCGCCTTCGGCACTGGCTGGGAAGGCATTGGGCGCTGCGGTGCGGGAGGCGGCTCGGGAGCAACTTTGCCGACCAAGTCGGTGATTTGAGCTTCCATCTGCGACCGCGGGCCGGACTGCATGGACATAGCTACAAATCTAGATAGTACTTCCAGCGTAGCAGCGAGAGAAGCCGCGGAAGTTTGGGCGCGGAGCAGTGACGGCAGTGCGTTGGTAGGCTTGTTGCTGGCGCAGGCGGATACCACGTCGCTGACGGCATGATGAAGCTCATCCGCGGTGCGCTGGATACGCTCGAGATTGTCGCGAAGCGCTCGCACGATTGCTTGTTCTACAACACTGGGTTCTTGTGCCATACCGGTTTTCGAGGGTGTTTCGCCCGAAATCCCCCGTCTTGGCATTTTGGGAGGTATGTGGTTTGGAGTCAACGGGCCGGGGGTACCGGTGTGCCCAATTGTTGCTTAACGAGCAGGAGCAGCAAACGGCAATCAGCTGTCGGTCGAAAAGGGCCAAGGCGCCTAGAGGAGTAGTTTTTCCTTAAGACTGGCTATTGAGAACAGACAACTCTCCCGCGTCTTGGCGCGGGTGGTAGAATAGAAGGGTCTGTGGGGGCGACACGGTTTCGACGGAAGCTGTCGCGGCCCGAAGGCATGCCGGGGTCCACCTGCCCGTAACTTGGTGGAAACTAGAAATGCCAACAACAACTTGGCACTTGCAGCTTAATTAATTAAGTTGCCGCTTCCCCGGGCTTTGCTCATGGGCCCGGTCAGAAGCGTCACACAGTGAGCTGGCCTGAGCCTTTCGGTCCGTAAGGCTCGGGCGAGAACCATCGGACTAGCCGGCTGCGTTTCTTGCTCATTCTGAGCGTGGCGGGCGAAACAAATGGAATTGAGCTAAGCATGTAGGCTTCGTGTCGTAGCGCTTTTCGGACGGGGGTTCAACTCCCCCCGCCTCCACCATTTTAGTCCTTTGTTATATTAGCTGTAGGTACAGCCATCGCCCGACATCCTTCCGTCGTCTCAAATCCCCCCTCAGTCTGAATCCCTCTGGCGAGATGCCAACCATCATGCACGGAATCGTCTCGCTATTACTTTCAGGGCTTAGGAGCTGATTTGTTTTGCGTTGAGGAATTCTTCCCTCTCGAGTTTAAAGTATTCACCTGCTTGTTTGTCTGGCCCTTCAGCTTATGCTCAGCCGACGTCAACCATGCCGGATGGAGGCAACACGATGTTCCATCCCTCGGACTTTGCACTCGGAGTTTTATCTCTGCAATACGCAAAACATCGCCCCTCGCAATCGTTTGGCCGGATGAGTTCGGCCTTCAAGAGTGTTCTGCTCCTTACGCTGGCGCACGCAGGACTCGCATTTCCGGCGTTTGCCACCTGTACGGCACCAAAAAACGCCATCGAGGCGGAGAACTGTCTGCCAGGCAATCCCCCTAGTCAGTGGTACGTTCAGGGAGCAGGCTCACCGAATATTCAGGGTTTTGCCACGGACATTAGCGTGAATGTGGGCCAAACCATCTTCTTCAAAATCTCTACGAATGCGGTCTTGTGGCGTATCGATATCTATCGTTTGGGATACTATCAGGGGAATGGCGCGCGACTCGTAACTTCGGTCTCACCCCCCCGCGCCCCTGCCCCAAAACCAACCTCCCTGTCTCACAGACAGCTCCACCGGGTTAACCGATTGCGGCAATTGGGCCGTGTCCGCCTCTTGGGCGGTGCCCAGCACGGCCACCTCAGGAATTTATTTTGCCAGGCTCGTCCGGCTGGACACCGGGGAGGCGAGTCCCGTAATTTTTGTCGTACGTAATGACTCCAGCCGCTCCGACATCTTGGTGCAGACGTCCGACCCAACCTGGCACGCCTACAATAACTACGGTGGGAGCAGTCTTTATACGGGAAACCCGCATTACAAAGTCAGTTACAACCGGCCGTTCACCGTATCCAACGGGAACACGTGGCTTTTCACCTCTGAAACTCCAATGCTTCGGTGGCTCGAGGCGAACGGGTACGACCTCAGTTACTTCACTGGCGTAGATACGGACCGTAACGGCGCGCTGATCACTCAGCACAGGATCTTCATGTCAGTCGCGCATGACGAATACTGGTCCGGCGGGCAGCGCGCCAATGTTGAAGCCGCTCGGGCAGCCGGCGTTAATCTGGCATTCTTTAGTGGCAACGAAATCTACTTCAAGACTCGCTGGGAGCCAAGCATTGATGGCACAAATACGCCTTACCGAACGCTCGTCTGCTACAAGGAGACGGAAGCAAATGCGGTAATCGATCCTGCCGATCCCCCTATCTGGACGGGCTATTGGCGGGATGGGCGTTTCAGCCCACCTGCTGACGGGGGCCGCCCGGAAAACGCATTGACCGGTACGATTTTCCACGTGAACTCGCCTCGAAACGACCCAATCACCGTTCCTCAGGCTGACGGCAGGATGCGCTTCTGGCGGAACACCAGCATCGCAACACTCGGGCCGGGCCAGGTCGCTACGCTGCCCATCGGAGTGCTTGGCTATGAGTGGGATGACGACATTGATAATGGATTCAGGCCTGCGGGTCTCGTACCACTCTCGACCACTACCTTGGCAGTCTCGAGCTATCTCTATTTCAATCCCTCATCTCCCCCAGGTTTCTACTACTTTGGGAATGCCACCGCCACGCATCACTTGACCATGTACCGGGCTCCGAGCGGAGCCTTAGTTTTCGGAGCCGGCACAATACAGTGGTCCTGGGGATTAGACGCTACTCACGATCTTTCCGGCACGCCGGCCGATGTCAACATGCAGCAGGCCACCGTGAATCTTCTTGCAGACATGGGAGTTCAGCCTGCGACGTTGCAGGGCGGTCTGGTACCTGCGCTTGCTTCGACGGACACCACTCCACCCACATCAGCGATCACGTCGCCTTCGTCGGGAAGCACAGTAGCTCCAGGCTCTTCAGTAACTATTTCGGGCACCGCGGTGGACTCCGGCGGCGGCGTGGTGGGAGCAGTCGAGATCTCTCTCGACGGCGGAGCAACCTGGCACCCCGCGGTGGGTAGGGAAAACTGGAGTTATACCACCACATTTACCAACACTGGAACTGTGAACGTTCGGAGTCGAGCGGCTGATGACAGTGGCAATCTGGAGGTTCCGGGCCCGGGCATTACTCTTACGGTGACCACGGGTGGTCCACCGCCGCCTCCGTCCGCCATTTCGCTGATCCAGAAAGCCACCTTCAGCAGTCAGCCCACCTCCGGGGGAACGGTCACGCTTACGCTGCCTCAGGCCACTGGAGCCGGGCACACATTGGTCGTGGGAGTGAGCTTCTGGCCGTTGGACATCAGCAGTGTGACAGACGGTTCCGGAGATACGTTCACCCGCGGACTGGCAACTTCGATCTACCACAATGTCTCCGGCAGCGCCACGTACACCAACTTCTATTACGCCAAGTCCACCGCCGGGGGAACCACTTCACTCACTCTAAACTTCAGCGGCGGCAGCACCTATCTGCTGGTAGCCGTCGCTGAGGTGATCGGACTCGATCCCTCCGCGCCATTAGATCAATCCGGCTACCATGACTCACTCACGGCAACGGCCGCGTGGTCTTCTGCCGCAGTGACGACCACGACCGCAAACGAATACCTGTTCTCCTGGGCAGCCTCGGAAGCCGCAAATGTAACGTGCGCCAGTCCTGCGAGTGGATGGGTGATTGAGAGTCAGACCAATCCGGGCACAGTATGTCTGCTGGACCGCGTCGTCTCGGCCACCGGATCGTATCAGGCCTCAGTGACTGCCAGCACCGCGCAGAATTATGCGATGGAGATCGTCACATTCAAGCGTGCCCCGTAACCGCCGCTCCTCTCTTTCGCGAGCCGCGTTCTAGATACGTTCCCAGTTGCCCGCGATTTTGCCGTTTTCTGCGTTTCTGGCGTCTCGAAAAATCAATAACTTACGTGTTTTTCAATACCGCTGAATATTCCGACTCCCCCCGCCTCCACCAAATTTCTCACTGATTTGTGACGGCTTCTTTCAGACTTAAATGTCACGCTCGAGTGGCGTTCCAGTCTGTGGTGGACTATTGCCGAATCCTCGCGGTCCATTCGTGCAAAAAAATTTGCGAAATAGTATCCAAGTGAACAGACACGTGTCTTGACAAGGTCTAGGGTTCAGTACGCAGGGTCAGGGCGGCTCGATCCGCCATATCCCTCCTCTCATCAGTTGTGCAGCAGGTCGAGATGCTGTACGTACTGCCGAAAGTCAACGAGAACAGTTGCCTACCGGGATTCTGCCCTCCAGTTCCCCGCTTAGCTCGTCCTTTCAGCCGAAGAATCGTTGGCCTATGGTAATGCGGTCAGTGTCCAGGAGATTCTGGGCCTTGCCCCAAAACTGCTCTTCAAACCAGTAGTTAAGTTACCGCTTGCCTCTCTATCGTTCAGATGGAGTTCAGGCCAGCGAGAACAGCTGTTGCAGCTTCAACGGGCCCCACCCCTTCTCCGGTCTACAAACTGACTTAAACGCAGAAGTAGTAATGAGAGTGAATGGGATTTTTGTGCGAACGCGCACCCCCACTCCAGCTTTGCGACCTAATTAGGGGAGGGTAAGTTCAATGAGTTTCCAAACCGCGGAGTCTCGAACCAAATCAGGGGGACGGCTTAGCAATGTTCGAAGGTTGTGGCAATGTCTCGCACTACCTGCCGTCTTGGTGTTGGCGACCGTACTAGTGTTCACCTGTTGCCCGGGTCTGGTGAGTGCAGGTGAGACGAATTCCCTTCCAGCACCTCCAGCTGCCGCTAGTTCCACCGCATCACTAACCGTCAGTCCTACCTTGCCGACCGCGACGTATGGCTTCAATGAGGGGAGCGGAAACACTACCGCCGATGCCTCCGGCAACGCGAACATAGGAACCTTGTCCGGTCCCTCCTGGACGACAGCGGGACGCTACGGATACGCCCTTTCCTTCAATGGGACCAATGCCTACGTCGAGGCAGCTAATTCCAACTCCTTCAATCCTGGAACGGCGGCAACCTTCTCGGCCTGGGTGAATGTGCTCGCTGTCAATGCCAACATTTCCTCGGTCATCAACAAGTGGAGCCAGACCAGCGATGACGAGTATCTATTCGGGCTGGATTCAAACAATCGCCTCACGTTCGCTTGGCAGACCACGGGCGGGAATGTATGGGGCCGGCCGTCCTACAATATCGTTTCGGGAAACGCCCAAGTTCCTTTAGGCACATGGACATACATCACCGTCGTTAGAAACGGCCCGGCGATCAGCTTCTACGTCAACGGGAATCTGGATGCGACATTCGGTGCCGCGGCGGACGCCAATCCCTTCCGAAGCGGGATCGACACGCTTCGGATCGGCGGGCAGAACCGCGGGGGGGCGTCACGGGTCTTGAATGGGGTGATCGATGAGGTGCGCATGTACAACCAGGCGCTGACACCAGCCCAGATACAGGGCGATATGAGCGCGCCGGTCGGCACCCAGATCCTTCCACCCTCGATCACCAGGCAGCCAGCAAACCAGACCGTCACGGTGGGTCAGACAGCCTCCTTTAGCGTGGCAGCCACAGGCGCCACTCCGCTGAGCTACCAGAAGAACGGGACGAACGTCGTGGGGGCTACCTCGGCGAGCTACACGACTCCGGCGACGATGAGCTCCGATAGCGGGTCGACGTTCCGAGTGGTGGTGAGTAACACGGCGGGAACGGTTACGAGCGCCGCGGCCACATTGACGGTGAATGCGGCTCCGGCACCAGGTATTCAGGTGAGTCCTACCTCCATCAACTTTGGAAACGCCGTCGACGGAACTACCTTGTCTCAAGTCTTGATCGTCACCAATACCGGCACGGCCACACTGAGCATTAGCCAAGTGACGGCATCGGGCTCCGCCTTCGCCGTCAGTGGATTTTCACTGCCCTTGAACGTGAGTGCGGGGCAGCGAGCCACAATCAATGTAGCTTTCCTGCCAACCGCAGTTGGCCCCGCGTCCGGCAACATCTCTATTGTGAGCAACGCGACTGCTTCCCCGCTGGCCATTTCCTTAAGCGGAACGGGCGTGGCTTCAACTTTTCTGCTTGGGGCGAATCCGACAACCTTGAACTTTGCAAATGTGAACGTGGGGAGCACCAGTTCGTTGAGCGTCGCGCTGACGAACAATGGCAATTCAAACGTCACGATTTCGAGTGTGACGGTCACGGGCGCGGGATTCAGCGCCACGGGGGTCACGTCGGCCACGGTTCTGACGCCCAACCAGTCCATCGCGCTGAATCCGGCATTTACGCCAACCGCTGCCGGTAGCGTAACCGGCAGTGTGTCCGTGCTCAGCAACGCCACGAACTCGCCGGCAACCATTTCTCTGAGCGGCGTCGGTGTCACACCCGCAAGTTCAGCGTTTACCACGTGGGTGGCGCCTAGCCTCGTCAGGGTGGGGCCGACCAATGCCCCCGGCACGACTTCTTCCATCAGCCTCTCCGGTGCCCGCGGCGAGACGCTCGACACTCAGATTATCGTCACCGCACCGGCGGGTGGCTTGACCAACGTGAATCTGAGCCCGTCAGCGCTCACCGGTCCAGGTGGCGCGACCATCGCGGCCTCCAATGTTGTGCTGTATCGCGAATACTATGTAACGGTAAACGGCACGGTTCCTCAAGGCGGGTTTCCCTCCGGCGGAACGAATCCGCCGCTTGGTTCGGGAACCTACGCGGAGCCGCTCATTCCCTTCAATGATCCTGCCACTGGTTTGGCTCTGTGCGGAACTGCGGCGACGCTCAAGGCCTGCAATGCGACGATCAGCGCGGGGCAGAATCAACCCTACTGGATCGACATTTCCGTGCCGCGCGGGCCGACTAACAGCCCCCCAGGAACCTATACCGGCACGATTACGGTAACCAGCACTCAGGGGAACGTGACCGTACCCATCACGGTGACGGTGTGGAATTTTGAACTTCCGTTAAAACCCACCGAGCTTTCCGAGTGGACTCTTTGGAATCCCAATACGGGCAACACCGTAGCCACTTTGGCGCAAGCTCTCATGCGCAACAAGGTCATGAGCCGGTACGACGATGCCATCTCCGCCGTGCCCGACATGGCTACTCTTGGTATGAATCGGGTTGGTCTGGACGGATCATTTTATATTGGCATGCAGTGCAGTGGCGCGTTCAGCAGCCTGCCAACCCAGGTGCAAATCGCGGCGGCGGCGGCTACCTTTCCGACAGGTCTTC
>Ga0207120_1159_pt2 | contig 11028 bp, 7 predicted proteins | sample Alteio_BWMinHeat_40_FD_153509 | JGI IMG/M metagenome (GOLD analysis project Ga0207120, IMG submission 153509) | Enriched cells from forest soil in Barre Woods Harvard Forest LTER site, Petersham, Massachusetts, United States -... | ecosystem: Environmental > Terrestrial > Soil > Temperate forest >...
CCATCCGCAGCCGTCCTTGTTCCAGATCATGGACGAAATCGAGCGCCGCATCATCATGGATATGCTGGAGCGCACCGGCTGGAATCAGACCGAAGCCGCCGAGCGTTTTCTCATTCCCCTTTCAACTCTCAACCAGAAAATCAAGCGGCTCGGAATTGATGTCCGCCGCCGTGGCCGCGGTGATGAGCCGTTGTCCGCCTCGATAGGAAAATAGCAGCCGGCGGCTCAGGAAGATTTCTTCCCCCGAATCTCTCGCGCGAGTTACTCTGTCCAATCGCTTACACTAACCTTGGATCGCTATGGCCAAGCCGATATCCCCTTCGCATCCAACTGGCGTCGCTTCGATCACGAACGAATGGTCCGCGCTGCTCGAGTGCGTTTCTCCGTCGCACGATCGTCAGCGGCTTGCAGGTTTGCTCCGGTCCGCGGATTGGGCTCGCTTGCTCGTCCTCGCGGAAGCGCACGGTGTGGCTGGCCATTTCACCGCATGTCTGCGCAGCCTGGACGAGGATGTGGTCCCCCCCGGAAATAAGACAGACGCTTGTCGATCGCCGGCGCGCGCAGAATTTTTTTACTTTGAGGCTGACCGCCGAGCTGTTCCGCATAGTGGACCGCTTCTCTTCGGAGGGAATCGGCGCCCTGGTCGTAAAAGGGCCGGTACTCGCCGTGCAGGCCTATGGCGACCCGGCTATGCGCGCCTACGGCGACCTGGATCTGCTCGTTCGCCAGCGGGACATTCGCCGGGCCACGGAATTGCTCAGCGCTGCAGGCTTCTCGCCCGCAGTCCCGCTCAGCGCCATCGACGCCGGGAGAATTCCAGGCCAGTATCTTTTCTCCAAGCCGGATTCGAAGCTTATCCTCGAGCTGCACAACGATCTCACCTTGCGCTATTTTCCCCGCCGGCTCCCCATCGAGGAATGTTTCGGGCGGCAAATCCGCGTGCGCCTTGACGCCCGTGAAGCTCCCGCCCTTTCCGTGGAAGACGAACTCGTGCTGATCTGCGTCCATGGCGCAAAACACTTTTGGGAGCGATTGATGTGGATTGCCGACGTCGCGGCGCTGGTCTCGCGCCAAACCGGCATCGATTGGCAGCGCGTAGCGGATTCGGCGCAAGCAGTGGAAGCGGAGCGCATGCTGTACACCGGGCTGCGCCTCGCCTCAGATTTGCTCAAGGCGCCTCTGCCGGACAAAGTTCTGGCGATGGCGCAGGCAGATGCGGTGAGCGCTCGGCTCGTTGAACGAACTCTCAAATGGCTGCCCGCTGCGGGTTCCTCACCCCCAGGCCTCCTCGAACGCGCCGCGTATCGCCTCGGCATGCGCGGTGGTTTGATTTCCGGCCCTGCCTACCTCCTGCGCCTTTCTCTTTCCCCCACCGAGGAGGACTGGAAAAACGGCGCCGAAGAAAAACGTCATCGGTTCCTCGATGCCCTCCGCCGCCCATTTCGCCTGGCTCGCAAGTACGGTCGCGACGGCAAAAGTTGATCTCGGAGTTCTGCGGCTGCCACCAACAAACCTTCCAGGACGCAGCGGCTTCACAAAAAAAACCGCGCGTGATGGAGACATCACGCGCGGCCCTCGCTCGGATTCACGAGTCTAGTTAACTGATATTTGCACCTGAACTGTTTTCGGCGTCAGCGTGCCGGACGTGCCCGTGATCGTCAGCGTCGCCGATCCCTTTGTGGTTCCGTTGTAGCCTCCGCTGCACCCTGCCAGCATTAGCAAGAGCACCGTCGCCGTGACCATCCCGAGCCGCACGCGCATCTGCTGCGTTCTCGTTAGGAGGAACATCAGCAGCATTGCCAGTAGGACCGGAACAACCTGCCGTATCGAAACCGGCGGCGTCGGAATCCTCGTTGGCGGCGGCATCAGCGCCATGGTTGTGAGTGACACTTGCGCGGTCTGCGCGGTTGTCCCGTTCGCCGAGGCAACGGATGCCGGAGTCACGCTGCAAGTGGAGCGGTTTGGCGCCCCCGTGCAAGTCAATGCCACGGTGCCGGTGAACCCGTTTACGGGCGTCATGGTCACGTTGAAAGTGAGCGGGCTGCCGGCCGTTACGTTTTGCACCGTTGTCGGTCCCGTCAAATTAAAATCCGGCACCGGGGCCGTCCCCGTACCAGTCAACGGCACGGTTTGCGGGTTGGGGGTGGCGTTATCCGTGATGGTCAAGGTCCCCGTGCGTGCACCTGTCGCAGTCGGCGTAAACGTTACGCTGATGGTGCAGTTTGCTCCTGCTGCTAGCGGCGTAGCCGGCGGCGTGATCGGGCAAGCGGTCGCGCCGGTGCTCGTCTGTGCAAAATCACCGGATGCGGCAATGGAGACGATCGTCAGAGGGCCCGTACCCGTGTTAGTGAGCGTCACGGTTTGCGCAGCGCTGGTCGTATTCAGCAGCTGGTTGCCAAAACTGAGACTCGTCGGCGCGAGCATTACGGCCGGAGTTGGATTCGCCCCTGTGCCAGTTAACGCAATGTTCTGTGGGCTGGTGCTGTCGCTGTCTGTCAGTTGCAATGTGGCCGTTTCACTCCCCACCACTGTGGGCTTGAACGTCACACTCACGGTGCACGTATTGGTAGCGCCAAAGGGGATGCTGCCGCTGCACGAGTTGGTCACCATATAATCCGTATTGGCGGCCGCCGGATTCCCGTTCACCACGGCGCTCGTGAACGCGATAGCCGCGTTCGTGTTATTCGTCAAGGTTACCGTCTTCGCCGCGCTCGTATTCGGAATGACCACCGTCCCAAAATCAAGGCTTGTAGGCGCCACCATCAGGGTCGCGATGGGAGTCAGCTTAGCCACAAACGCATCGGAAGTCCCATTCAGGGCGGGCTGAAACGCGGTCGGACTGGCAGGCGCTTTGGGGAAAACAGGAAAAGGTGTCGCCGACGTCGCCGACGAAAAGGTTTGACCGGTCACATACGCGTTGGCGGGGTTCGATGTGTCAATGGCGACCGCGAGGATACGATCCCCATTGCCAGCAATTCCGGTCCCACCGAAGTACGTCGAATAAAGGAGGTCAGTTGAGCCACCGCCTGCGGGGTTGAGCTTGGAAATGAACCCAACACCCGCGGCACCGGCCGGGTAAGTCGCTTCGAAGCCGCCCACAATCGAAGCTTTGGGCGGGAAAGGAAAATCCGCTGAAGAGGTCGATCCCGCAACATAGGCATTCCCCGCAGCGTCTGCCTTAATTCCATAGCCCGTGTTGCCGCCGGTTCCTCCCAGAAACGTCGAATATTTAAGCGAAGGAACCGCAGCCAGCGTGGTATCTATCAGACTTACAAATGCTTTTCCTGACGCAACCATGCCAGTATCGAACGCGCCAGGTTTTGGGGAAAGAGGAAAATCAGTCGAGCTCGTAGTTCCCGTTACGTAGGCAACATTGTTCGGCCCTAGCGCGATGGCGAGGGCCAGATCAAAGGTCGCACCACCCAAATAGGTCGAGTAAATTTTTGAAAGGGGCCCAATCTGTGTCGTGTCGATTTGTGTTACGAATGCCGTATCCTTGGCATTTCCTGCGGGGTGATTGGGCTGGTACGCATTCCCAAAGGTCGGGAAGTCGGTTGAGGAAGTTACGCCTGCGAGGTAGGCGTTACCGTTCGCACCTATCGCCACGCCAAATGCTTCATCCCCGAATCCCAAGCCTCCCACTACCAACGCATTTGCCCCGTTGCCACCCACATAAGTGGAATAGATCAAGGAAGCGCTTCCGGATTTGGTCGTGTCAATCTTCGCGAGGAAAGCGTTTCCATTTGTGGAGTTCAGAATCGCCTGAAAACCGTTCACGATGGGAAAATTTGCCAGCGGTGGCGGATTGGTTGTTGATGCCGTCGAGTCGGTATACCCAACGACGTAGGCAATCCCATTCGCATCGACCGCAATCGCCTGCCCAAAATCTCCTCCAAACGAAGCTGTTCCGTTGGTGCCACCTATGTAAGAAGAATATAGCAGCGAGGCCGCGCCGCTGGCGGTCGGATCAAGTTTTGCAATGTAGCTGGTTCCGTTTACGTTGCCAGCGTTCGTGCCATTCTTGAAACCACTTGACGTCGTTGGAAAGTTAGTCGCAAACGTGCCTCCCGTCACATAGATCTTCCCGCCAGAATCCACGGCAATGCCATTGGCGCTTTCGAACTGGTTGCTGTTGGTGCCGGCAAGGTAGGTGGAGTAAAGCAGTTGAGTTCCAGCAGGATTCAGTTCGGCGACAAACGAGGCTCCATTATTGGGTGATGGGGCTACGGAAACGCCCCCGAGCGTCCCGGCTGGATGCGGAAAGTCTGTGGAGAATGTTTGACCTGCGATAAAAGCGTTGCCCGTACCGTCCACCGCGATCGCAAAACCGAATTCACCGGCGCTCCCGCCGAGGTACGTCGAATAATTAAGCACCGGGTCCAGGATCAATGGCTCTCCGCTGTCGTAGGAACCGACCGAGAACGTGACGCGGCGATTCCCGTCGATCGCATACCCGCCAGCAATCTTCCGCCGTTCGCCCTTCACATTCTGGTAGACCACCGGTTTCTGCAGTTCCACTTCGCCACCCGCAACGCTCAGCACCAGGTCCCCGTGCGAGTTGATGCGCATCTTGCGCGCGCCGTCCACATTCATGGCGATGGACTTCGGATCGGCTCCCGGCGCCACCACGAAGTCATATTCCAGCCGCCGCTGGTTGCCGTAAAATACCAAGTCCACTCCAGGATAAACTCCCGCATATTTCACGCGGCCATAGGACGGCACATCGGTGTGCCAATTCTTGGGATCATTGCCGATAAAATAGTTCGTTCTCCCCGGCAGTTGGTCCATCCCCGCGATCTGCGCATCAGGATTCGCCCCTTCCAATCGCATGCGAATGGCTGTTACCTGCCCAGCGCGTCGCGCTTTGCGCGAGGCCCGAAGAGTTGCTGTTCGATGGAGCGGCGATAGGTCATGTGGCACGTTGGGCTGCAACGCGAGCACAGCCTCCTGAGGCGTCAAAAAGAGTTCGTATCCGCTGCCGTGAGAGACGTATCGCACTTCGCGAGCCGTCTGACCCTGGTTTTCTTCAAAGCTCAAGGGCAACTTGCCATAGGCTGCGCTCCACTTCGGATCATCTTTTTTCGTGGCAGAGATTTTGGATGGTTGGCTCGCCGCTACTATTGATCGTCCCACTCCAGTTTGCGGAGAGCGCTTCTCTGCGCTCCGAAAAGTTGCAACCACCAACAGACCGCAAACAAGTCCGGTCACTCCCACGAACTTCATTACTCTCACCCAAGAACCCCGCGTCTTCATTTTGGCAATCCTCCTGAATCTTTTTCTTCGCTGCTCGTCCCTGCGGCAAGCCGCCTCGGAACCGGTCCTCGATCCAGCCTGACCTTCCCGGTGTTCCCAATTTGGAACGTAGCAACACCCTTCGAGTCACGGTTGATCTTGGAATTCTCGGAAAGGGAACAATCATGTGCTACATGCACCTAACATAGTGCCCCAAATCGGGAAGGCCCGCTCTAAATCTGGATTCGAGACTGTATCGTATCAGATAACTCGTAGGGTTCAGTGCCAAACTGGGAAGAAATCCCCTCCCGGTCAGAGCCGCGCACTGGTCGGGTTGTGCAGCGACGCAAAATCCTGGTGGATCACCGCACAAAGGTCTTCAAGCCGGGAGGGGTCCTTACAGGGATGGATTCGCCGGATCGGAACTGTCATCACCAGCCGGCCAAGAACCGCAAACTCGCGCGCGCGCATCTCCCGGTCGAGAATCTTGTTCGCAAAGGTGTCGGCAACAAGGGAAAGAAGGCCAGCCCTTGGCCGGACTCCCTCCGCGAATGGCGCCTGATCGGGGCGGCGATCGCCCAAGAGATAGATGGCGCCGAGCGGAAGTGATCGGTTCTCGAAGCGTGTTCCTTGGTCTCCCAAGGCCAGTCGGCGCTTCTCCCATCTCGTGCTGAATTGCGGGAGCACATCGCCTGAACCATATAGCATCTCCACCGAATCTTGCCAGAGGCAGAGGTGCGGATACGCCGGCATCACGCGGAAGCCCTCTGGGCTTTCCACCAGTGCGACTACGTCATCGGAAATAACGGCGTGGCCTTGTCGTGCGAACGCGGCCGCGGTTGTCGACTTTCCTGCCCCTTCCGAACCAACGAACGCAACACTGCGATTCCCAATGGAGACCGCGCTCGCATGAAGACAGGTCACGCCTCGTAAGCGCAGCAAAAGTCCCAGCACCGGTCCCAGCAGATACGAAGCGGTATCTTCAAGAGTTGATGCTGTGGGCCAAACCGCCCACAGGGACTTTCCCTCTCGTTCCAGCCAGAATTGAACGCCATCGTAATACGCCAGGCGGAGAAACCCGCCGTCCGCGGTTTTCCAGATTCGCAGGGCTGGATTGCCGGATTCATCGGTGTAAGAGCTGGTGTAGGTGAGGTCTTCCGAATCGGCCGGAATTTCTCTTTTCAAATCAGGCGAAACGCCCAAATGGAATTCGACATCCGCGGCGTCGGAAGAACTCCTCAAAGGGGCCAGTCCTGGAACGGGAACATTGGATTGGATTTTCAAGCCGAAAACGGTATGAGTGGAGTCCACTTCGTTCGACAATCTGAATGCTGGGGTGTGAGGGCTAAATCTCGATCCTGTCTGTTACTTTTTCTTTCTTTCTCGTCTTTTGTTCACTAGCGCCTGAATCTTCTGACAATAAATTAGAAGCGTTCCGGTCCGTTTGCACTCTTACCGTGGTGCTGCCTCACTTTTGCGCTAGACGTGAGTCCGCGGTGAACTTCTGGCTCCGCCGTCGGCATGGCCATTGAATCCTTGGCTTTGCGTCAGTTCGCGCACTGTCCCGTAAACGGTCAACGTCGGCTTCGAATACGGCTTTTTCGGCTCCCGTTTGACGGTCTTAACCATTCCCAGCCTCCGCATACATGTTATATCGAACTCTTCGCGCCGACTGCAACCAAATGTTGAGGCAGTAGGGCCTCAAGTGAGTACGAACTTGCTCGGCGTTCATCTTACCATGCACCGGCACCAGCGCCGAGCGTTCAATAAAGCGATCTGAATCCTTGTTCCAATCCATCTCATTTAATCCCGCTGCCCCGGTTTTCTGCAATTGAGCCGACACCGGATCGCCCTGCAACGGCGTTTTTGGCCGCATTCGAACGCGTTCCGGGATGCGCTCGGCCATCGCCTCCCGCAGAAGCATCTTTTCGAAGAACCAGGGAAACGGTGGAAGCGCCAGAATATAATTCACGATTCGCAAGTCCAGGAACGGATACCGTGCCTCCAGCGGATATGGTGTCATCCCAGCGTTTTCCTGTTCGAACATTTTCGTCCAGTGTGGCAGGGAGAGAGAAGCGTGCGCCTTCGGGACAATAGGATGCCTGCTGGGTATAACCGGATGCTCGCACAGATCTATCCAGCGCGCCTTGAGATTTGCTCGTTGCAGGAATTCTTGGTTGAGCCACTCCGGAAAAATCGGCATGTCCGGATCTTTGCCCATGATTCTCTTCATTCGCGTGCGAATGCCGCGCCACGGAAAAGGTCTGACCCAAAGATAGTTCGCCATCTCCGTCAAGAGACGCTGCCATTCCCCGTTTCGCCGCAGGTCATCCGCGTACGGCCACATTTGAAAGCTCAGCAGGTTGTCGACGCCTTCCCCAGACAATAGAACACGGCAGTCCGCGGAAACGTTGCGGCAGGAATCAAGAAAACCCGCAAACAGTGGATCTTCCACCGGTTCCGGCAGACTGAATTCGGGATCGTCCCAGCCTTCAAAAAGTTGCGTTTGATCCGACGTTATAAATTTGACCGGGAGGCGCAGAAACTCGCCCACTTCACGCGCGTACTCACCTTCCCGGTCAGGAATCAACGATTCGAAAACATGCGTGTAGCAGCGAATGTCCGTGACTTGGGCGCCTTTTGCCGACACTTCCTTTGCCAACGCTGCCACCGACGACGAATCCAGTCCTCCACTCATAAGAATTCCGACTCGGTCTGTGCGAAGTCGGTCGGCGACAGCGGCTTGCAGGAGCGATTGGAAATTCTCGACGTACTCCTCGGGTTTCGAATAGCGTATCCGCCCGTCCGTCGGTGGCGTCCAGTAGCGCCTGATCTTCAAACCTTCTGGCGAGATACTCAGGGAATGCGCCGGCGGCAGGCGTTGAATATCGCGAAAGCTCGTCGTGGCATTGTCACAGTTCAGTCCAAACAGCAGAAAATCGCCGATCGCCGCATCATTTAGTTCGCCCGATACCTCCGGGTGCATTCGAACGCAATTCAGCGTGTTGCTGAATAGAAAAAGATTTTCCCGTTGGACGTAGTAAAACGGCTTGTTACCGAAATGATCCCGCGCGCAAAACAATTGTTTGTTGCGCCCATCCCAAATAGCGAAGGAAAAATCGCCCCTTAGGTGCTCCACGCACGGCGTGCCCCAAGTCGCATAGGCATGCAGAATCAGTTCAGAGTCAGGAGCGTTTGGCGGAACCACGCGGCCGGAGCGCTGCAGCTCGGCGATGAATTCCACCCGGCCATCGAGTCGCGCGTCCGCGGCAATCCAAAACCGCCCATCGAGACTTGCTGGCTGGTGTTCGTCCAGCGATTCGCGCGTGGTCCGCAGCATCGCATGACCCAGCCCGATCGAACCGTCCATCCAGCACTCGCGGGAATCTGGGCCACGATAAGAGAGAAAATCTACAAGGGACTGTAGAAGCGCCCGCTCTATCGGCGCACCGTTCCGGTGGTAAATACCGACGATGCCGCTCAATCAGCTTGCCTTTCTCTCCAAGTGGTTCGTGCTTCGCATGGCGAAAAGGAATGGCGCAACCGTCATCCTCGTCCGAAAAAACAGCATCCCCATTCCACTCCGGTGTACGCCCGGAAGCGGAGTTCTCCGGCAACGAGAAGGGTGTTCCTAATCGCTGCTAGTCTGTAACTCTATTCTACTTTCGCCTCTCTCCCACATCAACCGCTCCGTGTTCCGTAGGTTTCTCGAACAATCAACCCGCGACTTGCCGAAATTATAGGGAAGCGCGGTTCTCGCGCGACGCCATCGTCTTTTGTCTTGCAACTCCGAAACGGTCTAGGCAAAGTACCGAAGAATGATTCTACGTCTCTCCAGCAACGCGCAGCGCGCAGTAATTGTTGTTGCTTCTTTCGCTGTCGCCTTAATCCTCTCTTACTTCAGCATTCGAAATGCGCTCGCCGCTCACTACGCTGGCTTGCAAACGGCCGAAGCCTACGAGCGCGCCGCCCATCTGGAGCCGGCTGACCCGCGCAACTGGTATCTCCTGGGCCGCTATTGGCAGTACAACCTCGAAGAACCCGACGCCTCGCGCGCCATTCGCTCCTACCTTTCTGCTCTGTCGTTGAATCCGGCATCGTCGGAGATCTGGCTGGATCTTGCCTCCGCTTACGAATCGGAAGCCAATGTGGTTGCTGCGCGTGACGCTTTTCTGCACGCCAAAAAGGTTTACCCCCTTTCCGCCGAGGTGTCCTGGCGATACGGCAATTTCCTGTTGCGGCAAGGGGAACTTGAGCCCGCCTTCACCGAAATGCGCCATGCGGTCGAAGCTGATCCCAAGCGCGCCGCGGAAGCCTTTTCCCGCTCTCTGCGTGCTGGATCCAGCATCGAAACCACTCTCGATCGCGTTCTGCCACCCATTAGCGAGGCTTACCTCGCCGTGATTTGGGACCAATCAAAAGACGGAAACACCGGGAATGCCCTTAAAGTATGGGACCGGCTCGCCTCTCCTCATCCCCGCTTTTCCTTGCAGGATTCTTTCCCACTTGTCGATGCCTTGATGGCAGAAAGACGCATCGCGGAAGCCAGCCGGGTCTGGGACCAAGCGGTCCTTTTTGCGGGCCTGGCGGATCTGCAAGGCCCGCAAGGTTCGGTTTTGTGGGATGGCGGATTCGAATCAAATGTTACCGGCTACGGTTTTTCCTGGCTTTTTTCAGAGGGATCCCGCGATGTTCAGATCGGCATCGATACTCAGGAGAAACACTCCGGCAATCGTTCCGTGCGGCTGATATTTGATGGTAAGTCCAATATCAATTTCGCGGGCGTCTGCCACTACGTCCCCGTTCAGCCTTCCACCGCCTATCGTTTCTCTGCGTGGGTCAGGGCCAGGGCGCTCACCACGGACCAGGGCATCCGCTTCCAGTTGCATTCACTCGGGACGCAGGACACTTCCACGGCTGTCACATCGGATGTTCACGGTAGTACGCCTTGGACCCGTATCGAATTACCCTGGTCCTCAGGGAAGGATGTTCAGGAATTGCAAGTTTGCCTGGTCCGTTTTCCTAGCGAGGAAGCCGAGAACAAGATTCAGGGAACGGCCTGGGTGGATGATGTCGCATTAGTTCCGGAACCCGCGGAGCATCCCAAACCATGAGATTGCTGCGCTTCGGTATATGCGCTTTGGTCGTGTTTGCCGTTGCCGCGCACGGAGGCGTCGAAGATTGGGCGCAGGCCGTCTTTGAGACCGGCACGGGATTGCTCTTTCTCGTCTGGGCCCTCTGGATCTATTTCACGCGAGAAGAACAAGTTGTTTTCTCTCCCCTTCTCCCGCCGCTGGCAGCTCTTGCCCTCATCGTTTGCGGCCAGTGGTTTTTTCATGGCACTGCGTCTTCCTACAGCACGCGGATGGATCTCCTGCTCCTCGTCTCCGACCTGATTCTCCTTTTTTCTCGCGGCGCAGGCTTTCCGTACGCTTCAGGACTGGCGCGGCTTCGTTTGGTTCGGGATGGTTTTCGGGTTTTTGATCAGCATCTTCGGCATTCTCCAGCACCTTACCTTCAACGGGAAGCTCTACTGGTTCCGCGAGATGCGTTACGGGGGGATTCCATTTGGGCCCTACGTGAACCGCAATCACTTTGCCGGATTCGTGGAGCTGATTCTCCCGCTCGCCCTCGTTCCCCTCGTCCTGGGCAGGGTGCGGCGGGAGCGCTGGCTTGTCGTCGGGCTATTCGCGGTTGTTCCCATCGTCGCGCTTTTCCTCTCAATCTCCCGGGGAGGCATTGTGAGTTTCGGCGTTGAGTTGGCTGTATTGGCGCTGGTCCTCATTCAGCGGCGCA
>Ga0207120_1101_pt1 | contig 10985 bp, 15 predicted proteins | sample Alteio_BWMinHeat_40_FD_153509 | JGI IMG/M metagenome (GOLD analysis project Ga0207120, IMG submission 153509) | Enriched cells from forest soil in Barre Woods Harvard Forest LTER site, Petersham, Massachusetts, United States -... | ecosystem: Environmental > Terrestrial > Soil > Temperate forest >...
AGGGCCAGCAGGAGGGCGCTGAGGATGAGGATGATGCCCATTTTGACGAGCGTGGTCCAGTTCTGAAGGTCGGAGCTTTTGCGCGTGCCCCAGACGTTGACAGCAGTGACGATTCCGATCATCACGACGGCGGCGATGGTTTGCTCCGCGGGAGAAATCGGAAGAACCCTGGCGAGATATTCGCTGAAGGCGCGCGCCAAGGCGGCGACGGAGCCGCTGGCAATCACGAGAAAAAGACACCAGCCGTAGAGAAAAGCGGAGAGGCGGCCGAAAGCGTCGCGAATGTAGCAGTACAAGCCACCGGCTTCGGGATTAGCAGCAGCGAGTTCGGCATAGGTGAGCGCGCCGAGCAGGGAGAGGACGCCGCCAACGATCCAGACCAGGAGCGATAGGCTGACGGAGCCGCCGACTTGGCGAAGAATGGGGCCGGGTGTTCGAAAGATGCCGGAGCCAATGACAGAGCCGATGAAGAGGAGGAGAAGGTCTCGAAGGCGAAGTGTGCGGACGAGTTCAGGCATGAGCATGCTGGCGCGTTACGGCGCGCTCAGACGAAAGGCATCATAACCGGAGATTGGAAGCGGTCAATGGGAAGTTGGAGGAAAGTAGAGCGGGGCAGGCATGAAACAGAGGAGAAAGACGAGAAGTGCAAGAAACGCTCCCCAACGGCGGCCAGGGTCGAGAGGCGTAGGATCGTAGATGGGCGCAACGCGAAGGAAGCGCATGCCGAGGAGCAAGGCTCCCCAAATGTACCAGCCTTGCCAGAAACCGAAGAGCCCGAACGACACGAGAACAAGGGGAAGAAGGATGGACACGTAACGATGAAGCGGAGCGCTGAGCGAACGCAGAATGTGGCCGCCGTCAAGCTGGGCAACGGGCAGGAGATTGAGGGAAGTGGCGAAAAGCCCGACCCAGGCCGCGCGGCCAACCGGATGGAGCAAAAGAGTGCCGGGAGAAATGCCGGGATGCAGCCGGGCAGCGAAGAGACGCAACAGAAGCGGAGTGCCGAAGGCCAAGTCGACGTGACTCGTATCGTCAAGGCCCGGAACGATCTTCGCATGGAGAACGCCGAAGGCGAGCGCAGGAACCGCCAGAATGAATCCCACAAGAGGACCGGAAGCGCCCACGTCAAAGAGCGCCCGAGCGGTTCGAATCGGCGAACGAGTGAGAATGAATGCGCCGAACGTGCCGATGAGTGACGGAAAGGGAATAAAAAAGGGGTAGGTGGCGCGGATGTGATGATGGCGGCAGGCAAAAAAATGGCCGAGCTCATGGACGAGCAGAATGGCAAGAAGAGTGAGGGCGAAGGGCAGGCCCGCAGCAAGGGCCGCGGGGTGTTTGTAAAAAAGTGTGAAAGCGTTGAGAAACCCGTCGAGCGAAACGGCCTGATTCTGCGCATAAGCCACGGCAAATTGAGTGCCGGCAACCAGGCAGGTGCAAAGAGTGAGAAGAAATAAGACGCCCGCGATGAAGAGCATCTTGAGCGAAGGGCGAGGGAGAACGGATGCATAGGGAGCGTTGCCCAATGGAATGGCACGCCAATCCAAGTTGATGGGAATGGATGGCGGTGGGTTTTCTGGGAGTGGCGTGCTCACGAAATGGCCGACGTTACTCTCGGAATCGACACACACCAGTACAGCACAATTGCACGGGTTCGCGCCAGAGGCGAAGCAGGGCGGGGTGCATACGTTCGAAGCGATTGAGAGTTTACCGCGACGGGTTTATCCCGCTTTTTTTTCTTCTTCGATGCCCTGGAGCTCTTTGCCGGGTTTGAAGCGGACGGCCTTGCCCGGCGGAATGTTCACCTCTTCGCCGGTGCGGGGATTGCGGCCGATGCCGGTCTTGCGCGGTTTCACGCTGAAGACGCCGAAGCGGCGGAGTTCGATGCGCTGGCCGCGGCCAAGAGCCAGCTTCAACGATTCGAAGACAGTCTCAACGGCCTGCTCGGCCTTGGTGCGGCTGATGTTCGCCGTGGCGACGACAGCATTTACGATATCGAGCTTAATCACACGATCCTCCCGCGCTTCCGAGGCAGATGCTAGAGGGTGTAGCGTAGGTTGTCAAGACGTGAGGGGTAATCTACACTGAACATCCTTTGGCGTAATCGTTCGAATCATTTTGGTGCAGCAACAAATCGAAGATACAAAACGAAGGAATATTTTGGGAGGAATGGATGTCCGTCAAGCCAGACCGCTGGATCCGGCGCAAGGCGCTGGAGCACAAGATGATCGAGCCGTTTACGGACCGGCAGGTGCGGGAGGGAGTGATCAGTTACGGAGTGTCGTCGTACGGCTACGATATTCGAGTGGCGGACGAGTTCCGGATTTTCACGAATGTGAATTCGACCATCGTGGACCCGAAGCATTTCGATCCGAAATCGTTCGTGGAGTTCAAGGGGGACGTGTGCATCATTCCGCCGAATTCGTTTGCGCTGGCGCGGTCAGTGGAATACTTCCGGATTCCGCGGAACGTGCTGACGATTTGCCTCGGCAAATCAACGTATGCACGATGCGGGATCATCGTGAACGTAACGCCGTTCGAACCGGAGTGGGAAGGCTTTGTGACGCTGGAAATCAGCAACACGACACCGCTGCCGGCGAAGATTTACGCGAATGAAGGGCTGTGCCAGGTGATCTTCTTCGAATCCGATGAAGACTGTGAAGTGAGTTACAAGGACAAGAAGGGGAAGTACCAGTCGCAGAGCGGGATCGTCCTGCCGCGGCTATAGGCGTCTGGTTCATCGCTGCACAGAGATGGGTGAAAATGGCGCGCCCTGGGAAAACTGGGGCGCGTTTTTTTGCTGGACTAAGGGAGCGCGACGGCATTGAGCGGGTAGCCACGTTCGCGCCAAGCATCCAGACCGCCTTGCAGCGGGCGAATCCGCTTGATGCCATTCCTTCTGAGGAGCAGCGCCACACGGGCGCTGGTGGCTTCGTTTGGTCAAGTACAGTAGAGAATTACTTCGCGGTCGCGCGGCAAACGGTCGTTCTTCTCCTCCAACTCCTTCGCGTCCATGCGGAAGGCGCCGGGAATGGTTTCAGGGTCGGCTTCGAATTCCATCGAGTGGCGCAGGTCAACGATGACCAGTTCTTCGCCGGAATCAATTTTCTTCTTCAGTTCGTCGACGGTGATGCGCGAGATGCGCAGCTCGCGCAGAAAGCGCTGGCGAGCGACAAACTTATTCGTAAGGTAGGCTGCGAGGACGCCGAGGAGAAGGACCAGGAGCCATCCGCCAAGAGAGGCGAGATACTCCCCAACGCGTTCGATCTGACCGCTGAATACGTAGCCGAGGCCGAGAAACGTGCCGGCCCACAGGAGCGAACCCATGGCATCGAAGAGAAAGAAGCGCTCCGGGCGCATGTGAAAGATGCCGGCAAGGGGCGGTGCGACCGTGCCCAGGCCCGGGATAAACTTGGCCAGCAGAAGCGAGCGCGCGCCCTGCTTCGAAAAAAGGCCCTCGGTGCGGCGAACACAGGAATCCGGCTCAAGCGAGATCTTGCAGAGAAGCTGGAGGACTTTGATGCCTTTGCGGCGGCCAAGCTGATACCAGATGGAATCCGCTGTTACGGCCGCGAACATGGCGCAGAACAGGGAAGCGAAAAAACTCAGGTGGCCGGTCCCGGCGAGCGCGCCCGCCGCGAGCAACAGCGGCATGGAAGGGACCGGCATCCCCAGCTGCTCGGCGAAAACCCACCCTAGCAACAATGCGTATCCATGATGAAGCAGGAATTCGAGCGTGCGGTGCATGGCGGGGCGGGGTCAGCGATCTCCGGTTATTTCGTTGCGAAAGGAGCAGTATGCCCCCAATGACCGGCCATGACAAATTCGGCAATCGGCTTGCGTGTCCGGGGCGCCATCTCACGATCCTTCAAAGGCTGAGGCAAGGAGGCTGGATCGCCCGGGTAACCGATGGCGATTGCGGCGATCGCTTCCCGTCCGGCGGGAATTCCAAAGACCTGGCGCGCCTTTTCCGGATCGAATCCGGCCATCTGGTGGACGGCCAACCCGTGTGCGGTTGCTTCCACGGAGAGCAGGGCCGTCGCCGCGCCGGTGTCGTATTGAGCATTGCGGTTGGGGGCGTTGTTCTTCGCGAATGAGAGATTTGCGACGGCGAGGGCCAATACGGGAGCGCTCTTGGCCCAACCGACATTGAATTCCACGAGAACGCTCAGCATTTTCGCAAAGCCGTCTTTGTCTTCTTTCGTCGCAATGAGATACGCCCAGGGCTGCTCGTTATTGCTGGAGGGAGCCCAGCGGGCCGCCTCGAAAATGCTGCGTAGAACGTCTTGCGGAACAGACTTATCGGCGAAAGCACGGGGGCTCCAACGTTCGCGAATCAGTTCGTGGACTGGATAATCGCTTGGTGCTGGTTTCAGCATGAGTTCCACCCCTTGGGCTTGCATCCTTATTTGATGATTCAGGAGGAGCGGGCGATGCATTTGCGCTGCCCACTCCTTTCCCAAACCGTGCTGATACATCTCGTCAGTTGCCGGATTTTGCCGGGGCTTGCTTGATCATTTCCACGTCGATGGTGATATTGACATCGTCACCGACGACGACACCGCCGTTGTCCAAGGTGGCGTTCCACTTCACGCCGAAGTCCTGGCGGTTGACCTTGGTTGTAGCCGTAACGGCCACGCGCACATTGCCCCAGGGGTCCTTCACAGGAGGAGTCGGTCCCTCAACGTCGAGTACGACTTCCTTGGTGGTGCCGTGGATGGTTAGGTCCCCGGTGACTTTGAGTTTGCCGGTTGAGACCTGCTGGACCCTCTTGGACTTGAAAGTGATTGAGGGGTAGTGAGCGACGTCGAAGAATTTGTCGCTGCGAAGGTCCTTGTCGCGGTCTGGCTCGCGCGTATCCACAGTCGAGACATCAATAGTGACGTCGACGGTGGATTTGGTGATGTCAGAGTCATCCAGCAGGATCGCGCCGGTGACCTTGCTGAAAGCTCCCCGCACGGTGGAAATGGCCATATGACGGACCGAAAACTGCGCGGAGGTATGTTGCGGATCGATCTTCCACTCGGATGTGGCCGCGCCGGCGGGCAGCGAAAGAACGGCTGCGAGTCCGGCGGTTAATGCGATTCGAGATAGATTGTGGCCCATGTTTTTCTCCTCTTCGTTTTTGATTGGGTATTCGAAACTCGCTCCGAAAGACCTGCTACACAGGCTTGCGGGCGCGGACTTCTTCCAGCAGATCGAAAAGAGTCTTCAGGCGCGCGGTAGATATATGCCGGAACTGGCGCTTGTGAAGGTCGTGAATCGGCTGATCGAGGGTTTTTAGCAGGCTGAGTCCCTGCGGCGTGATGCGCGTCTTTACGACGCGGCGATCGTCGGTCTGGCGTTCGCGGGTAATCAGGCCGCGCTTTTCCATGCGGTCGAGAAGGCGCGTAATGTCGGGGTCGTGAGAAATCATGCGGTCGCCGATGGCACGGCATGCCAGGCCTTCGGGCTCGGCCCCCCGAAGAATACGAAGGACGTTGTATTGAGCGTTTGGAATCCCCGCGGCTTTCAGGAACTGTTCAGCTTCCTGGGCGAGGGTGTCGGCGGTTTGCAAGAGGGCCACGAAAATGCGGTTTTCCAAGGAGACGGCGGGGCTGGAGGATTTGGAGCGCAAGTTCATGATATGACCATAGTCGTTATAACGATTATTGTCAAGAGGAAAATCCGGCCAGTGCGAGGCGGTTGGACTATGGTTTCCGCAACGGCCGCAGGTGAATCTCGCTGAGGAAGCTGCGCGGGCCCTGCGTGACGATGACTTCCACGGCGTGGGCAACATCTTCCGGGCTTAACACTTTCGAAGCGTCCTTTGCACCGCGCCCGGAGAAATCCGTGGCGACGCTGCCCGGACAAATCACACTCACGCGAATGCCGTGTTCCCGGAGGTCTTCCGCCATGCAGCCGGAAAGACCGAGGACACCCCATTTGGAAGCGCAATAGATGCCGCCGCCGGCGAAGGTGTTTTTGCCGGCGAGGGAACTGATGTTGATGATGTCGCCCGAGCCGCGGCGGATCATGGAAGGCGCCACAGCGCGGGAGAGGAGAAAAACGCTCTTGAGATTAGTGTCGAGAACGCGATCCCAATCGGCCTCTGTTTTTTCGTGGGCCGGGCCGAATAGGCCGATGCCGGCGTTGTTGACGAGGATCGTGACGGGGCCTAGCTTGGTTTCCGCTCCGGCAACAAGATCGGTAACATCCGCTGGTTTTGTGACGTCGGCTATCTGGGTATGCACGGGCACGCCGGTTCTTGCCAGCTCCCGCCCTGATTCCTCCAGTGCGGCGCGATCTCGGCCACAAATCGAAACGGAGGCTCCCAGCAAGGCCAGCCGCTGCGCGATCGCACGGCCGATGCCGCGGCTCCCGCCCGTGACGAGCGCCACACCGCCCGCCAGCGGCTTCTTTTCCCGGGGATCTCCAGTTGTTCCGTTTATTGGAGCCATGAGAATTCTTCCTCGTACGGGCCACTCTTTTTGTGCGACACTCATCCTATCACTAGAGTTTTCTTGAGTACTTGGGATCCCCTGGTGGCGGAGAGGGAATCAACCCGGAAACTGTTTTCTGCATGGAAAAATTTCCTCTAGTCATCAATTCAGTTAAAGGTAACGTCTTGCGGATGGGGTATGGACTTCCCTATAATCCCAAGGTTTTCCGAAACAAAGAGATTCCCGGCAGAAGCATTCCGGGGTGCACCGGAAGCAGAAAACTCAGGCTTGGAGTTTGAGCGAGGAGAAATGGGAATGAACGCAACACGAAGATTAGCGGGGCTCGCGATGGTCGCAACCCTTTTCTTGATTGCTGGGAGCGGGCTGAGTGGCTACGCGCAAGCGCCGGCAGCAGGTCAGGAAGCCGGAGCGGCGAAGTACACGATGGCGGAGTACAACGCCTACCAGGCGTGCGCTGCAGAGAAAGCTCCCGCGGCCCTGATCAAATGTCTGGATGATTTTGTATCGAAGTACCCGAATTCCACGCTGCTCAATTACGTTTATCCGCTCTACTACCAGGCTTACAGTGCGCAGAAGAACTACCTGAAGATGATCGAAAGCGCCGACAAGCTGGCTGCCCTCGGTGATAAGGTGGATGCACTCACTCGTTTCAACGCCTACTACACGCACGCGACGGCCTACTATGCGATGGTCTCCGACCCGACGGCAGGCCCCAGCGCCTCCAAAGACGCCGCGCTCGCGAAGGCCGCCCAGGCTTCGGCCGCTTCCGCATTGAAGATCTTGGACGAGGTGAAGAAGCCAGATGGTGTGACGGATGAGGCCTGGGCCAAGCAGAAGACGACGTCCCAGATCACCCTGAATGGCATCGCGGCCCAAGCCGCGATGAGTGCAAAAGATTGTGCCGGAGCTGTGGGATCATACAAGGCGGCGTTGGCCCTGAATCCCGATGATCTCACCTTCAATTACCGCTTGGGGCAGGCCTATCTGTGCATGAGTCCGCCACAACAGATGGACGCCTTCTGGTCCATGGGGCGCGCGGTGACAGCCAAGGGCGCAACCCAGGCACAATCGGCCAAGGTGAAGGACTACTTGCGGAAGCTGATTTTGAACTATCAGGGCGGAACGGTGTGCGACAGCCTGACTGATGCGGAGCTGAATGAACTGCTGCAACTTGCCGGAAGCTCGGCAGAGCGTCCTGGCAGTTACTCGCTGCCTAGCGCGGCGGACCTTGCTGCCGCCCAGAAGGACATGACGATTGCATCGGTAGTTACCGACCTGAAGGCAGGGGGCGACAAAGGCAAATTGACGTGGCTGGCGGCCTGCGGCCTGGAGTTTCCCGAAGTACCTGGCAAGGTGATCGAAGTCGTGCCCGGTACGGATTCCATCTTACTTAAGATTGCCTTCGTGACGAGCGATGATGAGTTTGAAAAGGCGACGACGGCCAACATGGACGTGAAGGTTGTCGGCCAGCCGGAAGCGGCACGCGTGGAAAAGGATAGCGCCGTCCACTTTACCGGCACGCTGACTTCCTACGATCCCGATCCGGCGTTTTTCCTGCATTGGGAGAAGGCCAAAGTGAAGGAAGAGGACATTCCGAAGGACAAGGGGGCACCAAAGAAGCCGCCCGTGCGGAAGCCGGCAGCGAGGAAGCCGGGGACAAAACCGAGCTGATTTCTCCTTCATTTCCGCCGAACTCAGGAAACCGGCTCCCCGGTCATCCCGGGGAGCCGGTTTCGTTTCTGCGAGCGATTTGGGATTCGTCAGCGCGTATCCCGGCGGTGACCGTTCGAAACGAGCTTGTACTCATCGATCTTGCGGCTCAAGGTATTGCGGTGAATGCCAAGAATTTCGGCAGCGCGGGACTGGTTGCCGTTCGCGCGGTCCAGAACGCGCTTGATGAAGCGCTTTTCGAATTCGCCGACGGCTTCGTCAAACAGAATCCCGCGCTCAACCATCTGATTGACGAGCCCTTCCAATTGATCTTTCACGATGGCACGCTCCGATCGAGAACCTACGGTGTGAGGGCCCTGTTCGCTAATCCACTTCGCGCCCGGCCAGGATGCGATAGGCTTCCCGGTACTTGGCACGAGTGGCTTCGACGACCTCTGGAGGAAGTTCCGGGCCGGGCGGGGTTTTCGGCCACTGCATTCGCTCGAGGTAGTCGCGAACAAACTGTTTGTCGAATGATGCCTGAGGACCGCCGGGGCTGTACTGGGCAGCGGGCCAAAAGCGGGAAGAATCGGGCGTGAGGGCTTCGTCGATCCACATTAAGTCATCGGCCGCCGCACGGTCCCGCGCGCGACGGTAGAGAATGCCGAACTCGAATTTTGTGTCGGCGAGGATCACCCCGCGCGGCTCGGCATAGGCGGCAGCGCGGCGGTAGATTTCCAGGCTGACGGCGCGGACTTTCTCGGCTAGTTCCTTGCCGATCAGCGATGCGGCGCGTTCGAAAGAGATGTTTTCGTCGTGGCCGGTGGCGGCTTTTGTTGCAGGCGTAAAGATGGGCTCCGGCAAGCGGTCGGATTCACGCAATCCCGCAGGCAGCGGGATGCCACAGATTTTTCCGGTGGTGCGATAGTCCTTCCAACCCGAGCCGGAGATGTAGCCGCGCACCACGCATTCAATCGGCAGCGGCTGCGTCTTTTGCACGACCATGGAGCGGCCTGCGAGTTCATCCTTGAACTTGTCGAAAGGCGGGGGGAAATCCGTGGCGCTGAGCACGTGGTTGGGTATTATATCCTTCAACAAACTGAACCAGAAAAGAGAAAGCTGCGTAAGGACGCGGCCCTTGTCGGGAATCGGCGTGGGCAGGATGACGTCGAAAGCGGAGAGCCGGTCCGTGGCGACGATCAGGAGCTTGCCGTCGAGATCGTAAATGTCGCGGACTTTGCCCCGCGCAAAGGGCGTCAGGCCGGCGAATTGCGTTTCCTTCAACGCTTTCATGGCAGGAGCAGGTGACACTGAGAAAGTTCCCCCGACAAAGTGAGAAGCATTTTAGCGCAGCGCAACGCGAAGGGAAAGGACTGCGCAACATTTTTTTTCTGGCTGGGTGTGGATTTCCATCCAAGCCTTCTATTGGTTAAATGGAACGGACTTCTATCTCACAAAGTAAGACCAAATAGACTGACGGTACGGCGTTCCCAATTTCGAATAGCACAAAGTGTGCCCCGTGAAGAAAATCATCCTGCTTGTTGCAGTTCTGATCGCAATCGCTCTGTTATGGACTGTCGGGCGCAGGCACATTCCAAGCGATATCGAATACCGGGGCGAAAAGATTAAACTAACGAAATACTATTTTTCCTTTGAAGACTATAAGGACGACTCCGACAATATCGACCCCTCGGAATATGCGCGTGTCGAACGGCTTGTGGCGCAAGCCCCAATTGGCCGCCAGTTCACAGAGCGGGAAAAAATGGTTACAGCATTATTCGAGTTGAAATTCCCGGGCTACGGACTTGGTTTTGCCGGTAGCATCGCCCAAATAGATGGCAGAGTGCTGGAGTTGTCGTCGGTGGAAATACCCAGAGCGGACAAGAATCGCTACCTTTTGTATGAGGAGCGCAATGGATCTTACACACTAATCGACGACTTTATCGCGCCGAGTGCCCTCGAGATCGTGAGGGTCAGAGAGGATAAAGGCGTTCTCATCTACAGCACGAGAAGTGGTCAGAGTGTATTGACACGCCCAGTCACGGCGAAAAATAGACTATAGACTTCCTTTGTATTGAGAAGAGCAATGAAGCTCTCTGCATTATGCGGCGGAGGCGGCAGCCGCTGCTTGCTGCTTCGGCCCTGTGGTTTCGGATTCTTCCCAGCGCACGCTGACGAGCTTCGAGACGCCGGGTTCCTGCATCGTCACGCCATAAAGCACGCTGCCCATCTCCATGGTCTTGCGGTTGTGGGTGACGATGATGAACTGCGTCTGGCCGCTCATCTCGCCTATCAGGCGCGTGAAGCGCCCGACGTTGGCTTCATCGAGCGGCGCGTCGACTTCGTCCAGGATGCAGAAGGGGCTTGGCTGGTAGCGGAAGATGGCGATGAGCAGCGCCAGCGCGGTCATAGCCTTTTCGCCGCCGGAGAGCAGCAGCACGTTTTGCAGGCGCTTGCCCGGAGGTGATGCGACGATGTCGATGCCCGCATCGCCGGAGCTGTCCGGCTCCGTCAATCGCATCTCCGCCATGCCGCCGCCGAAAATGGTGTGAAAGGCTTCGGAGAAGCTCTTGTTGATGGCGTGGAAGGCGTGCTCAAACTTTTCCTTGGTGGCGAGGTCGAGCTCGGCGATGGCCTGCTGGGTGTCCGCGATCGATTGCAACAGGTCGTCGCGCTCGCGCGTCAGGAACGTGAAGCGCTGCTCGCACTCGTTGAACTCTTCGAGCGCCATCATGTTGACCGGGCCCATCGACTCGATGCGCTGCTTCATTTCGCGATAGTTGGTTTCGGCGATGGCCAGCTCTTCGCCGGACATGAAAGCCGCTTCCGTGGCGATCAGATCCTCGGGCTGGGCGTTCACTTCGTTCATGCACGTTTCGCGCAGGTGCTGGCGGT
>Ga0207120_1179_pt1 | contig 10889 bp, 7 predicted proteins | sample Alteio_BWMinHeat_40_FD_153509 | JGI IMG/M metagenome (GOLD analysis project Ga0207120, IMG submission 153509) | Enriched cells from forest soil in Barre Woods Harvard Forest LTER site, Petersham, Massachusetts, United States -... | ecosystem: Environmental > Terrestrial > Soil > Temperate forest >...
CGCCGGATCTGCCCCGCATGATCCTGCTGCGTTCTGCCCGGATTGTGCGCGCGGGCGCGCTGCGAAAAATACTGGCTTTGGGCGACAAGATTGTGGTGGATTCCTCGCGACCCGGTGCGCCGGGGTTTGGCGAAATCGGTGGCTTGCTGGATGGCGGACATGTCACCGGCGATCTGGCATGGACACGGCTTACACCGATCCGGGCGCTGCTCGCTCAGTTGCTGGAAAACCGTCAGCCCGCCGCAATCATTATCGAGTACAGCGGCAAAGAAGCGAATCCCGAGGCGCGTTATCTGCAGGCCTGGCTTCAGACGGCGCTGCCGGAATCCATTGTGTCTCTGCGTGGCAATGGACAATCCGACAATGGCGGACTCGTGGTGGTGCGGATCGACAGGGACCTGGTCGTGAGACTTTGCAAAGGCGGCGCGGTGTATGAAACCGGTTCGTTGACGCAGCGGGCGAGCATGCCTCCGGGGACTGAGGAACAGTTACTGAACGAGGAACTGGGGATTGTGGGCCATGACCGCGTGTTCGAACGCGCGTTGAACCACATTACGGCATGAATACATCCATTTTTCGATACCCTGCGGCCCAGGCTGCCGCCGATGCGTGCGGCGACCGCATTCTCGACTTGTTAGACGCGGCAAGACGAGAACGTGGCGTAGCGATGCTGGCGGTATCAGGCGGATCAACTCCGAGACTGATGTTTGAATCGATGGCGAAGCGTGGCTTCGACTGGCGGGGCGTGGAGTTGTTCTGGGTCGATGAACGAATGGCGCCGCCGACCGACCCGTTAAGCAACTACCGGATGACTCGCGAGGCGTTGCTGGATGCCATCGCACTACCGGCGTCTCAGATCCATCGAATTGCGGGAGAACTTTCGCCGGAAGGAGCAGCGGCCGCATACATGGATGAGATTGCGCGGGTATTCGGGTTGAAAGCAGGGGACAACCGCGAAGGAAACACCGAATTGCCGGTGTTCGACATCATACAGCGCGGCATGGGGCCGGATATGCACACGGCGAGCTTATTTCCAGGCGAACCGCTGATCCGGAACAAGACCGACATTGCCGCACCGGTCTGGGTGCCGAAAATGGGGCAACATCGGGTCACTTTGCTGCCGGGAGTGCTGGAACGCGCACGTCGAACGCTATGTCTGGTGAGCGGTACGGATAAGGCGCCGGGTTTGCGGAGTGTGTTGGGCGACCCACCGGATCCCCTGCAACGGCCGGCGCAGATTTCGTCCCAGGAGATGGAATGGTATGTCGACGAACTGGCTTACTCCGGCATCGCCTGAGGCTATTTCTTCGTCAGGGTTGCGGCCCCGTTTACCAGCCATTGTTGACTCCCGAGTTCGGTGGCGTTCCAGGCAACTTCGATTGTGCTCGCAGGCAGAAGCTTGAGTGTCATCCGGCCTTTGGCGCCGCCGGATCCCTGCCACGTACAACTCAGAGCCCCGCCACTGGGCGTACCATTGAAAGTAAAATCCACGTCCGGCGAAATCGCGTGATCCAGCACCTGGTAACGCGAATGGTATTGACCGTGCAGTGAACCATTCCGTTCGGTGATGGTCACTTCGATAAATTCCGGCGGATATTGTGATTTGCCACCCGGCGACGCAGACCCACTCGCTTTAGCAAGAACCCAGAAACCCGCGAATTGAGAAGCTGCGACTGCCGGGCTATTGGCGGAAGCGGCGATACCGGGTGCCGCGGGCGTGGGTTGTGAGGGCAGTGGCAATTCCGTTAGCGCAGTTGCGGCAGGCACTGCGGCCACCTGCTGTTCCTGTGCTGCCTGCGCTCTGCCGACAGAGGGCTGATCGGTCTGTTTCCGTTGGAGACGCCCTAATTGTTCGAGTGCCGAATTACGTTCGGTTTCGGCGGCTCGCAGTTGTTCGCGAAGGCGGGTAATCTGTTCTCCGGCATCATCGACATTGTCACCAGCCTTGGCCGAGCCCGACGCGCGCGTATCTTGTCCGCGTACTTCTGTATTGGTACCGGTCAACGCGAACCAGATCAACAGCATGGTTCCAAACACGATGGCCGCGAACGCGCCACCCCGCGCCAGAAGCTTTTTCAGATTGCCATCGGACCCGCTAAACACGATGATGGGCCCGGTGCGGGGAGCGTTGAGAGATTCGTCGTAAGCAGTGCGGCGCGCGGCATCTGAGAGGACACCGTAGATGCGGTTGAGCTTTCGCATCTGGAATTCGGCCGTTTCCTTAAGAAGAGGGTCCGATTGCTGATCGGGATGAAGAAGCCGGGCAACAGCGCGAAACGCATCACGGATTTCGTCGGCCGACGCGGTGTTGTCAAGACCAAGCTCCTCGTAATAGGTGATTTCACCGGGGCGTTGCGGTGCCGACATCGTGTATACAGGTTATCAAATCGTGCTGGAAGAGACGTTACAAAACGTGGCTCACCACAGACTTTTAATGGCCTTAAAGGACGGTGGGATAGACTGGTAGAAACGCTGATTGTTTTTGCGTCATGCGACGCGAGCAAGCGGCAAGCAGCCAGCTAATATTCCCCGGTCGTCTAATGGTAGGACAGCGGCCTTTGGAGCCGTGAATCGGAGTTCGAATCTCTGCCGGGGAGCCATGCTTGGAGTAGTTGGTGAGCGGGGTCTGTAAGTTCCCTGCATCACCGGGCTGAATTGGCACGAACAGGCCGTTTCTGGGTGGTTTCCGCATTCTCTGGAGGGCGAAGTGGCAGTGCCAGACTCGCCTTCCTACGGCCGAATTCAGGCATTTTCCCCCGGTTTTCTCTGTCTTCTCTAATTCACGGGGTCCGTAAGTTCACGGGCCTGAATTTAAGTTCACGGCGACCTCTCCCGCCGAATTGTCCTATTGCCATAAAGGGTTTTGGCCGAGCGCTGATCGCGCTCGGCGCCACTGTGTGCTGAGGCGGGGACAGGGACTGCCGCCCCTTTCCCCGCACCCCTTTCTCGGCTACTGGCGTCCTTCCTCCGCTTCGCTCCGGATAGCTCCGGACAGATTCCGCTTGACGATTCCGATCAGTTTTGGCAACATCGAAGTGCCAGCGTCGCTTCGCTCCGACGCCTGATCGGTTTCCTTCCGGAATAGGTGATCGGCTTGGCTCCGGAATCACTGATCTCCTTCAGCGGAATCCTCACGTGGCGTCAGAGAAGTGGAAGATAAGCCCTCGCAAACCAGCTGTAAGCACGCAACGCAACCGCAGCAGGCAAGCCATCGGAAAGAAACCGCGTGAACGGGCCTGGTCGGCTTCAGGGTTGTATCAGACTCCAATCGCCGCATGATTTAGGAATTCGCCATGGACAGGCCAGGTTCTCCACCTGGAGGGCCGCTCGCGATTTGAAGCCCGCGAAGACAACCGCGACCCACAAATGAACCGCGCTAAGAACAAAACGGAGGTAATGACGGACTGCAGACAAGGTTATATTCTCATGTAGTTCGGAGTTTCCGACAGGCACAGTCGGAAACCTGGTACCCCCGCAGAATGTCCCGGCGGCGAACCAAAGTTGATTTATGGAATCCGAGGGGGCATAGGGTTGATACGGAGACTCAGTGCCTGAGCACGCGCGATGGCCTACGATTCGCGTGGCCCGGCTGTTGGCTGTGAACGGGCTTTCTTCCCGGCACCGGCTTTCTTGGCGGCCTTCACCGGCCTGGCCGTGGCCTTCAGAGGCAGACAACCCAACTCGCCCGTGATCTAAGGCCGACGAACATCTCTCATTCATCAGCCTAATCGCTGGCTCTACTGCGCAGCCGCGGGAGCCGCACCTCGTCCCCTGCCACTGCCGCCACGTCCACCGCGGATTCCGGCCGGCGGCACATACAAGGGAATCAGTTCATCGGCAGACTTCTTCGCGGCCCACGCAATCCCGCGAAGCAGAGTAGGTTGAATCTGCGGATTCGAGAAACTGGTGTAATTGTGTCCCTGCATCCACACGAACGCCCTTGCAGGCTGTCCGCCCGGGACCGTATGTTCATACGTCCACATCTGCGGTACGACTTCGTCCTTATGCGAACCGCCCGGAATCACCGTAGTGACCAGCGCGTGAACACCAGGATTACTCGCCCACGTAATCGAGAAAAAAGACTCATCGGCAATCGTCATGTCGGTCATATCCTTCACGATCGGATTGTCCTTGTCCACAACCGTGTAATGCAATTCGCCCTGACTGAAGTTGGTCTCACCGTGCTTCTTCGCGCCACCGGTTATCGACGCGAACCAAGCCGGATCCGGCCCGCACAGTGAGTCATGAAGACTAACGAAACCCCCACCGCGTTTGACATACGCACTCAGCACAGACTTTTCGCTGTCCGTCAGATACCCGGCATCGCCCTTGTACAGGACAACCACATCGGTGCCCTCAAGGTCGGCTGCACTCGGAGCACGCAGAGCCCCCTGGACAACTGCTCCGTGTTGAGTCAGTAGCTTGCTCCAGTCAGCAAGAAACTGAGGATAGTCGTGTGCGCCTTCTCCGTGCGATTTGAGTCCCGCCCAAATAAAAACATGCAGGCCCTTCGGGTTCTGCCCCTGTGGAGTCAGATTCCCCGGCATGGCGTCCTGAGCCAGAACACTCGCCCCGGTAGCAGCCAGAATAAAGCCGCCGATCGCAACTTTCAGGATTCTCTTTGTCATTTTTTGATTCCCCGGTTACTAAGTCAACTGAAAAGAACCCGGCAACCTCGCCCTCGCGATCGTTGCCGGGTCCACATTTGCCAGATCGCCGAACGTCAGAAGACGAACTTAGCTCCCAATTGCACGTTACGGGACGGCCTTTCAGCATTCAACGCCCCGTAGCCAAGTATTCCACCACCTTGGCCTGTTGTGTAGGACTGGAAGTTTGTGACCGCTCCTGTCGTCGGACTGAAACTCGGCGTCAGATTGATACCAGACCATTCCGTGTGATTGAAGGTATTATACGTCTCAAAGCGAATCTGCATGTAGCGGTGCGAGTCCCGACCTAATGCAAATTTCTTCATGATCGAAGCATCCCAGTTGCGGTAGCCAAGGCCGCGGAAAGCGCCGGACCCGGAATCGGCTCCCATGCTCCCTTTTACCGCTGGCTGGATGCATGCAAGATTGATAAAATCCCCGGATGTCTTCGGACCGCTGGTCGTCGGGTTGCACGCGAGAATAGCCCGTGGTGCGATATCGGCGCTTCCCGTAATCTCCTGGTTGAGCACAGTCTGCCCAACACCGGTGATCGCATAAGTAGCGATCTGCGGAGCGCCGCCCGCGTATCCTCCGATAGCCGAGAGCTGCCAGCCACCAAAAATCTCGTTCGCCAGCGCGTTCCCTAAAGCGTTCCCTTTCAGGGAAAGGCTCGGGAGGTTGTAAACAATATCGATGTTGAACGAATGAGTGTGATCAAAACCAAGTGGTCCATAGTTGACTGCCCGGACATTTACTGAGCTCAGCGGACTCCCGAACGGCAGAGGTGTTCCGCCGTTGTTGTATTCCGAGCTTTCGGTGCCCATCGCCTTCGACCAAGTGTAGTTCGAGCCTACCTGAAGGCCATGGCTCATTCTCTTCTTGATATTCACCTGCAAAGCGTTGTAATTGGAGTTGCTGCTGAACCCTGCAAGGCTTCCATTGGCGACGTTGCCCACCAGCGGCACCTGACCACCGTAGCCAAGGTACGGACGGTAGAAGTTTGGCGACAACGCGTTCGCGCCCAGGATCGTAGACGAAGTTGTGGCCACTGTCGGATCCTGATTCTGAGGCAGCCACGCGCTGCCTGGAGCCAGATTATTGAACGGGTAGATTCCCAGCAGGTGGTTACTGATGGTTCCTACATAGGAAGCATCCAGCAGCACGCCCATCGGCAGTTCGCGCTGAATTCCCAGATTAAAGCTGTAAACGGTCGGTATGTGCCCGTCCCGCGTAACGCCTGTGCTCTGGCCAACCGCCTGTAACGGAGTCGATCCGTTCAGACCTGAGAAACTGCCGTAGTAGAGTGATGCTTCAGTCAGGTTCGGAGGATCCGAGAGCGCGTTGAAGGTCGTCTGTCCGGGGATCCGCGTATAGGAAACGCCGCCACCGCCGCGAACCACCGTCTTTCCGGTGGCGCCGAACGGGCTCCACGAGAAGCCAAGCCGGGGAGCCCACTGGATACCGCGGCTGTCCATCATTCCCGCCTGCAGGCCATTGGTTCCGGCCTGAACCGCGCCGTTAAACCTGTTGCCCACTCCAGGAACTTCCGTTCCGATGAAAGTAGAAGGAAGAGTCGCACCAGTCAACGGATTCCGCGCCACGCGAGTTGCTCCGCTGCAGGGATTGACGCCGGTCGAGCAGTATGGCTGAAAAAGTACGACGGCCTGCGTGGGGGACTTATCAAAACTCCCCGGCTCAAAACTGGCAACGCTGTTGTTGGCTTCGTACCAGGGTGGAAGAATTTCCATGCGAAGGCCATAGTTGACGGTCAGATTCGGCCGTACCTTCCAGCTGTCCTGCAGGTACCACTCATAGTTCTTGTAATGATATGCGCCATTGAGGAACCGGCTCGCCTGCGTGTAGGTGTCAAAATTTCCGATCAGCGCATTCGAGAATGACCACCCGGTATCGCCTAGGTTGGAGGAATCGTTCGCGAAGTTATAGGTTCCGTTCGTATCCGCCGTCGCTGTTTGAAACTTGATTCCACTCTCGATGAAGATGCCCGCTTTGAACGTATGAGTTCCCACCAGTTTGGTCAGGTTGTCATTGAAGTTCATGATCGGGTTGCGGTTGATGTAAGGCAGACCGTTGGAGCCAAAACTGGGAGCGTTCGAAATGTTCGACCCGGCGAAATTGAAACCCGCGAGCAACCCGCTGGGATCGGCCGCCGGATACAACACAGGTACGCCACCCCATCCCGTCGAAACCGACTTCAGATACGGACTACCCGCTGGTGCCGTCGATGTCGGCAGAAAGTTGTAGGAACGGCCGAAATTGAATTCGTTTGTCATCGTCGGGCTCAGCACACTGACGAAATTGGTTGCGAAAGACCATTCGCCTGTCGGACGGGGATACAGCGACCAATTCAGATTCCCCACAGTGTTGAGACCGCCGTATGACGGATTGTCGTTGTGGTACCGGAGGAGATGGACTGCCACGCGATGCTTCTGGGAAATGTTGTAGTCCACTTTATAGATGTCATTCCAGATCAGCGTCGCCAGAATTGGCAGTGCATCCCGGTGGTTGTAGGCCGCCTGGTTGCTGATGTCCACCGGATCCTGGGCCGCAATCAGACCGAGCAGTGCCTGGCCATAGGTATTAATCTGGCTCAGCGGGATCTGGTTGTTGGGAAAGGCAGCTCCGTTGGCCAGAGGATTCTTGATGCTGACCTGCTGACTCGAACTATTCAGCACTCCCTGGAAATTGCCCGCTACTTCCGCAGCCGTTGGTACAGTGAGTGTCACTATCGTATTAGCCTTGGATGGATTGAATTCGAACGAGGCGAAGAAGAATAATTTATTCTTCCCGATTCTTTTCAGCGGACCGAATGGCATCCAGACGGGACCGCCGAGATTAAAGCCGGATAGCATCGCGCGGCTGAGCGGTTTCTGAATTCCCACACCCAGATTGTTAACCTGCTCATTGTTCAGATACGTGTTGGCGTTCAGCCCTTCGTTCTTGTGGAACCAGTAACCTTCGCCGTGAAGACTTGAGGTGCCGCTCTTCAGAACCGACGCCACCTGAAAGCCAGACGACCGTCCGTATTCCGCGCTGAAGGCGTTCGTGGAAACTTTCACTTCGCCGATCGCCTCAATGCTAAATGAAAAATTCGACCCGTTATTGCCCGCGTCCATCATCGTCACGCCATCAAGCTGATTCACAACTTCTGACGTACGTTGACCATTGAAGTTGCTGACCGTGTCCGGCGAACTACCGGCAACTTCCCGGAGATAGGCGGTGGACACATTCGTTCGCGTGGAAATCGGCAACTCCTGCAGCTGCGTTGAATCCACCACAGCCGAACGTGTCGCCGTGACGGTTTCCAGTACGACTGCATTGGCTTCCACGGAAATCGATTCCGAAACTGCACCGAGCGACATGATGATCGGCGGCAGCCCGATCGCATCGTTCACGTTGAGCGCAATGCCGCTCTGCGAGTATTTCTTAAAACCCTGAGCTTCCACTGTAACCGTATACACCGCGGCCTTCAATGGGTTGAATACGAAAGCACCCTGCTGATTGGTAGTGGTTGAGGCGTTGATCGTTTTTTGATCTTCGTTAAATGCCGTTACTTTCGCACCCGGCATTACAGCGCCCTGCGCGTCCTGCACCACGCCCGATATCGAGCCTGCTGTGTTCTGCGCCATGACCGGCAAACTGCATAACAGGAACAACCCAATCGGTGACACCCACCGCAGCTGTTTCCTGGCTTCCCTGAGACTTTTCACGTTGAGATCGAACATACTCTGTCCTTTCACTTCAAAGCGCTGCCACGGAGACGAAACGGTTCGGGCCCGCGATTTGGTACACAGTATACAGGATTTTGCCAAAGCTGTAGTACAGGTTCTTCCCTCCGTGCGTCGCGTCGTGCGAACCAAGCTCAAAGCGGTCGGCGAGGAGATTGAGCCGAAGCGTCGCAACCAGGAGCAGGTGGGCGTCCCCAAAACCTTCCCAAGCACTGGCCTCAACTACGCCTGGCGTGTGCAGCATTTCGCTTGCGACAGTGACTATCCTTGCCGCGTGAGCCGAAGGCTGTCGTTGGTGGATGGCTACAGAAGGTCGTTTTGGGTTATTACCGCTACCATGCCGTTCCGGGTAACATGCCTCAGTTGGAGGTCTTCCGGCGCCGCAATCGCTTTCAGCCAATCGGGCAACTCAGTTCTAGCCCGCATGTCTCACACTGAATGGGCAAAAGGCCGTCAACTGTGGCATAACTGAGTTTCCACACAACAGTTAGCGCCAAAAGGAGAACGGCCTTCGCTATGACAGAGTGTAACCAATCGAGTTTCGGATTCAAAGCCCTTGTCCTCCGCAAAAAACATGAACTTACGGAAACAAACGGCCAGCCCGGTTTCGTCCCCTACAAAACCGGTGCTGGCTTTCTTACGGTAATAATAAACCGTAAGCTTGTCGGCGCAACCTGACCGAGTCGCGCAGGTAACAAAAACCTCCCGAGCCTCGTATTTAGGCCAATTTGGTAATTCGCCATGGACAAGTCTCCAGCCCTTCGAGAGTGAACGTATCGGTCGCGTACTTTGTCGGATCACCCACACTCGTTGTCGTAATGTTGACGATCATCTGTGACCCCGATACCGTCCCGGGCGCAGTGTACAGGCCCGAGGCACTAAGAGTACCTGCACCCGACAACGACCAAACAACGCCGAGATATCCTGTGCCGCTTACTGCGGCCTGGAATTGTTGGGCGGTGCCCGGACCGACCTCAGTTACTTTGGGCGGCTTGCTTCAAATTCGAAATTATATAGTGGTTCGGTTGTTCAGGCGCCGAAGCACAAATTTCCCGGAGATCGTCGGTTCCAGCCGTGTCCTCAGACGCGTACGCGCTCAGGTCGAACTTGTCGCACCCACAGACGCCACTGTTCTGGTGCTCGGCGAAACCGGCACCGGCAAGGACAACTCATCGCTCGCGCACTCCATCGCCTGAGCCCCCGCCGCAGTTTTCCCTTCATAAGCGTCAACTGCGCCGCGATTTCCGGGAACGGGAAGTGGTGAGCGCAAGGACGATGGCGCTGGTTATTCTCACTTCCCTATTTTAGTTCGGACAGCGGGCGAGCAGTTCCCGCCATGCCCGTCCAATGTTCATTTCGATACAAGTCGCAACTGGCCTGCGTGGAATGAATTGTGGTTGGTGCGGCTCAACAGTACCGCCAGACGATTGCGGAGCGGTTCCTTCGCGAAATCTTCCGGCGAGATGGAGTTGTGGCGCTCAAGCCATTCTTCAGGCTGGAGTTTTGCCATCGCGCTCCCCAGTTTTTCGTTGACTTCATGCCAGGTTTTTCTCAGATTGGCGGCGGTCAATCCGTCTGGAAAAGTACGATCCGGCTTGGCGAGGAATTCCTCATCGAGCTCAGGATGGAGACGCTCGCCAATGCGGAGTAGCGGAAACATCAAATCATGCACCACGGCAAGGTGGCCGATCAGATAGTAAATCCGGTTTTTGCCCGGGGCGATCTCCTTCTGAAAGTCTTCGTCGCTGAGCGTTGCGAGACCTGTATCGATTTGGGCAACGACTTGTTTCCAGGAACTGAGTGCGGTGGTTGCGAAGTGTGTCGCCAGCAGAGATTCAGAAGTCATGTCCATTGGATACAACCGGAGCTCCTGTGGTCACAAATTTCTTTGAGATTTCTGCGGCTTTGGGTTCAGCTGTGATAAAACTCGCTTATGGCAGCGACGGAAGTCGCTGTATCGTTCAGTCGTATAGCCAACTCCACGCACCCGAAATCGAAGGTCTGGAACGATGGCTGCGCACAAGGCTGTTGCCGACCGCTGTTTACAAGGCCATATGCCTTTTTCCTTTTTGACTCCGCGATCACGCTTCGTCCGCCTTTTTCTTCTTCGCCTGCTCCTCTTCCTGGCTATCACAGGGGGGAAGCAAGTAGATCGTCGGCTCGCGTCTCAGGTCTTCGAGCGTTAAGTTGATGCTGGTCGGATCCGCCTGCTGAAGCCATTTCAGAAACGGCTCGGCGGGCATCGCGATTACAGCCGACCGGTTGATGAAGTCCATAACGGTGTCTACCCGGCGATCAGGCTGCCTGCCGGTAATAGTAGTTCAACATTCCTCCCAGCCGTGGCGCTCGTGCTGATATTTTGGATAATCGCCCCGCCAGTCTGGTTCTGGTGCGAGTATTTTTTCCTGTATGGCCCAAGCCGTAGCACTCACGATTTGAAAAAGCCTACGCTGGATGAGTACAAGCACGGCGTTGATATCTCCTCGAAGATATGGCT
>Ga0207120_1180_pt1 | contig 10887 bp, 10 predicted proteins | sample Alteio_BWMinHeat_40_FD_153509 | JGI IMG/M metagenome (GOLD analysis project Ga0207120, IMG submission 153509) | Enriched cells from forest soil in Barre Woods Harvard Forest LTER site, Petersham, Massachusetts, United States -... | ecosystem: Environmental > Terrestrial > Soil > Temperate forest >...
GAATTCGCCCATCACTACGATCTTTCGTTTATCGAACTGCGCAATCTGCCTGAGACAGGCAAGGAATTCGCGAAGATGACCGAGGCCGAGCTGAAACGCTCCGCCGCCGAACTCGCGTCCAACAAGCTGAAAGTGTCATTTCTCAACACCAGCATGATGAAGTTCAACTGGCCCGGGCTCAATCCGGATGTGCCGGTCAAAGCTAACGACCAGAAGAAGTGGGACTCACGCAAAGACGATCTGGCTAACGCACTTCTCGCCGCAAACATTCTCGGCACCGACAAAGTTCGCGTCTTTACCGGCGCTCGCGTCGCTAACCCGGAAACCACCTACAAGCTCATTGTCCAGACCCTGGAAGAATTCATTCCGATGGCCGAAAAGGCCAAAGTTCATCTGCTGATCGAGAACGAGTATTCGCAGAACATCGGCAATTCAGCGGAATCGCGTGACATCCTTGGTATGCTCCCCTCGAAGACGATCGGCCTGAATTGGGACCCCGGCAATGCCCAGGAACTGAAGGAAACTCCGTTTCCCGATGGCTACGCGCTGGTTCCGAAGGATCGCATCCTGAACATCCAGTTCAAGGCGTCAAACACGCTGGACGGCCCCAACAAGATGGATTGGAAACCGGTCCTCGAAGCTCTTGAAAGGGATAACTACGCCTATAAGCTTGGTCTCGAAACTCATGGTGATGCCGCGAAACGCATGGAGCATGCGCACGCGTCTATGGAAGAGATGCTGCACATCGTCGGCAACCTGAACTAACACAGACCCTCCATGAATAAGACCTTCGCTGTAGGCTTCGCGGCTGCAGTCTTCGCCATCATTCTGATCATCTGGTTTGGCTTTATCCAGACGAAAGGCAATCACCTGGACCCCAGCGGGTGGATCTCCAGCGTCCGTACGATGCCTCTCTCTGACGACGTGACCCTCATGGTAATTGACTTCAGTATTCTGAACGATTCCGATCAGCAAATGGTGGTCAGCAGCATCGATCCCTGGATAACAACTGGCGGCGGCAACAATATCCACGGCAGCCTCTACTCCGCGGTTGATATGCCGAAGACGTTCAAGTTCTATCCGAAACTGGGGCCGCAGTTGAACGAACCGCTTGTTGTGCGCGGGACCATCGACGGGCACAAAACCGTAAGCAAGATGGTTGGCATCGAATTCGACGTACCCCCGCGTGTGGTCGAATCCCGCCGCAGTATGACACTGCGTGTTGAGGACATCACTGGTCCTGCTGTTGAGATGAACGGCCAGTAGCGTCGCAAGCAGTGCCTCTCAGCCACCACGCTAGAATCAAACCAACATGTCTCAGGCCACAGATAACTACGTTCACCAGAATGAAGCCCGTTTTCTCGAAGAGCTAAAGGAATTCCTCCGGATCCCCAGCATTTCAACCTCGCCCGAACATGCGAAGGATACTCATCGCGCTGCTGAATTCGTTGCGGCGAAATTGAAAGCCGCCGGGCTCGAAAACGTAGAGCTCATCGAAACCGAGCGGCATCCGCTGGTTTACGCCGACTGGCTTCACGCACCCGGCAAGCCTACGGTGCTTTGCTACGGACATTTCGATGTGCAACCACCCGACCCGCTGGAACTCTGGGAAACGCCGCCCTTTGAACCCTCCGAGCGCAACGGCAATCTCTACGCGCGCGGTTCGGCCGACGACAAAGGCCAGATGTATTCCCACATCAAGGCCGTCGAAACCCTGCGCGCTGCCAATGGCACGCTGCCAGTCAATCTGAAATTCCTCATCGAAGGCGAAGAAGAAGTCGGCGGCATTTCGGTTGCAGAATACGTGGCGAAAAACGCGGCTAAACTGAAGGCGGATGTCGCGCTCGTTTCGGATACAGAAATGTACGCCCCCGGTCTGCCTACTCTCAACGTAGGTCTGCGCGGTTTGGTCTACATGGAAATCGAAGCCCGTGGACCTGCCCGCGATCTGCACTCCGGTCTCTATGGCGGGGCTGCACCAAATGCAGTCTTCGGTCTGGTGGAACTACTCGCAAAGATGAAAGATGCAGGTGGTCGCATCCAGATCCCCGGCATTTATGACGACGTGGAAGCGCCGTCCGCTGATGAAAAAGCCAGCTGGGAGCATTTGCCGTTCGATGAGAAAGAGTACCTTAAGGACGAAGTCGGTTCTACTGAACTGACTGGTGAAGCGGGCTACTCGGTTTTCGAACGCACCTGGGCGCGACCGACCCTGGAAGTTCACGGCATAGGCGGCGGCTTTACCGGAGTCGGCGCGAAGACCGTTATTCCCGCCAAGGCGGTGGCGAAAGTCAGTATTCGCCTGGTTCCGAAACAAGATCCCGACAAAGTGGTGAAGTCAGTCGAAAAGTTCGTGAAGGATAACGCACCTCGCGGCGTGCAGTTCGACGTGCGGGTGCTCAGTTCCGGCCCCGGCCTGATGGTGAATACCGATCATCACGCGATTCAGGTCGCGGCAAAGGCGTTCAGCGATATCTACGGGAAGCCGACGGTGTTCACACGTTCAGGCGGTTCCATCCCGATCGTCGGCGATTTCGCTACGCATCTAGGAATCCCGACAATCCTGATGGGCTTTGGTCTCCCCGACGACGGCCTGCACTCGCCGAACGAGAAATACAACATTCGGAATTACTACGACGGCATCCGGACCATTGCGCATTTCTTTGAAGAGTATGGGAAGTAGGCGGGTTTGGGGGAAATGAAATACGCCATCGTATTTGAGCAAGGGCGATCCAGCATCGGCGTATCCGTTCCCGATCTGCCCGGCTGCGTTGCGGTTGCTAAGACACTTGAAGAAGCGCGTGCCTTAATCGCGGAAGCCATTGAATTTCACATTGAAGGCATGCTGCTGCATGGAGAGCACGTTCCGGAACCTACTACGGTCGCTGAATTAGTTGAAGTCGGCTAAGTTTTCTCGATCCGTCGGCCTGAGATCAAAGTTCGCCTGTGACGGGTTTGTACCAGTCTTCGTCCACGATAGTCACCGAACCGCGGCCAGCGCCCAGAATCCGCTTGCCCGTCTTAGCCCGGACGGGTGTGAGCATCGCGACGGGAGTTCCATGTCGCGCGATGATGACCTCTTCGTCCTTAAGCGCCACGTCGAGCAATTTGGAAAGATTGTTCCTTGCCTCGCGAACGTTGAACTGCTGCATTTTTCTATGTTAGCCGATAATTCGGACTGGATTCGTTTAGTCGGCCGCGGCGAAACTGTTCAATGAGAGACCGAAGTTCGATTGGTCCTGTAGGATGGTTGAGACATCTGGACATTCCTTCGTTATGAGAATGATGTCCGGGAGCAGTTTGACATAAATGACATCTGCAACGATCAAGCTTTACCTCCCGCGCGGGGATGCGAAGAGCCTGCGCACTGCCGAGATATTTAACTGGACCGGCAAGGCCGTCGCTGCGCCCCGTACCGAACTGGAAGAGTTGCTTGCGCGAGAAGAACTCGACAAAGCCGGGGTCTATATACTCATCGGCAATGATCCTTCCACCAACGCGCCCAGCGCTTATATTGGCGAAGCCGAGATCATCCGGGATCGTCTAAAGCAGCACAAGACGAAGGAGTTCTGGTTTGCCGCAATTGTCTTTGTGAGTAAAGATGAAAATTTGACCAAGGCGCACGTACGATATCTCGAGAGTCGACTCCTGGCTGAGGCGGTGAAAGTAAACCGGTTTAAACTTGACCAAAATCAGGCTGGCGGTTCCAGGCTCCCAGAATCGGATCGTGCGGATATGGAGTCGTTCCTGGACTACATTCGCCAGCTACTCCCGATACTTGGATCCGATCTCCTGACACCGATAGCCCAACCCGCTCCGCTGGCTCAATCCGGTGGAATTCTCTACTGTCGAATTAAAGGCGCCGAAGCCAAGGGTCAGCGAACGCCGAATGGTTTCGTGGTCTTGAAGGATTCCACGGCCGTCCTGGAGCAAAGGCCATCTGCCGAAAGCTATCCGTACGTACTGGCCGAACGCAATCAATTCATTGCAGACGGCACACTCGCTGAAAGAAACGGGTTCCTGGTGTTTACCAAGGATGCCGAGTTCTCAAGTCCGTCCGCTGCCGCGGCTGTCATCCATGGCGGAAGTGCCAATGGCCTAATTGCGTGGAAAACACAAGATGGAAGAATGCTCAAACAACTGGACGAAGAGGCCTGACCCCTACTTCGTAATCCGCTCAAACTTACTGCCCGCCCGCACAATCGTCTCCATCCGCTCCGGCCCGGTCGAAACACACCCCGCCTCAACGCCGGTCTTAGCTTCCAGAAACTCCACATATCTCTGCGCAGCCGCCGGCAATTTATCCCAATCCGAAATCCCAACCGTAGAACTCTTCCACCCAGGCAGGGTCTCATAAATCGGCACAGCTTTCGCTAGTTCCCGCACTGTTGCAGGCATGTCCATGGTGACTTTTCCGTCAATGCTGTAAGCCACGCAAACTGGAATCTCATCCAGTTCATCCAGCACATCCAGCTTCGTCACCACCATCGTTTCGAAGCCATTAATCGACGCCGAATACTTCAACACCGGCGTATCGAACCAACCGCAACGCCTCGGACGCCCGGTCACCGAACCAAACTCATGCCCGCGATTCCGAATCTCATCGCCGGCCGCACCCAGCGCTTCCGTCGGGAATGGACCCCCGCCCACACGCGTCGTATAAGTCTTCGAAATCCCGATCACGGCATCGATCTTCGTCGGCGGCACGCCAGTCCCGGTGCAAGCCCCGCCAGCCGATGAGCTTGAAGATGTAACAAACGGATACGTCCCGTGGTCGATGTCCAGCATCGTGCCCTGCGCGCCTTCAAACAGCAGATTCTTCCCTTCGCGCATCGCCTGATTCAGCAACGCCGAGGTATCGCAAATCATCGGCCGCATCCGCTCCGCAGCTTCCGCGTAACGCGCCGCAATTTCATCTGCGTCAATCGCATCGTCGATCCCGAACGCCCGTGCCCGCGTCTGATGATCCGCAATCAACTGCCGCACGCAATCCCGGAAATATCCCTTATCCAGCAAATCCGCCATGCGAATGCCGCGCCGCCCGATCTTGTCTTCGTAACACGGGCCGATACCCTTCAGCGTGGTGCCAATCGGAACCCGCCCAGGCACGCATTCGGTGATTTTCTCCACCAATCGGTGCGACGGAAACAGCACCTGAGCGCTATTGCTGATGCGCAGCTGTTTCTCCGCATCAATCCCCGCCGCGTTCAGCGATTCCACTTCCTCAAACAGCCCGATCGGATCCACCACCAGACCATTACCAATAACTGCCGTCTTGCCGGGGTGCAGAATCCCGCTCGGCACCAGCCGCAGCACAAACTTGCGTTCGCCGATCCAGATTGTGTGGCCGGCATTATTGCCGCCCTGGTAACGTACGATGTAATCGAAGCGATCGGCAAGGATATCGACCAGCTTTCCCTTGCCTTCGTCGCCCCACTGCGCGCCGAGAATAATCAGATTGCTCATGAATGGAAAATTGTGGCCTGAAGCGGCCAACTGGTAATTGTAGCGCGCTGTGTTACGCTGACCTCTTATGACCATTTCCGACGTGTTTCTGCAGCTCGGCGAAGAGCGCTTGCGGCAACTCGTCCGCGGTATTTCCATCGGAAAACTAAGGACGTACCAGCTTTACGAACGCTTCAAGATCCGTACCCACCTCGCCAAGGTGAATACCGAGAACCTGCGGACCGCGGTGCCGCGCTTCTGGCAGCGCCTCAATGCCCAGGATGCCGAGTTCGCCACCGATCTTTCTCAGGCCATCCTCATCGCCCATATGGAGATGATCATTGCCGTCCTGACTTTCCTCGAAATCCCCAATCAACAGGGCTTTTTCGAGAAGGATATCGATTCGTCGAAGTTCCTCACGGAAGGCTGGCAGGCGCGTGCCTACGAGCGGTTCAAGGCCGATTATCCGGAAGCCCTGCTGCTCTTTTATATCAACCACCTCGGTTGCGAACTGGGCTCCGAACCGAAGGCGTTCCTCCCCGCAGCCTAACGCCCATTTACCGAGCCGCGACTGTGAAGGAGCGGTAGTCGAAATCTGAGAATCAAATTGACGGCGAGAATTTAACTCATGCAGGATCTTCTAGATAGCGCGCTCGCCCGTATCGGAGCCGCCCAAACAGCCGACGAACTGGAAGCCGTGCGCGTCGAAGTGCTGGGCCGCAAGGGCGTCCTTGCGCAGCTCAGCAAGGATATGGGCAAACTCTCGGCCGATGAGCGCGTAACCCGTGGCAAATTCATCAACGCCTCGAAGCAGGCGCTCGAATCCGCGTACGATGCCAAAAAGTCCGGCTTCGACAACGCAACCCTCGCAAGACGCCTCGATTCCGAATGGATGGATCTCACCGTGCCGGCCCCCGGCGTCCCTCCAGGCAGCCTACATCCGATCACACAGATCCAGTGGGAAATCGAAGACCTCTTTCGCTCCATGGGTTTCACCGTTCTCGATGGGCCCGAAGTCGAGACTGAATTCCACAATTTCGATGCCCTGAATATCCCGGCGGATCATCCTGCCCGCGACATGCAGGATACTTTTTGGCTTGACGGTGGTCACCTCCTCCGAACCCATACGTCGCCCGTTCAGGTACGTGGCATGGAAAAGCTCGGACCTCCGCTGCGTATGATCGCGCCGGGCCGTGTTTTCCGCAATGAGTCCGTCGACGCCTCGCACGAGCACACTTTCTACCAGTTGGAAGGCATGATGATTGACCGCAATGTGAGTGTCGGCAATCTCATCTACTTCATGAAAACGCTGCTCACGGCCATCTTCAAAAAGGAAGTCACCGTCCGCTTGCGTCCCGGCTATTTCCCCTTCGTCGAACCAGGTTTTGAACTCGATATCCGTTGCCTGATCTGTGGTGGCCCCGGCTGTCCCGTCTGTAAGCAAAGCGGCTGGGTGGAACTTCTGCCCTGCGGCCTGGTGAATCCGCACGTACTCCGCAAGAGCGGCATTGATCCCACCGAATGGAACGGTTTCGCGTTCGGCCTCGGGCTCACCCGGCTCGTCATGATGCGTTACGCCATTGACGACATCCGCTGGTTGCAAAGCGGTGATCTCCGCTTCCTGAGGCAGTTCTGAAATGAAGTTCTCCTACAGTTGGATACGCTCCCTCGTCGATGGTCTCGACGTGCCTGCCGAATCGCTCGAACGCCTCATCACCATGAAGACGGCCGAATGCGAAGGCATCGAAACCGCGGGTGAACTTCTCGTCGGTGCCGTGGCCGCGCGCGTCGAATCGGTGGAACCGATAGAAGGCGGCAAACACGTTGTCAAAGCCATCGTCGATGCCGGCAAATACGGTCGCAAAACAGTCGTCTGCGGCGCCCCGAATTGCCGGGCAGGCATTACAACCGTCTACGTGCCGTTGGGCTCAAAAACCATCGCCGGAGTCCTCAGCGACGGCATGCTGGCCAGCGCCGCCGAACTCGGTCTAAGTCGCGATCACGCGGGTATAATCGAACTCTCTCCCAGCGACCAGATCCCGCCGCCCGATCAAGTCATTGATATCGACAACAAAAGCATCACGCATCGTCCCGATCTCTGGGGCCACCACGGCATGGCGCGTGAAGTCGCGGCCATCACGGGCAAAACCCTGCGCGATCCGGTCAATCTGAGTGTCCTCCCCACTGCCGGCAGCCAGGTCAAAGTAGACATCGAAGACCTCACGTTGTGCCTTCGTTACAGCGCTCTGGTTTTCGAAAACGTCACAGTCCAGCCGTCTCCACTCTGGATGCAACATCGCCTGACTTCGGTCGGCCTCAATCCAATCAACAATATCGTCGATCTCACGAACTACATCATGGCTGAACTCGCGCAGCCCATGCACGCTTTCGATCGCGAGAAGCTCCACGGCGACACAATCTTCGCGCGCCCCGCGAAGCCCAATGAGACGATCATCGCCCTGAACGATGAAACCTACACTCTCGCCCCGTCAAACTTAGTCATTGCGGATGCTGCCGGCCCAATTGCCATTGCAGGTGTGATCGGGGGCAAAAACAGCGCCATATCTGCCGCCACAACCACCATCGTTCTCGAAAGCGCGAATTTCAACGCTTCGAGCGTTCGGAAGACTTCGGTCGATATCAAACTTCGCACCGACGCCTCCATGCGATTCGAAAAATCGCAGGATCCGCACAACACAGTCCGCGCCCTCGCTCGCGCACTCGAACTTCTGCCCGTGATCTCACCCGGCATCCGTCTCGTAGGCGGCTTGGCCGACCGGCACGCTGACTTCACTCCTCCCCCCGCAATCGATCTGGATCTCGACTGGCTGGCGCGCAAACTCGGCCGTGTTTTGGATCCCGGAGAAGTTCGCCGTATCCTGGAGAGCCTGCATTTCGGCGTCGAGGCTGCCAGATCCGGTCACTTGTCAGTCACAATCCCGTCCTGGCGAGCCACCAAAGACGTCGCCATGCCGGAAGATCTGGTCGAAGAAGTAGGCCGCATGATCGGCTACGATTCCATCCAGCCCACTCCGCCCTTAGTCCCCTGCGCGCCCTCCTACGATCCGCCGGAGCGCGAATTCCTCCGCAGTGCCCGTCGCCTGATGGCCGCGCGAGGCTACACCGAAGTCTCCAACTACTCGTTCATCAGCGAAGCATCTGCCCGTGGATTCGGCTTGGCGATTGAAAAGCATATCCGCGTCCTCAATCCGATAGCCGCTGGCCAGGAACTGATGCGTACCTCGCTCCTGCCCGGCATCCACAGCAACGTCGTTGAAAACGCGAAACATTTCGACGAATTCCGCATTTTTGAAATCGGCCACGAAATCCACGCGCAATCCGGAGCCAAACCCACTGAGCACCCACACCTGATGGCCGCGCTTTACTCAAAGGAAGCGTCCGAAACCCTGCTCGAACTCAAACGTGCGGCGGAAGCCCTCGCCCCGGGTTTGCGTGTTTTGCAAAGCAAACCCAACCCTTGGGAACACCCCACCCGTTGTGTGCAACTCCAATGGCGGGAACAGGTTATCGGCCGTATCAGCGAACTGCATCCCGCTCTGCTGGATTCTGGTCGCGCAGCGATCCTTGATCTCGATCTCACGCTGTTGCAGCAGTTGAAGCCCGAGCGCACCACCTATAAGCCCGTCCGCCGCTTCCCGACAAGCGCCTTCGATCTCTCGGCCATAGCCGACGCTCGCGATCTGGCTGGCAACATTGAACAGCACATTCGGCAAATTGCCGGAGAGCTTGCGGAGAATGTCGACTACGTACGCGAATTCCGGGGCGCGCCGCTTCCGGAAGGCCGCAAGAGCGTCACGTTCCGGATTACTGCAGGTGCCCAGGACCGCACCCTGTCGTCCCCCGAAATAACCGCCCTCTACGACCGAATCGTAGCCGGACTCTCCGCACTCGGATATGAATTCCGGGCCTGACAACATCGAACTGTCAGGAGCCAGGGTACTGGTACTACTGATGTTGTGCCGTGCGACTACAACCTCTAGTATTGTACCTTGGCTCACAATCGAAAGGCTTCCAAATTGCACAAAGACAGGATCGCCGCGGCTAAACCGGCTGTCTTCGGTCTGATGGCAATTATTGCCATCGGTTGGGCGCTTGCCCGCATGGCTCAGCCTCACTGGCAGTCGTGTGAGCTTATTCTTCTTGTTGCATACGTCGCGCTGGTGTGGGAAACTTCGCGATCGCATCCTAACGGCACGAACACCGGTTGGTTTGAAGTCTCATCCGCCGACCTTCGGGATGCCCAAGACCGTGAGTTCCGTCCTTGGGATGTTGAACAGGCTATTGCGAGGCTCGGCGCCGCCGCACGTAAGAACTCGTTCTTCGTTTACCCCTCGCGAGCTTCCCGTCAATCTTTTGAGCAGTTAACCAATGAAATGCTGACCGAGGCTTTCCGCCATGGATCGCCGAGGCATTACGCCACCCACAGATAGTCGTTCCTGCAATTCAGCCTTCCAGTTCCCGGGTATATTGCGACGATTGCGCGGCAACATTCTGGGCTTTGAAATCACAGGTGAGCCGCTCCCGCCTCACTGCTAAACCCTTTTATCTGTATACAGAGCTACGGAGCTGCGCTGGAACAATTCGTGCTAAGCCGGAGTCCAATGAGAAATTACAGAAAACGGAACGATAACGACATTGCGCAGGCAATACACGTTAGGACATTCTTCAGCTGACCATTTGTAGCGTTACTTTAGCGTCGAATAGTACTAACTTTTTAGCATAACGAGCGTCCGATCCGGTAACCCGTATGTGGCTGCCGACGTCTTAGCGACCAGGTTGACGCGTCACGGCTTGAAAATAAGGAGGTTAGTCAAGTGATTCGGCCACTGATGTGCCATCCCCGCCATGAAACCGGCACCACCCCGATCCGAGAGGAGAAACAGACGCAAACTAATCTTCCACAACCGCGAAGCCTTCAGACCGGTGAATGTGAAGGAGCGGTGCTCAATTTTTTGGTGAACCCGGACTTCCGTGAGACGTAATATTGTCATAGCGGCGTTTTCCCTGTAACGAATCGGCGTCTGACCGGTCTTACCTTGTTAGAAACGGAAGAGTTAGAAACTGAAGAAAAACTGAAGAAATCGACTACACAAAATGAGTCGCCGTTCGTCAAACCTTTAAAATGAACATAAAGACAATATTTACCGTAGTTGTGAAGTAGGCTTTTCCGCCCGGTAGGGTGCGCGCGCACCCGGGGTCCAACGGAATTATTAACAAGGTTCAGCACGGAGAGGGTTCCAGGAGTTCATGCAATTGAAAAAATACATACGGTACGTCGTGATAGCTTGCCTCGCCATGCTGCCCCTGATCGCAGCGGAATATCGTGGTCAGGTGAAGTTTGGCGGTTTGCCCCTGCCTGGCGCGACAATCACGGCCACCCAGGGCGATAAGAAGCTCACTGCAGTCAGCGACCTGCAGGGC
>Ga0207120_1181_pt1 | contig 10825 bp, 8 predicted proteins | sample Alteio_BWMinHeat_40_FD_153509 | JGI IMG/M metagenome (GOLD analysis project Ga0207120, IMG submission 153509) | Enriched cells from forest soil in Barre Woods Harvard Forest LTER site, Petersham, Massachusetts, United States -... | ecosystem: Environmental > Terrestrial > Soil > Temperate forest >...
ATAAATTAAATTGCACAAAAACGTTATTAACGCCATCTTGTACATCAGCGCTTGAGATGACTGCACTTTTAATGAATTTACAACCCGGCGATGAAGTCATTATGCCCTCTTATACTTTTCCTTCCACGGCTAATGCATTTGCGCTGCGGGGTGCTGTTCCAGTTTTTGTTGATATCAGGGAAGATACGTTAAATATTGATGAAAACTTAATAGAAGCTGCTGTTACTGAAAAGACCAAGGCAATTGTCCCTGTGCATTATGCGGGGGTAAGCTGTGAAATGGATGCAATCAAAAGAATTGCTAAAAAATATAATCTTTATATTGTGGAAGATGCAGCACAGGCTATTTTATCCAAATATAAAGGCCGTTATTTAGGAACGATTGGAGATTTTGGCACACTTAGTTTTCATGAGACTAAAAACGTTACGTGCGGTGAAGGTGGGGCATTATTAATTAACAACAAACAGTTTACAAATCAAGCGGAAATAATACGCGAAAAAGGCACTAATAGATCCAGTTTTTATCGAGGAGAAGTAGATAAATATACTTGGCTTAATTTGGGCTCTTCTTATTTAATGAGTGAAGTGAATGCTGCTTTTTTATCAGCCCAACTTGATGAAGCAGAATCGATTAATCAAAGAAGACACACCTTTTGGAAGGTGTATCATGATGGATTTGCAGAATTGGAAAGTTTAGAGTTAGTAAGAAGGCCTATTGTCCCTGCTGAATGTGAACACAATGCCCATATTTATTATTTAATCATTAAAAATAGTGACAAGCGTAACAAGCTTATTGAATATCTTAAAAGTAAAGAAATGATGGCGGTATTTCATTACATTCCTCTTCATCATTCTCCAGCAGGAAAATTATTTGCACGTACGCACGGAGAGTTAAAAAATACGGACGCACTTTCGCAAAAAATTTTGCGATTGCCTTTGTTTGTAGAAATGAATGAGGAATTAGTGCAAAAAATTATCACAGCAACCAAGGAAGGATTAATGGCTTGCTAAGTTTGCCGGAATTTTTGTGGGGTGAGAGATGAAAAACGGAAATCTTTCTTTGTTGTTTGTCCCTTTCATTTATGTAGGGATATTTTGCTTATATTACATCTTGTTTTTAAATCAAGGGTTGATGCCCCAAGGTCCCTTAGGCCACTTTCTTTCGGATTCGAGCAGCCATCTCTTCCATGATGCTACACCCGCTATTAGCGCTAATTTGTATCTGCACGAGTCATGGTGCTCTTTATTAGCAATGGATTTTGAACCGATATTCCATGTACTAACGGCCGTTTTTGCTATGTTTATTCATCTCATCAGCGGAAATCCGGAAAAATTAGATTTGGTTAATGCAATGGCGTTTGTTTTATCCATGGCAAAATTGAGTGAATTTATTATCGTCCGAAAAATATTGAATGAGAACGTTAAGTTGAATGATGTACAAAGCATAGTAATAACACTTATTATTACTTTTTGTACCGTGCTTTATTTGCCGATAGTCAATCTTAATCTTTATCTGCCGATGCTCTCACCTAATATTTTGCATAATCCCACCATGATATTATTAGTACCCTTCGCTATCTCATTTTTTTATTGGTACATTAAATTTTATATTGTGGCAGAGGTGTCATTCCGCCCCCGCTTTCGCGAGGGTAAACTCAGGCCCGAATCCACCCGAACTTTATTATTCAGTTTGTTATTGATAACGGCGACATTAGTAAAACCCGCGTTTACCAATGTTATGCTGCTGCTTGTGGCATTTTATTATTTATTGCACCCCAAGCGCTTTATAAGCAAACTATTCTGGCAAGATTTAGTCATTTTTGTGCCCTCTGCTATTATTATTCTTTATCAAATTTACATTATTTCACAATCCAATTTAGGCAGCTTGGCTTTTTCGCCTTTTAAAGTAATTAATTATTACACTCTTCATCCTATTATCGCTTTATTCCAAGCGATTGAATTTCCATTATTAGCGACCATCACTTATCTATTATATTTTGGTTACTCTCGTCGCTTAATCACAACTTATTTATTTTTTTCATGGGGTTTTGCCCTCATTGCTTATCTGATGTGGTCATTATTTTATTTAGCGGGACCTACTTGGACATATGGCAATTTAGCGTGGCCTTATGCACTTTCACTTACTTTTTTATATATTTTTTCAATTACTGCTTTTGTCTCTGTGTTGCTAGCGGCAAATCCCAAAGTAAAAGAAGTAAATCCAGAAAGACTGGCGCCCTTAGTTACCTTAGGGGCTGTTAACTTGGGCTTCATCTTCTTTTCAGGGGTTCACCAGTTTGCGACGATATTCTTGGGTGGGAGTTGGTATTAACAGCTTGACTTGGTTTTGACTTGACTGACCAGTTAGGTTAAGGTCTTGGTCATTCAAGATCTAACACAGAACCGAAACAGTATGAAATCTTCCTTAGTACTTCTTTCTATGCCCCCTGAAATTACATCCCATATTTTAGATTATTTATCGATCAGCGAGTTACTTCAGATCAGAGAGGTAAGTAATGCACTAAACGATTATTCCCAACGAAATTTATTTCACCGAACCGATTCCTTGGCAATGGCTACAAAAAAGAAATTAGCAACACAGGGGATATGGAATCCTCACACCGTGCTGCTCGAATCAAAATTGTTTTTTGATTACTTAAAAGAGTCCGATTGCGGCCTAGTAAGCCAACTAGCCGGTTTTTTACAAATTATCAATAGAAGTCAAGAAGTGATCATTCCAAAGGGGATATTGGATGATGTGCTTGCTGCTTGCAAAGATAAAAACAATCGCAAGTTTGCCTTGGAAACACTATGTGCTTTTGCTCCCTTTTTGAATGATGATCAAATCAAACTTGTATTGGCAACATTGAAAGAAATCGAAGACGATTTATATGGTTATTCATTACGGGAGGCTGCTTCAAATATCATCGCTATCCTTGCACCGCGTCTCAATAAGGATCAAATTGAGTCACTTATTTCAAGAGATACACTTGATGCGCTTGCTTCCTCTCTTACACCGGAGCAAGTAAAAGATGAATTAAAAAAAGTGGAACCGAAAGAGGAAATGAGTAAAACCGAGATTCGTAACACATTAAATGTGTACGCTGCTTTACACTTGTATATACCAGGGCCGGAAATTGAACGATTGTCATCATGGGTAATCAGCGAGTTAAGCAAAAGAGACGAATATGACTTTTTACAAGACGCCGCAATGCTTTGCTTCAGGACATTGATGCCGCATTTAAGTGTTACAACTATTAAGAGCGCTATACCATGTGTTGAATCGTCATTCTATCATTTCAATCCTCGTATTCAGCAAAAAAAAGTGTTTTCTAAACTTCTTTTAGAGTTGAAGTCTGAAGAGATAAATGTAATGTATTTGAGAATGAAAACTAATTTCTTCAGCGAGTTTTATAAAACTAAATTTAATTTTCATAATGAAATAGTGCATGGGATCTTGCATTTAATAGGCGTACTGGTGCCGCATTTAAACGCCGATCAATTCGAAGATATGTGGGGTGACTCAAATATATTATTACAAACTCTAGATCCTGAAAACATAGACAGAATTCGGATGACATTGCTGATGCTCATCCATTTTATCCCGCTTTTTCAAAAACCCCATATAAGAGACATGCTAAACTGGGTTGAACAACTCGATTTAACAAAAATAGCTAATATTCTAAACACAATTGTTTTATTGATTAGCAAAATGATCCCCATTCTAGATGAATCTGAACGTTTACGGATGTTTAGGTTTATTCTTTTTCTCTCTCGAGACAACTCTCAAGGTATTAATTCTGTGTTGGTTAGGCCCCACGCCATAGCAGTCATGGGAGAGTTTATTCCTTATCTGAATGAGCCTTTTCCTGAAATCGTTTTTAACGAATTCAAATGTTGGCTCGTAATGAAGCACCTACTGGAAAGCATTGAGCTTCAAGGGTTAATTACCAAACTAGTAGTACGATTGAAAGTGGAGTGGATTGAACGGCTGTTCTTCGATACAGCGCGGTTATTGTTATCGAGTATTAAAGAAAATGACCGTGATTGGTTGCTTGCACAAACAGTTTTTAAATTGATTCCCTATCTTGATAAAGAAATAATAACAAATGTGATGATGTTGACTCATAGGGATAAGTCATATGTCTTAAATGTATTAACTCAGCTTTTAGACACTGATAAGTTGGATGCAGTCGAGGCTTTAAGTCATCTTTTGCTGACTGAAAAATGCAGCGTCGAACAGTTCACGCAAAATAATATTCCTGATAGTTTTCCTGTGAGGTTAATGTACTTTATGCATGGATGTTACAGGCAAGCTCAGATCTCCATTAATCAAAAGGTTTCCGAAACAGTTACGAATAACAAAGCAGTTTTTTTCCAGGCAAATGCAGCGGCTCAGGCGGAAGGTCAAACACCACAAGATGGTTTACGAATGTAGCTTGGATCCACCAAAAGCGGGCGTCCAGGTTACATTGCTTCAAGATCTCTTAGCAACTCTTCTTCCAGCTCTCTTGGATTCGGTAATTTATTCACAAGTTCTTTAGGCAAAGATTTTGAAAGTTGGAACTCTGATACACCAACAGGATTTTTAGAGCCGCGCAAAGCATATTCAACCTCAAATCGATCGCGTTCGGAGCAAAGAATTATTCCGATGGAGGGGTTTTCGTGTGGTTCTCGCACAAAGTCATCTAAAAGGTTTAGATAGAAATTCATTTTGCCAGCATATTCAGGTTCAAATTTACCTTTCTTAAGCTCAAGCGCAACAAGACACTGAAGTTTTCGATTATAAAATAGCAGATCAATAAAATATTCTTTGTTATTTGCCAAAACACGGTATTGATTTCCCATGAATGTAAAGCCATAGCCAAGTTCCAGCATGACGGTTTTTATTCTGGCAACCATGCGATTTTCAATTTCTGCTTCGAGTACAGGGGAAGTTAAACCTAATGTATCCAACATATATACATCTTTCATTGTATCGTTAGCTTGTTCTGCTAGATGTTGTGGCAGGGTTTGCGCAAAATTATGTTGTTTCTGGGCTAGCACGTGCCTTTCATAGGCGCTGGAATTTATTTGCAGGACGAGGGTGCTCCTAGTCCAGCCTTGTGACCGGGTCATTTCAAGATAATAACGTCTCGCGGCAGGTTCCTTTATTTTATTTAAAATAACAAGATTTTGCCCCCATGGAATTTCTGCAACAACCTGTTGCAGAATTGGTAAGTCCTTGTATTCAATGTAAAACTTTCTCATTTCCCACAGGTTTCTGCTTGAAAAGCCTTGTGTTGACTCAGGGAACCTCTGCCGTAAGTCTTTTGATAGTTGCTCAACAACCGACTTGCCCCAACCATGCTTCTCCTGAGCCGCCACGATTTGTTCACCAAACCACCAATAAAGCTCGCACTGGCTTTTTGATGCCGCCTTCGCAACTTGAATTCTCGTCGAAGTAATTTTTCGAGTCGCTTCAAAGAGAAGTTGTAAATATTGTTTATCTGATGGATTAACCAAATTTTCTTTACTAATTTCTTTCATTTCCACTTCCTTATATTGTTAGATCGTGAAAATAGGTGCGCGAAATAATGCTCCAAATAAATGAGTTAATCAATAACGATGTATGAAGAAATCAATATAAATTCTGTGATAAAATTAAAAATTCTATGTTACAAGGAAGTAACTTATGCCAGTAAGAAAAACAGCTAAACGTAAGTATGGAAAGAGTGTGCAAGAAGATGTAAAACGCGAAATGCGTCGATTTAAAAAAGGCAAAGCACGCAGCGGTAAAGGACTTGCAAAAGTAAAAAGTCGTAAACAAGCGATTGCCATTGCGCTATCGGAAGCTAGAAAGAAAGGCAAAAAGGTACCTAAGAAAACTAAGGTAAAATCTAAATAACTTTAAGGAGAAAACCACATGCTAGGATGGGTGCTAACTTTTTTAATTATTGCGATCATTGCAGGTGTTTTAGGATTTACCGGCATCGCTGCTGCTGCAACAGATATCGCGCGCGTGATATTTTTTATTTTCCTTGTTTTATTTGTGCTTTCTCTCATTGCACATTTAATCCGTTAATGGCTAATGGGTGACGTCTCAATGCAAACCGAGTTGCTCATCTTCCTGCTTGCTCTCTTCTTTTTCATTTGAGGGGGGAGTTTGCCTGTCACGATAGAGTGAGCTCTTCAGCAAAGCAGAAGGTTTTACACCAAACGTTGCAGGGACACTCGCAGCTCTGGGTCTTGCTTTTGGAGGAGTATCTGGTAAAGAAACAAGTTTATCGCTCATTTCACTATTATCTGAGGAGGTGGTTGATTCTATGTCCTTAAATTTTTCTTTGAGTTTGTCTTCAAGTTCATTTTTAAGTTGAACTTTAAGCTGCTGAATGTGCGATAACTCATCTGATTTATGCACGTACTTTAATAGACGATCATCAATCTCAATAGTGATGCCCATCCGCAGGCTAAGTAAAGGAATACAGACTTTCTTTTTCATGTATTCTGAAAACAGATTTAACAAGAAAACCGGGCTGTCATTAAACACCGCGGATAATGGACTGATTAAATCGTTTAAAATAATTTGTTTCTTCCTACTAGAGCGCCCTTCTTCCGTTCCTTCTTCCGCTTTTGGTATATGCTGATCGTTCCATGTTTTTAATAAGAAATACATGGCAGCACCAAAAACGATAGACTCCATGGCATCAGCTTGTTGTTGAACTAATTTTTCTAATGCACCATTTGATATTTGCATTGAGATTAAATCGCGATTTTTTTGCGAAAGTTCCTCCCTAAATAACATCCATTTTTCAGATTGTTTGATAGGATCACAGAACGTATCTACCATGTGCCTTCCTAAACAAAAATAAACTTTTGTTTTTAATTCGGGCGCGGATAGTTTTATGAGTTGATCTGGATTGTATTCTTTCAGCTTTTTTAATACTGACTTCCACTCCGGGAAGCAGAGCTTAATACAGGATTCGAAAAATTCTATTAAATAGGACAATTGTTCTGGTTTTAAGTCAAAAGACGTACCCGGGATTTGTTCCAAAAATAAACGGCCTTCACGCTCGTCTGCGGGCATTGAAAACCAGTTTATATTGTTGAGAGCGCGTGCATAATCCGTAACGGCGTCAACCCATAATGCAAGTTGAATTGGCTCCAATGAAGGCAGCAAAGGTTTAACGGGTTCTCTAAAAGTCTGGTTAGAACTAGTATGCCTAGAAGAAGCAGCCATAACATCCTCGTTTAGTAATTGATTGCTGACGCTTTTTATAGCTAATAGCTATACAAAAGGCAACAAGCTGATATTTGAGAGGCTCTAATTCATCAGTTTGTTAAATTTTTTCGGACTCTATTCCGAATTTGTACGCCATTTTCGGAGTTAACTCCGAAAATGGCGTACAAATTCGGAAATGGTTGCCATTTAGCCAGTTAATTTGTACAATATTCAGATTGAATCTCGGAATTGTACAAATGCAAGATTTTAAAAGGGCTATTGAACCAGAATTATTAGCTGCCGCTAGAGAATACCCCGTTGTCACAGTAACAGGGCCCCGGCAGGCGGGTAAAACAACGCTGGTCAAGAAGGTTTTTCCAAATAAAGCTTATGTGAATCTCGAAGCGCCGGATATACGCGCCGCCGCCGAAGAAGATCCGCGCGGTTTTTTAAATACCTTACCGCAAGGGGGTATTTTAGATGAAATTCAACGTGTGCCTTCGTTGTTATCTTATATTCAACTCATTGTAGATGAGAAAAAAACACCTGGACTATTTATTTTAACAGGTAGTCATCAGTTAGCACTGCACGGAGCGATCACTCAATCGCTTGCGGGCAGAACAGCGATTCTAAATTTGTTGCCATTCACCATTTCTGAGTTAGCGGGTGGCGGCGTTGATTTATCATTAGATCAGTATTTACTAAATGGATTTTTACCACGTATTTATTCAGACAAATTAAATCCAACAAAAGCTTATCGGAATTATTTACAAACATACATAGAGCGGGATGTCAGACAAATATTACATGTTCGTGATTTAAAAGTATTTCAACATTTTATTAAATTATGTGCGGGTCGCATTGGCAGTGTGTTCAATAAAGAAAGCTTAGGAAATGAATTAGGGATTTCAAGTCAAACCATTAATCAATGGTTATCGGTACTTGAGGCATCCTTTATCATTCAGCAAATTAGTCCTTACTTTGAAAATTTTGGCAAACGTGTTATCAAAGCACCTAAAATATTTTTTAACGATGTGGGTCTTGCTACTTATTTACTCGGTATAGAAAATACGGATCAATTGATTCGAGATCCATTGCGGGGATTTTTAGTCGAGAATTTAGTGGTGCTTGAACTCGTTAAAACACGTTTAAATAAAGGGCTAGAACCTAATCTCTACTACTACCGCGACAATCATAAAAATGAAGTCGATATTATCTATAAGCAATCTAATGAGCTTATTCCCATCGAAATTAAAGCATCACAAACGTACCATCCCGACTTTTTAAAGGGCATAAAATATTATGAAAGTATTGCTAATTCTCGGGCCAAGACAGGATATTTAGTGTATGCTGGTGCACATGAACAGAGCATCGGTAACATTAAAATCCTGAATTTTAAGCATGCTCATGAAATAGTCAGCAGTTGAGTTACTTCTATGATAAAGAATTTAATCCTCAGTCGAACACGTTTACAGCAAGTATTACGCATTTTATTACTCTTCCCGGGTCTCTTTCTGATTGCGGTTTGTTTGTGGACCACTAAATATTTTGGCCCGGTGACAGTTGACCAAATTATCTCAACCGTGCAATTTGATATGGAAGGGGCGCTCGATGCGGATTCGATCTTTATTAAGCGTTTTATCAACTGGTGTATTTTTTGGCCGTTTATTCTTGCGGTTTTATTGTCTTTTTCAAAGCGGCATTTATATCGATATATATTGACGATAGGGTTACTCGCAACTTTTTGGCATTATAGTATCTTTTTTGCAATATCTGGTTGGTTAACAGCAAACAAAAATGAAGATTATTTCAAAGTTAATTATGTGGATCCTGCCTCGCTCTCTTTCAAAGCATCACATCCTAAAAGTTTAGTGCTAATTTATGTTGAAAGTTTGGAAAACACTTATTCTGATCCAACCTTATTTGGCCATGATTTACTAAAAAAATTACGTGATTTAAACGTCAATAAAATATCTTTTCAACAAGAACGCCAATTACCAGGCACCGGCTGGACCATGGCTGGGATTGTTTCAACCCAATGTGGTATACCACTTAAATTATTGACTGTTTTTTCCGGTAATCGCATTGGCGAAAATGTTAATTCTTATTTGCCAAATGCGACATGCCTTGGCGATATCTTAGCAAAACATGGTTATTACAATGTGCATTTGGAAGGATGTTCAGAAAAATTTGCAGGAAACGGTAAATTCTATGCAAATCACCATTACCATGAATTGATTGGCTATGAACAATGGATAGCAAAAGGAATTAAAGCAGAAGACATGGAAGGGTGGGGGCTCACTGATGATGCGCTTTTTAGAGAAGCAAAATTAAAATTAGCAAACCTGATCAAAACCAAAAAATTATTTAATTTATCTATTTTAACGGTGAATATGCATGGGCCTACGGGTTATCTTAATAAAGCCTGTAGAAAACAGGGGTTTAAAAAATTTGAAGGGATTGTAGAATGTACGGCAAATGAAGTGGCGGATTTTGTGCAATATGTTGCGGCGCAAGGTTGGCTAGATAAATTAAATATCGTCATTATGGGTGATCATCTAGCGATGAGTAATCCCGTTTCTGATAAATTAGTCAGCGCAAAACCGCGCACTATTTTTAATTTACTGATTACCAAAAACCAATTAACTAAAAATACCGATGACATTGTTCACTTTGATTTTTTCCCTACGATATTAGATTCGCTCGGTTTTTCATATTCCTCAAATCGTTTAGGGCTTGGAGTTTCTGCTATTCGGGAAAATGGGGAAAAACCAGGGGCTGGGCGATTTGATGAGTTGGAGCGCGGAATTAATAAATATAGCGCGCGATATAACGAATTTTGGCTTAACCGTTAGTCATAAAGGCAAATAGGCGTAAAGTGGAAATATCATGAACTCAGTTGAAGAAAAAGATGTAAATAATCAAATGAGGAATTTGCATTTAATCGTGCTGCTTTCCTTTTTAGGCTTAACGCTCCCTTATTCAATATTTCCCGTGCTATTTGTTCAAGCTGGTGATAAACAACATTTATTTATATATAGCCTCTTGATGAGTAGTTACCCCTTAGGCGAAGTTATCGGAATGCTTATCTTTGGACACTTATCTGATATTGTAGGTCGAAAAAAAATACTAATGCTTACTCTTTTTGGTGCATTCTTTACTTTTTTACTATCAGGCCTATGCATTGCCTATCATGGTTATCTTCTATTAGTGTTTATACGATTTATGGCAGGCGCATTTGAAGGGAACTCTGCGATAGCAATGGCTGTCATATCTGATTTTCAGGAAGATAATAAAAATAAATTACAGAAATTAGGCAGCATTAATGTAGCATTAACCTGCGGTTTTCTTATTGGGCCTTTAATTGGAAGTTTTTTTTCTAATGATTATTATGTGCATTGGTTCGACTTTAGTACCCCATTCTATGTGGCGTCATTTATTTATCTAATTAATCTTCTGATCGTTTATTACTTTTTCGTGGAAACAAAGGCAACAACTCTCGGGGATGTTCAAGATCTTTCAGTTTTATATATCTTGAAACGTAGCATTTATAATATCTATTTCTATTTATTTAAGTCGGATATTAAAAAACTCATAATCATATTATTAGTATCTACGTCAGCTG
>Ga0207120_1182_pt1 | contig 10772 bp, 5 predicted proteins | sample Alteio_BWMinHeat_40_FD_153509 | JGI IMG/M metagenome (GOLD analysis project Ga0207120, IMG submission 153509) | Enriched cells from forest soil in Barre Woods Harvard Forest LTER site, Petersham, Massachusetts, United States -... | ecosystem: Environmental > Terrestrial > Soil > Temperate forest >...
GGCGAGAACGACGGACAAGACAACAAGTGCAGTGGACCACGCACGAGGGGTTTGGGTCTTGCCCTCCGCCTCCCTTGCAGGCTCGTGCGCGGCCCCCACGTTGTTCCGGCCATTTCCCTGAGGGCGGTCATGAAAAGTGAGAGCATAGTTTCCCCTGGGCATCTCGACCAGAATTTGGTCCTCTGCTCCCTCGGAGGCATAGTATTCCGCGAGTTTCGAGCGCAGGCGTCCGGCTTGGACGCGAACCATTGAATCAAGATGAGGATCGAAGTCTTTCGGGCGGCCGAAGACCTCGGTCGCAATCTGGTATTCTTTCGGGGATGTTCCAGGATGATCGAGCGACTGATTGGCAAGATAGCGCAGCAACTTACACAACGACTCCGAACCATGAAGGCTATGGCTGCTGAGGAGTTTTTCAATCTGAGCGAGATTTTGCGCGTGGCCAGCCACTCTAACCCCCGTTCGCGGTATTGTAACACCAAGGTAACGCGCTTGCAGTCTATTGAAGCATAGCGATTTATGGGGCGTAACCGTATCAGACCCATAGAGACTATCCACGTTACTCAAAAAACTGATAAGAGCTATCATAATTCTTCGCCGCCCCTAGTTCAGGTGCTGGTTTCTCTGAGTGGAGAGGAATCAAAGGGAAGTAGTAAGTGGTGGCGAAGTGCAGAAGCTCGAGGAGTTTGGGGGCTGTTCGCTGCGGACTGTCGGGTCCAACAGGTTGCCGTCTATTTCATTTTCAAATTGAAGGCTGCGCAATTGCGCTAAGCCCTGCCGAGGCGGGGGTGTGGCGCCTGTTGAACCAAGGTGACGAGCGTAGCGGATTCCCTGTTGCGGTAGCGGTTCCATTCGAATTCTAGGATTTAGGGTGCTCAGGAGGGGTGTAATGAAAAAGCAAGCGATGGTGGGGTGGATTTTAGTTGTTTGTCTCGCGCTTGGGTTTGGCGCGAGCACGTCTGTGGGACAGGCCGTGTATGGAAGCATCATTGGCACCGTAACTGACCCGCAGGGGAACGCAGTTTCTGGAGCCAATGTTACGGTGACCTCGGTGACGAAGAACACCACCGAACAGACCACCACAAATGACAGTGGAAATTTTTCAGTAATCCACCTGATCCCAGACACCTATAGGGTGAAGGTCGAGGCGGCGGGATTCAAGGTCAATGATGTGGCTAGCGTCCTGGTGCAGGTGGACACGACAACGCGCGTGGACGCGCAGTTGCAGGTTGGCGCCGTCACGCAATCGGTGGAAGTCACTGGGGAGGTTCCGCAGCTCAAGACGGACCGCGCCGATGTCTCACTGGATTTTAGTTCGGACTACGTCGAGAAGCTCCCCTTGGTGAACCGCAACTTTCAGTCGCTGCTGCTCTCCGCTCCCGGGACGCAGCAAATAGGCTGGAGCCACGCCGCCACGGAGAACCCGCAAGGCTCGCAGCAGACTTTCGTCCAGGGCCAGCACTTCAGCGGCACGGGCTATGAACTGGATGGAACCGACAATCAGGACCCGATCCTAGGCATCATCGTCATCAATCCGAACTTGGACTCGGTGGAAGAAGCGAAGATTACGCTGATGAACTATGACGCTGAATTCGGCAAGTCCATCGCGGGCTTGGTGGTGGCGTCAACAAGGTCTGGTACCAACGACATTCACGGCAGTGCATTCTGGTTCAGGAATTCCGATGCCACGCAGGCGAGGAACCCTTTCAACCAGGACCCGGGTGTGCCGCTGCCCCATTCGAAGTGGAATCAATTTGGCGGCCGCGTGGGTGGAGCGGTGATCAAAAACAAATTGTTCTATTTTGCTGACTATCAAGGAACCCGGCAGGCGAACGGCGTCACCAACAACATCAACATTCCGACCTCCACGGTTCTGAGCACGTGCACAGCAGCGACAGGCATGTGCGACTTAAGCCAATATCTCGGTAAAGTTTCTAATGGTAATGGCCAAGTCTATGACCCAGCGACAGGAAACCCCAATACGGGTGCCGGACGCACTGCCTTCGCGGGTAATTTGATTCCTGTAGGCAGGCTCTCTCCCGTGGCTGTAAAGCTATTGAAACTCTTTCCGTCGCCGTCAAACGCCAACGTGACAGCTCCTAATTTTTTCGGCTCCGGTTCGGGCCCTTTTCATGGCAACTCATTCGACGTCCGCGGTGACTATCAGGCCCCTGGAAATCTACATATCTTTGGCCGTTACACGCGGGCTTACTATAGCCTTACGGGAGAGCCTAATCTGGGAATCGGACTGGGCGGCCTAGGTGGTGGAAAGGGAGGACTGAGCGGCAGCTCCATCATTCATAATCATAGCTTGGCGGCGGGATTCGACAAGGCCATCAGCACCACACTGCTTACCGACTTCCGGTTCGGCTGGTTCAAATACAATCCGCATTCGATCAAGCCGGACGCTACCGTCGCGGCCGCGCAAGCGTTGGGGTTGAATGGACTAAACACCAGCGACACGTCCACAGGAGGTCTACCAACATTCAAGTGGGACAGCGGGGACAACAAGAATACCGGATTGACCGATTTCGGCGACGGTCTGGATCCGTCCCGTTGCAACTGCCCGCTGATCGAGAATGAACATCAATACCAGTTCGTGAACAACTGGACAAAAATCACTGGCAACCATTCCATGAAGTTTGGAGTGGACCTTCGCTTTGCGCATAACCTGCGCTTCCCGAGCGATGCGAACCGAACGGGGGAGCTAAGTTTCAGCCACAAACAAACCTCGCTGTACGACCCGGTCACCGGGAGCAACACGGGCGGGCTGGACCTAGCGTCATTCCTTTTGGGTGATGTTTCCCATTTCGAGCGCTTCGCCAGCGTCAGCCAGACTGCCTCAGAAAGCCAGAAGCGCTTTTTCCTGTATGCCCAGGACCAATTCCGCATGAGCAGCAAATTGACGATCACATACGGTATCCGGTGGGAGGACTATCTCCCTGAATCTGTGAATGCCAAGGGCAACGGAGGTTTTGCAAACCTCGAACAAGGCGTCATCCGGGTGGGCGGTTTCGGCCCGTACGGACTAAACGGCAACATTAGAAGCTATCTCGGCGCATTCGGTCCGCGAGTGGGCATCGCGTATCAATTGCGGCCAAAAACTGTCGTACGCATTGGCTACGGCCGCAGTTTCGACATAGGAGTATTCGGGTCGAACTTTGGTCACGCCGTGACGCAGAACCTTCCCGTCCTTGTTCACCAAGCGATCAGTGCGCATGACGTCAATTCGGCCAACATCAATGACAACGTTCCCGTGTACCTGCTGAATTCTGCCACTGGGCCGCCACCGGCCCCGTTCCCAGCTGTCGGTGCTGACGGCACGATTCCATTGCGCGGACCGGATAACAGCACGGATCCGCGAATTCGTCCGACGGTGCAACGCCCGGCTACCATCGATATGTGGAACGCAACGGTCGAGCACCAGTTGACATCCACGATGACAGTGGAAGTGGCTTACATCGGGAATAAGGGGACGCACGGATTCGCCGGTAACGGGCCGGCATATAACGCCAATCCGAGAAGCATCGTCGGTTTTGGCAATCCGAACATAGCTCCGGACAGCCGACGTCCGTTTTTTAACAGATTTAGTTATCCAGCCTATCCAGTTCCAGACCCGAACAACCCGGGCAAGTTCATACCATTGACCTGCTGCTCGTCGGACATGGGAAACTACTTTGGTATGGACGCAAGCAGCAATTACAGAGCGTTGCAGCTCAAAGTGGAAAAGCGATTCTCGCAGGGACTGCAATTCGTATCGCATTACACCTTCTCACGCGCGAGATTCTATGACAGCAACTATTTCGCCATCGATCCCAAGATCGCCTATGGCCCCATGAACGTAAACCGCAATCACGTGTGGGTAACGAACTTCATGTATGACGTGCCGTTCGGCAAGGGCAAAAAGTTCATGGGTGATGCCAACAGGCTCATGGATACTGTCATCGGCGGATGGAGACTGACCAGCATCACCAACTGGAGCGGGGGTCTGCCGTGGACTCCAAGCTACAACGACTGTGGCAAGGACCAGGATGTCGGCGTCTGCCGCCCCAATCTGGGTTCCGGCTCGTTCTCCCTTGGCGTCAAGAGAGTGAACGGGTACTTGACGTACTTCACGCCGATTCCGGAGCTAGCTACTAACGGAGCAACCGGCGGCATGTTCGCTCGTCCCGCAGCGGGTACACTCGGAAACATCGGGTACGACGCGTTCCGCGGACCGCATCTCTTCACTTCGGATCTCTCGCTCGCGAAGAACTTCCGCATCACCGAGCGTTACACGGCGGAGTTCCGCATGGATGCCAACAACATCTTCAACCACCCGGTAATGGGTTTCAACTACACCCAGGGCAATACTTGTATCGATTGCGGTGGGGACGCCGGGCGAATCACCAACATCGAAAATAACACGTCGATGCGGCTGCTTACATTTGGGTTGCGATTCTCTTTCTAACAAGGACGAGGACACCCCACCACCCCGACGGGGAGCCTGAAAGGGCTCCCCGTTTTTTTTGAATGCAGCTTCCGATAGGCTGGTGCAGGGATGTATGGCATGCCAAGGTTGATCGGGTTTCTTTTCCTGCTTCTTATTGGGGTGGCCGCCGCAAGCTCTACCCACGGTCAGACTGTCGCCGCACAAGGGCAGGCAATCGATGTGCCCAAGCCGAGAGGGACAGTTTCGCCGGAAACAGTCTTCAGTGACGCGCGGCGGCTTTCAGAGCAGGGCAAATTCGATGAGGCACTTGCGAAACTCGAGGCACTAGCTTTAAAAGACCCGGAATTGAAGGGGCTTGCACATGAGCTGGGGGTTACCTACTACAAGAAGAGTGATTATCTTAAGGCCACCGCCAGCTTCAAAAAGGCGCTGGAGGAGGATCCTGGCGATAACGAAGCGGTCCAATTGATGGGGCTGTCTTATTACCTCGCTGGGCGGCCTGCGGAGGCCATAGCGCCGCTTGAAAAGGTTCAGACGTGGTATCCCAGCGCAAATGTCGATGCCGCCTACATTCTCGGCGTCTGCTATATGCAAACAAAGGACTACCCCAGCGCACGCAAAGCTTTCGCAAAGATGTTTGCCGTGCCGGCCGATTCCGCGGCCAGCTATCTGTTTACCGCCCGGATGTTACTGCGGCAGGATTTTGGACCCGTTGCTGAGGAGTACGCAAAGAAGGCGGTGGAACTGGATCCCAAGCTTCCGCTGGCACATTCGCTGCTCGGAGAGCTGTATCTCTATAAGTCCCGCCTGCCGGAAGCCATCGAGCAGTTTCAGAAGGAGCTGGAGCTGAATCCAGGGGAAGCCGCGGTGTACTACAAGCTGGCGGACGCTTATAGCCGATTGCAGAAGTACGAGGAGGCGGAAAGGCTCCTGCAGCGCTCCATCTGGCTGGATGCCACATCGACGGGGCCTTACATCCTGATGGGGAAGGTCCTGGAGAAAAAGGGCGAGACCGCCCTTGCCGTGCGCGCCTTGCAGCGTGCCATCGCCATGGATCCCAATAACTCCATCCCTCACCATTTGTTGGGACAGGCTTACCGCGAACTAGGCAGGACGGAAGAGGCGGAGCGGGAACTCAAGTTGTCGGAGCAATTGCAGATTCATCAAAATGCGAAGCCTTGAGTAACTCAGTCGAGACGTAGCCGAACCAGGGAGATCAACCGTGTCGAACCGCGCTAAGTTTGTCTTTCTCGCAGCAACGATCGGGCTTTGCCTTTCGGTAAGTCCCGGCCTGGCGCAGCAAGTTTCGCATCAAAGTTCGAAAGCGGAGCATGCTCACCAAAAGGCGCAGGACCCGTGGTGGAAGCACGCGGTCATTTACGAGATCTATCCGCGCAGCTTCCAGGATTCGAACGGGGACGGCGTCGGCGACATCAACGGGATTACGTCCCGGCTGGATTACGTCCGGGACCTGGGAATCGATGCCATCTGGATTAGTCCCATGTACCCGTCGCCGCTGGTGGATTTTGGCTACGACATCTCTGATTACACAGCCATCGATCCGCTCTACGGCACGCTGGCTGACTTTGACCGAATGGTGAGCGAAGCGAAGAAGCGCAACATCCGCGTGATCATGGATTTTGTGCCGAATCACACGTCAGACCAACATCCCTGGTTTGCGGAATCGCGTTCTTCGCGTACGAATCCGAAGCGCGACTGGTACGTGTGGCGCGACGGCAAGGGGCCGGACCAGCCTCCCAACAACTGGCAATCGTGGTTTGGTCATTCCGCATGGAAGTTGGATCCGGCGACAAGTCAGCATTATTACCATCACTTCTACACAGAACAGCCCGATCTGAACTGGCGCAATCCCCAAGTGCGGAAGGCCATGTACGACGCGATGCGCTTCTGGCTCGACCGGGGGGTGGCCGGGTTTCGAATTGATGCAGTATCGCGTTTGTTTGAAGATCCGAATCTACACGACGACCCGATTCTGCCCGGGAAGAATGCGTATGGTGATCCGAATATCGCGCACAAATACACAGACAACTTGCCTGAAGTTCATGAAGTACTGCGCGAAATGAGACGAGTAGTGGACAAGTATCCGGGAAATCCGGTCCTGATCAGTGAGGCCGACGAACCAAATATCGCTGAGCTTACCAAGATGTACGGCAGCAAGGATGATGAGGTTCAGTTGCCGATGGATTTTCAGATTGCCGACGTCAACCGGCTGTCCGCGCCGGATTTCCGCAGGCTGCTGGATGAAATCGACGGCAATACGGCCGGCGGTCAGCCTCACTATTTTTTTAGTAATCACGATCAGCCGCGCCAGTGGGATCGTTACGGAGACGGCGTCCACAACGATCAGATTGCCAAACTCATGGCCGCTCTCCTTCTCACCACACGCGCGACGCCGCTTATGTACTACGGCGAAGAGATCGGCATGCGGACAACGACTCCCGCTCGCAAGGAGGACGTCCAGGATCCGATCGGGAAGATCGGCTGGCCGGAGGAGAAGGGCCGCGACGGTGAACGCACACCCATGCAATGGGACGCATCGAAGAACGCCGGGTTCAGTACGGCGGAGCGTCCTTGGCTGCCCGTGCCGCCCAGCTCAGCCGAATATAATGTGAAGGCCGAATCGCAGGACCCCGGCTCCATTTTGTCTTTCTACAAACGGTTGCTCGCGTTGCGCCGAAGCGAGCCTGCCCTGCGGGATGGACGTTATCTGCCGATGAATCGAGATGATCCGTTCGTGCTTGCGTACTTACGCAAGAATCCAGGCAGCGGCGATGCGATTCTCGTTGTGCTGAACATGAGTGCAGAATCAAAGACGGTGAGGTTCGATCTCGCTGCAGACGGAATCAAGGAGAGTTCTGCGAGACCTTTGATTGCGGCCCCGGAGATGGGCCACGAGTCAACGCAGCTTAATCATTTTACGATTCCCGCGTTCGGAGTCTTTATCGGGTCGGTTCACTGACGTAATCAATGATTTCTCGGGACGAGGCGCTGTCGCAACACGCTGCCCGAGAACAACTTCCAAGAATTGTGTTTCCAATCTAACTCAGGGCGTGTTTCAAGCGCTTCGCGGTTTTCTGTAATTGGCGTTTGAGAGCATCGACTTGCTTCGATATATCATCAAGCTCTTTTTTAGCTAACGATCCTGCTCTTGCAACCTTTTGAACTCCGCGATCCGCTTTGCCCATTGCAGTTCCGATTCCCACCGCAACTCGTGTGAGCTTACTCTTTCTGGCCATCGTAGTCCTCCATTCGGGTAGAGCCATCCTATACCCGAACGATTCCAAGAGTCATTAACCTTAACAGAATTGTACGGAACAACCACGCTGAGGCGCCGGCGCAAGAAACGGTTCTTCCGCGCAAGACTCTAGGCGAGGCCGGCCTTGGAAAGGGGCAATTCGCGAATGCGCTTTCCGGTCGCGGCAAAAATCGCATTGCATAGGGCGGGCGCAAACGGCGGCAGCCCGGGTTCACCAATTCCCGCCGGTGGCGCTTCGCTCGGCACGATGTAGACGTTTGTTTCCCTTGGGGCATTGTTCATCCGCGCCATCTGGAAGGTATCGAAATTGGATTGGTCGATCACGCCGTGGGTCGCCGTGATTTCTCCGTAGAAGGAAAGGCTCGTGCCCATTACCGCCGCGCCCTCAAACTGTTGTTTCACCATCTCTGGGTTTACGACGGTACCTGCATCCAAGGCCGTGTCCACTCGTTTGATTTGCACTTGCCCACCGTCGTTGACTTGCACTTGTACGACCGTCGCCACATAGGTCAGAAAGCTGCGGTGCATTGCCACGCCAATTCCGTAGCCGTTGCCCGGCTTCTGCTTTCCCCAACCTGCCTTCTCCGAAGCGAGCGTCAGCACGCGGCGAAATCTCGCGGTATCGATCGGATATTGCTCGTAGTCCGCGTCGTAATTGGGAAATTCTTTCGGGAGTTCGGCTCTCAGCAGCACGCGGTCCGGCCCGAGCAATTGCAGCAAGTAATCCACCGGATCTCTGCCGGCCGCGTGCGCCAGTTCATCCGCGAACGAATGAATCCCGAACGCGTGATAGATATTGGCGACAGACCGGAACCAACCGATCCGTGTGTGGGTTGTCGCAGGCCCGTTCTCAGCGCGAAAGCTTGGCAAGGCGTACGGGACATCCGTGAAACCTAGCCCAAGCTCGCCGGGATCGGAATAATTTGCGCTCGTGTCGAACGTCGATCCAATGGGTGGAAACACAGTTCTCTGGAGCCACGCCGTAGGTCTTCCATCGGCTCCCAGCGCCGCCTTCATGTACATCGCGGCCACAGAGTGGTACACGTCGAACTTGATGTCGTCCTCGCGGCTCCAGACCACTTTCACGGGCTTTCCCGTTTTTTTTGAGAGCACCGCCGCTTCCACCGCAAAATCGGGAAACGACTTCCGGCCGAATCCGCCGCCAAGCAGTGTCACGTTTACCGTCACGTCTTCCTTCTTCAATCCTACGGCCTGCGCGATCGCATCCCGCGCACCCTGCGGATTCTGCGTCGCCGCCCATGCTTCCACTTTTCCGTCGCGATAAACCGCCAGCGCGGCTGGCGGCTCCATTGATGCATGCGCCAGCAACGGCGCGTAGTATTCCGCCTCCACGATTTTTCCGCCCTTCGCGAAGGCCTCATCCACATTGCCGTTCTCGCGCACAACCTTTCCCGGCTTGCGCGCCGTTTCCTGCAGCTCCTTCTTGTAATCGCCCGAGTTCCATGCAGCGTGCGGGCTCTTTTCCCAATCTATCTTCAGTTTCTTTTTGCCCTGCATCGCTGCCCAAGTGTTGTCCGCCAGCACGGCCACGCCGCCGAGTGCCTGATAGCCGATCGGAGGCTTAAATGCATCGATCGTCGTTGTCTGCTTCACGCCAGCGACGCTTAGCGCCGCCTTGTCATCGACCGACTTCACACTGCTGCCGAAAACCGGCGGGTGCGCCACGCTCGCGTACAGCATTCCTTCCATGTGCGTATCCTGCCCGTACGCCGCTTTTCCGGTGCACATGTCCTTCAGGTCATAACTTGTTGCGCCTTTTCCGATGTAGCGCCACTCGCTTCGCGGCTTGAGCTTTACGTCTTCCTTTTTCGGAACGTCCAATTTCGCCGCTGCTGCGACGAGTTCTCCGTAACCCAATTTCTTTCCCGACCCCTTGTGCACAACCATATGCGGATTCGTAGTGCATTCCGCCGCCGGCACGCCCCATTGCGCCGCCGCCGCTCTTATCAGCATCAGCCGCGCGGTTGCGCCAGACTCCCGCAAAACGTCGAAGAAACTTCGCACCGAATGCGATCCGTCGGTATCCTGATCGCCGTATTTTTCGTCACCGGTTGCCTGCACAATCTTCACGCGCGCCCAGTCCGCATCCAGCTCATCCGCCACGATGCGTGGCAGCGCAGTCCTGCTCCCGCTTCCCATCTCCGAGCGGTGTGCGATGATGTATGCGGTCCCGTCCGTATCGATTGCGAGGTACACGCTCGGCCGCAACGGCGCTTTGGTCATGGCGTCCGAGGCGCTCACATTTGCAGACGCAGCAAACATTTGCTCCGGTATCAGGCGAATGCTCAGAACAAATGCTCCCGCTCCGAGCATGCCTTTGAGGAATCCGCGCCGGCCGCTCAGCAAGTCACGATCGCCGTTGGAAACGTTTTCGATATGAATCATGCACCCTCGCTCCGCCACTGGACGAAAATAGCCACAATACCGTGTAATGCAATGCTCCATCCTACCGCCAATCCGGTTTCTTGCAAGTCCAGCGGCCGCGGAGCATACTGCGCCGCCGGCCCCGGAGATAAATGATTCCGCGCATCGCGAAAATGCCGCATTGCGATTTTGGACCGGACAGTACAATCTGAAGCATAGTAGAGCAAGACGTCATGTCCCCAGATTTCATGAAGCGTGCCATCTCGCTGGCGCTGGACAATGTCCGCTCGGGCAGCGGCGGGCCGTTCGCTGCCTTGATCGTCAAAGAAGGCCGCATCATTGCCGAAGGCACGAACCGCGTCACTCTTACCAACGATCCGACGGCGCACGCGGAAATCGTGGCCATTCGCGGAGCCTGCCGCGTTCTCGCCGATTTTCAACTCAGCGGCTGCGATCTCTATACCACGTGCGAGCCTTGCCCCATGTGCCTCGGCGCGATTTACTGGGCGCGCCCCGCGAGAATTTTCTACGCCGCAACCGCAGCCGATGCCGCGGACGCCGGATTCGACGACGCCTTCATCTATGATGAGCTGAAAATCGCACCGGCCGGGCGGCGCATTCCGATGGCGCAGCTTCTCCGTGACGATTCCCTCGCGATATTTTCCGCCTGGAAGCAAC
>Ga0207120_1184_pt1 | contig 10753 bp, 13 predicted proteins | sample Alteio_BWMinHeat_40_FD_153509 | JGI IMG/M metagenome (GOLD analysis project Ga0207120, IMG submission 153509) | Enriched cells from forest soil in Barre Woods Harvard Forest LTER site, Petersham, Massachusetts, United States -... | ecosystem: Environmental > Terrestrial > Soil > Temperate forest >...
TACCCGGTTGAAATTCGTGCTTTGTCGGCAAGCGAGTTTGAGTGTCGTGCCTTTGGTCGCACTTTTTTGCTTGAATGCGATCAACCAGAAGCACAAACTATATTGCTTCGCCATGGCAGCGAAGTGCACGAAGTAGTTTTTGAACACAAAGATAAAGAGAGTTGGGGAGCACGAATTTCAGGGCACGCAACACAAGTGCAAGTCCTTGACGTGCGGGCAGCTTACAAACACCATTTGCGAGCAGAACATCATACCCATGAAGGTGAGTGGCAAATTACGGCTCCGATGCCTGGCAAAGTGACCGCCATTTTAGTTGAAGACGGTGCCAAAGTAGAAGCAGGACAAGGTCTGATGATCATCGAAGCCATGAAAATGGAAAATGAATTACGCGCTCCTTCATCGGGACGTATACGTATTTTAGTCCAACCGGGAAACACCGTAGAAACTGGCGCTGTTTTAGCGGAGAACATCCTTTAGTACAGAGGTAATTGCAAAATGCCCATCGTTTATTAAAGAAGAATTCACACAGGAGATTAAAAGACATGTTTTCTCATGGTAAAAATGGCTTAAATGTTACATTCTCGTGCATCAAATTTTAACCAAAAGCATCTTTATTTTATGAATAAATCCACATCCTCGATAAAAATTTACACCACCAAAGTTTGTCCTTACTGCGTGCGGGCAAAGGCCATTTTGAAACGAAATTCCCTTCCTTTTGAAGAAATTGACGTCAGCGATTCAGATGCCGCCATCGCCTTGGCCCAGAAATCGGGACGCAAAACTGTGCCGCAAATTTATTTTGGCGATTATCATGTTGGCGGCTGCGATGATTTAGCGGCGTTGGAACAAAGCGGCAAACTCCCCGAAATCGTAAAACAGTATATAAAGTAGCATTCCTTTTCCTCGCAAGAACAACCGTCTAATTGACGTTCATATGAAAACCGCATAGAGACAGCGCCAAACGAGGTACAACCTAAAGCATGGCATCTGAAGATCTGATCGAAATTGAAGGCACCGTCTCAAAAGTGTTGGCTGGCGGCATGTTTCGCGTTGAAATAGGCGAGGGGCGAGAAGTCTTGGCTTATGTTTCAGGAAAAATGCGAAAATATTTCATTAAAATCGTCTTAGGCGACAAAGTTCGCGTCGCCGTATCGCCCTACGATCTCACCAAAGGCCGCATCGTTTTTCGCTCGAAATAATCACAAAAAAACCAACAACAGTCATTGTGTTTGCGTTATTCACCTGTTAGGTGTAAACTGTGATTAAGGATGTCACATTCTCTCGATTCGCTCAGAATCAATTGAATAAACTTCCACGTTATATCGTGTCGAAACTAAAAACTTGGGTGGAAGCCGTGAGAGAAGACGGTCTGGAAAAAGTTCGAAAAACTCCAGGCTATCACGACGAACCATTAAAAGGTAAACGTTTTGGACAACGAAGCATTCGATTGAGCCAGAGTTATCGAGCGATTTATATGATTTGCTCGAATGATGAAATTGAGTTCGTAAGTATCGAAGAGGTAAACAAACATGACTATTAAACAAAAAAAAAGTGACGCCGTAAAATTTCTCGAAAAACTAACGGGTGGTCCTTTGACGCTTGGTGAAACACTTTGGTCAATTCGACGTTGCGAAGAATGGTCGCAAACTGAATTTGCAAAAAAACTTGGTGTCACAACTTCACATATTTGCGACATTGAAAAAGGGCGCAAAGTGGTAAGTCCAGAACGTGCTGCACGTTTTGCCAAACGATTGGGTTATTCGGAAGCGCAATTTGTGCGACTGGCTTTACAAGATATGCTCAAGCAGTCTGGCCTCTCATATTCTGTACGGCTTGAAGCCGCTTAATTGTGAAGACAACCCAGACACAATACCTCTCTTGACAACTTATATCTTGGCTATCTAGGAAGCCACCCCTGAAAATTTTATTTCGATCAACCTTTTCTTTTCTAGCAATTCTTTTTTGTTTTTCGCTAACTCATTGCGCCACTGTGTCAATGGCGACGGCAGAACGTGACACAGATGCCAAAAGATTTATTGCCGAAACAGATGGAGGAAATATTTACATCCACCGCGGCAATGGAATTGGTTCTGCAATCGTATTTCAAGCGGTGATCGATGGGAAAACTGTCGGCTCGCTTGCTCCAAATACGTATCTACTGGCAAAAGTTCCGACCGGTAGTCACAGCATTTCTGTGACAAGTAATGAAAACTCGGAACAGATGACAATAAAAGTTGAACCCAAGGGTAATTACTTTCTAAAAGTAACTCCAGCAATGGGATTTGGAAGTGCAAGGGTACACTTATCCTCAGTTTCTGAAGAACAGGGAAAGAAAGACGTCGCACATTCTAAGCTTGCACTAGGCAATGGTGGTGATGCTAGCACAAAACTTTAGCATCACATACAACGAATCTCGCTGAAATGATCAAACCCTTGCGGCCAAGGCATTTCGTTTCCCGATGATAAAATACAATGCAATCCAGGGACTTCTTCTATTTGACCTATTTCATATACAGAAAATCCAGCCTTTTGAGCACGATGAAATAAATCCGGCTTACATTCTTTGGCCACCGCAAAAAGCAAAACAAAATCTTCACCACCACTCAAAGCTAATGTGATCACATCGCAACCTGTTTGTCGTGCAAATTTTTGTGTTTCATGATTGATCGGAATCGCATCAGCAAAAATGGTGGCACCTAATTGATCCGGCAAAAAACGTTTCAGATCTTGGGCAAGTCCATCGGATAGATCCATGGCGCCATGACAACCTATTTCATTATTCAAAAATAAACCAAGTTCAATTTGCGGCTCTGGGCGACGTTGCGCTTTCACAAGTGATGGATAATCATTTTCAAAACCTTTTTGTAACGCAAGCAATCCCGCACCGGCACGACCAAGATAGCCACCCACGCATAACACATCACCAATCTGTCCTACTTTACGTCGCAGAATTTTTTCTTTGCTCACCTCACCAATCACGGCCATTGATATCACCAGTGGTCCTACAATGCGTGACAAGTCCCCGCCCAACAATGACACACCAAAACGCTTCGCTAGCTCACGACTGCCGACACTGTAATCGTCGATCCAAGTTTCGGAGACCCAGTCAGGTAGACACAATGTTTGCAAAAACCAACGCGGGGTCGCCCCCATCGCTGCCAAGTCCGAAAGATTTTCCGCCAGCGCTTTGTGAGCCACATCAGCAGCAGAAAAAGTCGCTCGCGTAAAATCTATATTCTCCACCAATGCATCTTGGCTAAGAACAAGAGAGCGACCTTCTGCAACTGAAATCAAAGCTGCATCATCAGCAAAACCAAGAGCCGATGGCGTTTGCTCCCATCGCGTCAGGCGCTTAACGGTATTGAGCTCGTTAATAGTCATTGATTCTATAATAGACCAGGCACGTTCAGGACTAAAATTAAACAGGAAGGTGGGAAGATAGGAAGATAGATTATTTGGTTAAAAATCCAAAGAATTTCTCCCGACATTCCTGTGAGATGTTCATAAAAAAACTACTTTGTGGCGTGGGCGCTGGCTTTTTTGAGTTCGTCGTCAATGATTGATTTGAAATTTTCAGCTGGAACCGCACCCACTAAACGACGACCGTTGATAAAAAAGGTAGGTGTACCGTTCACGCCAGCCTTTTGGCCATCGGCAAGATCTTTATCAATTTGAGTATCACCTTTTTTCGCATCCAGTGATTTTTCAAATTTACCCACATCTAAACCAATTTCTTTGGCATAGCTGACTAAATTTTCACGCGCCAACGCTTGTTGATTAGAAAAAAGTTTGTCGTGCATTTGCCAAAACTTGCCCTGTTCTTTCGCCGCTTCGGCAGCCAAAGCTGCTGGACGGGCATTGGCATGAAAAGGAAGAGGATTGTGCTTGAATACAACTTTTACTTTATCCTTATATTCTTTTTCGACCTGTTGAATCGCCGGAATCGCGCGACCACAGAATGGACACTGAAAATCAGAAAATTCAACGATCGTGACTGGGGCTTTGGCTTCACCTAAAACCGCTGAATCACCTACCGCCACATCGGCCGGACGATTCTCATCATTGTTGTTGGCCGAAGGTGGCGGCGCGTTGGTTGCTTCTTTCATAAACTCGGCATAAAGGCTTGCGCGTTTCACACCTTTTTTGAGCATCTCGTCTGCTTTTTGCATGTCGGCATCAATCACGCTTTTGAAATTTTCAAACGGTTGGGCACCACTAATCAACTTACCATCCACAAAAAATGCCGGCGTGCCATTCGCCCCCAAGCTGTTGGCAAGTTTACTTTCTTCTTCAATATGAGTTTTAAATTTTCCTGAATCCAACGCGGCCTTGAATTTTGGCATATTGAGGCCAATTTCTTTGGCATATTTTTCAAGCGAAGGACGATCAAGCGCTTGCTGATTGGCAAACATCTTATCATGCATTTGCCAAAACTTTCCTTGTTCATGTGCCGCAAGCGCTGCTTGTGCAGCAATATTCGCATTTTGATGAAATGGTAGCGGATTATTTTTGTATACAATCCGAATCTCATCTTTATATGTTTCTTTTATTTGGGTGACTGTTGCTGCCGCACGCGAACAAAATGGGCATTGAAAATCAGAGAACTCAACGATCGTTACTTTAGGGTTTTTGCCCCCTTCTTGCGGATCATCTTTACTGTACTCAACTTTGCGTCGGCCCTGCGGTGCCTGGGGAGCTTGTGGCGGTGGTGCTGCTGCTTTGTCTAAACCGTTTTTGGTCAGCTCCGCATAAACGTCACTTTTTTTGACACCGTTTTTAATCAGCTCATTGGCTTTGACCAATTCTTCATCAATCAATGCTTTAAACTGTGGATAAGGCTGCGCTCCCCGCAAACTGCGCCCATTGATAAAAAAACTAGGTGTGCCATTCGCACCCAGCGTTGCCGCCAAAGTTTTGTCTGCTTCAATTGCGTCTTTGTGGGCGTTGGTATCGAGGGCCACTTTAAATTTATCTAGGTTGATACCAATTTCTTGCGCATATTTCTCGAGCGCTGGCCGTTCAAGTGCTTGTTGATTCGCAAATAACTTGTCATGCATTTCCCAAAATTTTCCCTGATCCGCCGCCGCCATGGCTGCTTCTGCTGCAAGCGGTGCATTTTGATGAAAAGGAAGTGGGTTGTTTTTAAATACGAAACGAACTTTACCTCGATAGTTGTCTTCGATTTGCTTTAGCGTTGCCACCACTCGTCCGCAAAATGGGCACTGAAAATCTGAAAATTCAACGATCGTGATCAACGCGTCGTCGGGCCCTTTGGCGGGCGAGTTTCCGACTGCAACTTTGCATACCGTCTTATCGGCAGGTGGAGCGACAGGAGCATTGTTCGCTGCAGTTGGCGCTGCCTTGTTATCGGAGGTGAGTTTCGTCCCACGCCAAAAATAGCCCAAACCCAAAAACAGTCCTGCAACAACTACCAGCAACAAAACCGCTGTTCCTTTTTTCACGTCACCCTCGATGTGGCATAAGCCTTTGTGCTGGCTGCAGCCTTAAAATGAAAATTAAACGAGCATCTTAATGGAGTTATACGCGAGGTGTCAATTAATTCTGGTGGTATTTCCAGGGCGATCGCAAAGTTAACTACCCTGTCATCTCACACGGCACTTAATTAAAGCGGCCATTTTTACTCTTCTTCGCTTCCTCTTAATTTTTCGAGTGATGATAAATCTTCTAATGTCGAAACATCACCACTGATTGAATTGCCTACCGCAAGTTCACGCAAAAGACGGCGCATGATTTTTCCACTCCGCGTTTTTGGCAACACATCGGCAAAGCGAATGACATCAGGGCGCGCCACGCCACCTAAGTGGTAAGCCACATGTGATTTAATTTTATTTGCCAATTCATGTGACGGCACGATGCCACTCTTTAATGTCACAAATGCAACCAGCGCTTGTCCTTTGATGTCGTCAGGGCGGCCGACCACTGCCGCCTCGGCAACTCCTTCACAAGAGACAATTGAACTTTCAACTTCCATCGTTCCTAAGCGATGCCCTGCCACTTTAAGAACGTCGTCCATGCGCCCCAGGATCCAGAAATACCCGTCGTGGTCTTTTTTGGCGCTGTCACCCGAAAAATACACACCAGGAATTTCTGAAAAATAGTTTTTTTGTAATCGTTCTGGATCATTGAAAATTGAGCGCAACATCGACGGCCAAGGCTTTTTAATCACCAAATAGCCTTTTTCGTTCGCACCTAGTGAGATGCCTTGTTTATCAACAACATCCATGGCCATGCCCGGCAGAGGGCGTGTGCACGAGCCAGGTTTGGTGGTAGTGATTCCTGGCAGAGGCGATGCCATGATTGCACCAGTTTCTGTCTGCCACCAGGTGTCCACGATCGGGCAACGATTTTTACCGATGAGGCGGTGATACCACATCCATGCTTCGGGATTGATCGGTTCACCTACCGAACCTAAAAGGCGCAGTGAATCAAGTTGATGTCGATTTACAAACTCGTCGCCCCATTTAATGAAACTGCGAATTGCAGTGGGAGCAGTGTAAAAAATAGAAACGCGATAACGATCGATGATTTCCCAAAAGCGATCAGGTTGTGGATGGTTCGGTGCTCCTTCATACAACACAATTGTTGAGGCCAGAGCGAGAGGTCCATAAACCACGTAAGTATGTCCAGTAATCCAACCGATATCCGCCGTGCACCAATAAATATCTTCATCACGCACATCAAATATCCACGACGTTGTCAGCGCCGCATTCAACAAATAACCGGCGCTTGCATGTACGACACCTTTGGGTTTGCCAGTAGTCCCCGAAGTGTACAGTACAAATAGTGGATGCTCACTATCAAACGCAGTGGGTTCACAATACGTTGGCTGACGGGCAATGAAAGAATGGTAATCGATGTCTCGTTCCGGTTTCATGCTGATGGGTTGTTGAGTTCGCTTGATCACCATCACATGTTTCACTGAAGGTGTTTGCGTGAGCGCTTCATCTACATATTCTTTGAGTGGTATGATTTGTCCTCGCCGATAACTGCCATCTGCGGTGAGCACCAAGCTTGCACCTGCATCGTTGATGCGATCACGCAAGGCATCACTTGCAAATCCACCAAACACCACTGAGTGCATGGCTCCAATGCGCGCGCACGCCAGCATTGCCACGATCGCTTCAGGGATGAGTGGCATGTAAATCGCGACGCGATCTTTTGGCTGCACACCAAGCGCCAACAATCCATTGGCTAGCTGGCAGACTTCTTCATGCAGCTGACGATAAGTAAGGCAACGGCGATCACCAGGCTCGCCTTCAAATAATAAAGCGGCTTTGTCACCATGATGAAGAAGATGGCGATCCAAACAATTGTAAGAAACATTGAGCTTGCCATCCAAAAACCATTGGCAATGTGGCGCTTGCCACTGCATGACGCGATTGAAAGGTTGGGCCCAATCGAGAAGCTTGGCTTGCTCGCGCCAATAGCCCTCAGGATCGTTTTCAGCTTGATCACACAATGATTGATATGTCTGCTGTGAGTGAATGCGCGCACGTTTTGCAAAATCAACAGGGGGTGCAAAGCGGCGCTGTTCGTGAAGAGAAATTTCTTGATGTGACGTATCATCTTGAGTCATAGGGTCGATGCTAAAACAAGATTGCGAAGATAATCTACCAAGGGAGTGTGATTCATGATCAGAACAGCGATTTTAGGAACAGGCCATTTTGTTCCTGACCATGTGGTAACGAATGATGATCTCGCAAAAATAATGCCCACCAATGATGAATGGATTCAGCAACGTACTGGCATCAAAGCTCGTCGCTATATTGATTTCAAAAAATAACCCGATGAGTGGTGTTGACATGGGTGTGCACGCCACCAAACGCGCTTTAGAAATGGCACAGGTGAAAGCTGAAGAAATTGATTTTGTGATCTGGGGAACTTTAAGTCCAGATCATTATTTTCCTGGAAATTCAGCCTGGGCGCAACCACAACTGGGAGTAAAAATTGGCACACCTTGTATGGACATTCGTAATCAATGTTCGTTTTTTGTTTATGGCCTGACTGTCGCCGATGCACTGATAAAATCTGGCGCGTACAAACGCATCCTTTTAATTGGCTCTGAAATTCACTCAACAGGTCTGGATTTTAGCGAACGCGGTCGCGATGTTGCCGTTCTTTTTGGCGACGGCGCGGGCGCAGTTGTTCTCGGGCCAGCCACAGCTGAAGGTCAGGGATTGCTTGCCACTGATCTCGGTTGCGATGGAACTTATGCTGATGAACTGGCAATTACGATGGGATCAAGCGTTCCACCCACTTATGTGACGGCCGATAAACTGGCGACGGGGGAGCAATTTCCAAAAATGAACGGCAAACTTGTTTTTAAGCAAGCCGTCACCACCATGCCCATCACTTTGGGCAAAAGTCTTAAACAAGCAGGTGTGCACGCGCATGATTTAGATTTGTTCATTGCCCATCAAGCAAATTTGCGAATTTGCGAATTTGTGCAAAAAACTCTCGAACTGTCTGACGATAAAATTTACAACAACATTCACAAATATGGAAACACTACTGCGGCTTCGATTCCTATTGCATTGGATGAATGTGTGCGCAGTGGCCGTTTAAAACGCGGTCAATTATTAGCGGTTGCTGCTTTTGGTGCAGGCTTTACCTGGGGTTCTGCCATCATTCGCTATTAAAAAGTTGTCCAATGAAAACATGCATACTCGCTGTATGGATTAGATGGGTTCTCAGTCTAACCATGACATTTATTACTTCATGTGGAAAGCCTGCAACTTCGAACGGCCCTGATTTCGCAGCCCAATCAGTGGCTGCCACAAGCGAATCAACAATATGTATTGGTCCAAAATCGGCAACACGATATCTTATCTATTTGCACGGCATGGATACGCCGATACCATCACAGCAAGAAGTAACAAATCGGATCTTGTTATCCAATTTGGCAACCATGTTAGGCGTGCGAATTGCGTTGCCACGAGCGACAACGCCATGCCCAACTCAACCAAATCTTAGGTGTTGGGGCTGGAGTTTTAATGCTATAGAAATTGAAAACACAGCGCCGGTGGTGGATGCTGCTGCAAAAATTTGTTTTCCACCGCAAGCACGTTATGGTTTTTTGGGTTTTTCTAATGGCGGGTATTTCCTTTTAGGAGCTTACCGACTTTGCCTCATACCTAAGCTCTTTGAATCAGCAAATTGGGCTGTACTGGTTGGCGCTGCCCGAGCACCGTTAAATATTCACAACGAACCAAAAACACTCGCTACTTGTGGTGAGATCGGATTAATGAGTGGCGAAGCCGATACTTACAATTCAGATCTTAACCAGCAGATGCTCCAACATTTGCTGAACAAGAATGCAAATGCTTGGGAAATCACTTATCCCGGAGCACACGAGTTACCAGCAGAATCACTCAAAAGTGTTTTTGGAAAATCAATATTATTATCGTCATTGACATGCGAATGAAGCAATCAGATCCCAGCGTAAATAAACGAAGCTCATCGCGATGATTCGTGGTCTTTATGTTTCTATTGACTTTCTTGCAACTTTACCGCTAATTCAACCGCCCTTGTTTAGGAAAAGTAATGAAAACTGAATTTGTAAATCCCCAGAAAATAAAGCGTCATTGGTATGTGATTGATGCGCAAAATCGTGTTCTTGGCAAAATTGCTACTGCGGCGGCGCATATTCTGCGTGGCAAGAACAAAGCCATTTATAATCCAGGGCATGATACCGGCGATTTTGTGATCGTGATCAATTCCAAAGATTTGGTGCTTACCGGCAACAAGTGGGACGATAAAATGTATCATCATCACTCGGGGTATGTCGGTGGACTGAAGAGCCGAACGGCCAGCGAAGTGCATCAGCGTGATGCCACCGAATTAGTGAAAATGGCGATTCAAGGTATGTTACCCAAAGGACCACTGGGTAGAAAAATGCTTAAAAAACTAAAAGTTTATGCGCACGCAGAACATGGCCATGAAGCGCAAGAACCCCAACCCTTCGCGCTTGCGTAAAGTGAATGATTTTGATTTCTTCATTGATCAATACCGTTTCGTGGTGGATTTAGCATGATAGAAAAACGCGTAATTAAAGAAGTAAGAATCGCACCGAAAAAAACCGAGATGTGGAGCGCTACAGGTCGACGCAAAGAATCGACCGCTCGTGTATGGCTCACTCCAGGTAAGGGTTCGGTGCAAGTGAACGAGCGTGCTTTGCCAGAATATTTTGGCCGCGCCACGCTGCGCATGATATTAAATCAACCTCTTGAACTGACGCAGCAACAAGACAAAGTTGATATCCAAGTGAACGTCTGCGGTGGTGGATTGTCAGGCCAAGCAGGCGCAGTGCGGTTAGGAATTGCACGCGCATTGATTCGCATGAATCCAGAATTACGCGGAGCACTCAAAAAAGCTGGCTTTCTTACTCGCGATGCGCGCGAGGTTGAGCGCAAGAAATATGGACGCGCCGGCGCTCGTAAACGATTTCAATACGGTAAACGTTAGTATCAGTTTATTATCCCGCGAGGAGATCCTGCTGAATGGCAAGGCTGCCTTTTTCAGCATGGCCCCAAACCGCAAAACAAGCCCTGTATGCAGCGATAGGCTGCGTGCTGATGCTCGAAGTTGTCAAAGACTTCGCCAAAATTTTTCCTTCCGCAAGTACAGCCCTTTTTACTTTTGCAGCCTTGGCGCAGTTGTATTTCCCCGTGTGGTGGGTGGGCCGTCGTGAAGGATTAGATGCACGTGCAGTGGGTCTCGATGAAAGCTGTTT